>ENA-OWPF01002863-OWPF01002863.1-human-gut-metagenome-genome-assembly--contig:-NODE-2863-length-11432-cov-3.523073_pt1 | contig 11432 bp, 10 predicted proteins | sample MGYA00248261_ERZ651840 | MGnify/ENA primary metagenome ERZ651840 (study PRJEB26924, sample SAMEA4378268) | human gut metagenome | biome: human gut; feature: human-associated habitat; material: faeces... | reverse complement strand
CTGATTATTTTCATTGGCAACTTCGAACAAACCACTGTAACTCGGGAATAAACTGAACGGTCCCTCCTGCATAATCCGGCCGGTTACCTCTTTTAATTCCCCCCAGCGTCCTTCAAACAAAAGAATACGGGCTTTCAGTCCCATAGCCGCCCAACGGGTAATACGTCCTTTATCCGTATCTCCATAGGCTGACGGCAAACATTCCGAATCGATCACCTGACTCAAATCCGTCATCAGCTTTCGGTGTACGGGCAATACTTTGTGACTGGGCTATCGAAATATCATTGGTAAAATAAGGAACATCCCCGAATTTGGATAACAGCTCAAAATAATGAAAATCCCGGATCACACGGGCTTCTCCCCGGTAACGCTCCCTCAATTCGTCGGATAACCCCGGTACTTTATCTATATTTCCCAATAATTTATTACATACCCGTATTCCGGCATAGCGGCTATCCCATACCAATTTCACATAGTTATGCGCCGTTGAATAGCTCCCGTTACCGATTGCCTGGTTCAACGTATTATTCACCTTCGTATAGGCATTATCCGACATGGCATCGGCATACAACAACTCTTCCGCACTGATCATTGTCGGATAACAGGCGTTTACTCCATTTATCGCCGATTCCGGTTTGTCCCAGGCCGTAAGATCAGTTTCTCTGTCGTAAGGAGCCGTATCGAGGTCGATGCAAGACACCGCAGCGACAGACATTATAGCCAAGAGACCTGTTTTTATGATATTTTTTTTCATTTTCAATCCCTTTTAAAATTTAACATTCAAACCGCAGGAGATAACTCTGGATACCGGATAAATACGTCCGCCACCGTCCGTTGTCTCGGGGTCCCAACCGCCTTTGATATGACTGTGGGTAAACAGATTCTGTCCGCTGACATACACTTTCAAATCCTTAATACAGGCCTTACGCAACCATTTGGCGGGGAAAGTATACCCCAATTGCAGGTTTTTCAAACGCAAATACGAACCGTCCTGAATCCAGAAATCCGATTTTGCAGCATTATTAGCCGATTCGGAACCGACAGTAAGGCGAGGATAGGTAGCATTCGGATTCGAAGGAGTCCAACGATCCTGGTGGAAATCCAGTACCGGTCCCTCGTTGTTGTTGTGGAACGCCTCTACAGCCTCCCCGCGCAACCATACACTCCGTTTGCCGACACCTTGCCAGAACATCGAAAAGTCAAAACCTTTCCAAGAGAAACCGTAGCTGAACCCATAAGTATAGTGGGGATAGTTATTGCCGAGAATAAAACGGTCGTCGTCTTCTTTGATCACACCGTCCCTTTTCCCTCCGGGACCGGATTTATCGATATAACGGATATCTCCGGGTTTCGGCGTAATACCGTCCAGATGGGGACCTTTCGCTACCTCTGCCTCATTCTGGAAAAAGCCGTCCCAACGATATGCATAATAAGAATTGATCGGATAACCTTCTTTAATAATGGTATTGACATCATAGCCATTGATCCATTCCACCCCTTTCGTATCTACAACCTCATTGTAGCTATCGGAAATATTACCGGAAATCGTATGCTCTATACCACCGGTCTTAAACCGATAGCTTGCAGCAATCTCCCAACCGTAGTTTTTCACTTTACCGGCATTTTGTATCGGCGCACCGCCACCGTATATTCCCGGCACCGGCAATGCGATCAAAATGTCACGCGTCATATTATGGAAAAAGTCAGCAGATATATTCAGTGCATTGTCCAGCAATCCCAAATCCACACCGGCATTAGCCATACGGGTCGTCTCCCATTTCATATCCGCATTGGCAGAACCGTATCCGGCCGTATTGACAACATTATTTCCGAAATTATATCCGGGAGCAACACTGATCGTCGACAAATACTGGTAATTATCAATACGGTTATTTCCGACCAATCCCCAGGAACCGCGCAATTTCAGGGAAGGGATATAATCCCGGATGCCTTCAAAGAACTTTTCTTCCGAAATTCTCCATCCCAAAGAGAAAGAGGGGAAAAGGGCCGAACGGTTCCCTTTGGCAAACTTCGAAGACATATCGTCTCTTAAATTGGCTTCAAACAAATAGCGTCCTTCGTAATTGTAATTCAAACGGGCAAAAACAGAATAAATCGCCCAGTCACTGGCCCATCCTTCATTACCGGTACCGGTCGTCTGAGCTCCGGCCATAATATCGTAATTCGGAGCATCGCTCAAACGATAGGTCTGAAAACTGTTGTCACGACTTCCTTCATAAGAATATCCGACCATAGCACCTACGGTATGTTTACCGAAAGTCTTATCGTACGTCAGCATCAGATTGGTCGTAATATTCTGCGTACGTCCGAAATTTTCCGTCATCCGGTTTTCCGTATCTCCGGACCCCGGGATATCGATTGCCTTCCGGTTTTCATGCATCCGGTTATTATACAACTGACCTCCGACCATACCTTTCAACTTCAACCCGTCCCATATATGCAATTCAGCTGATAAAGTGGCAGAAAGGTCGTCGTTCATACTCTTCCGGTATCCACCCCGTTCCAGACGGGCCAAAGCATTGGAATTACTTCCGCTCGGGAACGTATAGTTACCGTCTTTATCCTTGATCTCGTAAATAGAAGGCATACGGTTGGCCTGTTCGATCAACCATTCCGTCCAATAAGCATGATCCTTGATTTCATTGCGGGCATAAGCAATCGTCGCATCAATTGTCAGATTTTCATACATTTTATGATGCAAATTCAAACGGGCATTGTAACGTTTCAAACCGTAATTCGGCCCTTTAAACATACTGCCCTGATCCATATAACCCATGGATAACAAGTAAGTCGTCCTGTCATTACCCCCGGTCAAAGACAAGCTGTGAGATTGCTGAGGAGTTGCTTTCTTATATAACTCCTCGATCCATTTCACATTCGGTCCTCCATGCCGGTAATAGTTGATCTGTTCCGGGGTAAAAGCGGTCGGCCGGCCGGAATTCACCAATGCCTCATTCCTCAATTCAGCATAAACCCAGGAATCCACAATCTTCGGCAAGCAAGTCGGGTCCTGCCATCCGTACATAAATTGATAATTGATCTCCGTTTTATTCGCACTTCCCTTTTTTGTGGTAATCAAGATCACTCCGTTAGAAGCCCGTGAACCGTAAATAGCCGTAGAAGATGCATCTTTCAATACGGACATACTTTCAATATCAGAAGGATTTACGTTCTGAATATCCCCTATAATCCCGTCGATGATCACCATCGGATCGTTATTATTCAAGGTATTCAATCCCCGGATATTAATACTCGGACGCATACCCGGCTGCGAATTGGATTGTTGGATAACCAATCCGGGCGTAGTTCCCTGCAAAGCCTCGACAACGTTTGCAACCGGCTTGCCGGCAAGTTCTTTAGAAGAAATTGAAGCCACAGCTCCGGTCAAATTCACTTTCTTTTGCGTCCCGTAACCGATAACCACCACATCTTCCAGACTGATCGTCTCCGGTTGCATAACAATATCCAAAGCCGTCCTGCCCTTTACCGCTATCTCCTGCTGCTGAAAACCGATACAAGTAATCACCAGTACAGCATCAGGTGCTGCATCCAAAGTGAATTCCCCGTTAATATCGGCAGCCGTCCCGACTCCGGAACCTTTTATTAATACTGTCGCACCTATCAATGCTTCCCTGTCGGCAGCAGATGTGATTTTTCCTTTGATCGCAATCGTTCCCTGTTGAGCAAACAACGAACCGGCCACAAGCATGTTCAAACAAACAAGCCAGACCATTGCAAACAATCGTTTCGCCACTCGTGATCCCTCCGAGGGCATAATCATGTACTTCTGTACATTCGAATCAGATGATTGTTTCATAATTGATTGAGTTTTGCAAAAATTTTTAACACACAAAATACTAATTGTCAATAAATTATTACCGTCTTAATTAATATATTCCAATTTTTCGTTCTTTAAATAATTTTCTTTTCTGATTTGGATTTTCCGTTTTTTTCCTGGTTTTAAAACGTATGCACTTTTCAGCACGCATAAAAAGGCAAACTTTTTTTTATTTTCTTTTTCTATTGTTTGGTATTAATTTTATTTTCTATATTTGCACATGTCTAATATGTTCAAACATGATGCAAATGTAAGTATATTTTTGAAAAAAAAAATTTTTAAGCATATTTTTTATGCGAAGAATATAAAAAAACAAAATCAGAAGACATGACCCAATACACTGTAGGTATTGATATCGGTGGTAGTCACATAGGTTCGTGCGTGGTAGACCTCTCCTCCGGTTCTATTTTAGACAATACCATAATTAAAAAGGAAGCCGATAATACAGCTTATCCATCTGTCTTGTTAAATGTATGGACAAAATGTATCCAAGCCAGTATTTCAGCTTCCGGCGTGAATCCGCAAGGCCTAGGTTTTGCATTTCCGGGCCCTTTCGATTACAGGAACGGCATTTGTAAGATCGAAGGAGTAGATAAATTCGAACATTTGTTCGGCCTGGACGTAACCCATTCCCTGTTATCGGCATTGCAATCCGCAACAGGCCTGGAAGTTCGGTACATTAACGATGCAGGGGCATTTGCTTTGGGGGAAGCCATCGGCGGTTGTGCCCGGGACGCCAACCGGATCATTGCTCTTACACTGGGAACCGGTATCGGCTCCGGTTTTATCGCCGGCAAGCAATTGATCGAAACCGGTCCTTCCGTACTTGCAAACGGCTGGGTGTACAATCTGCCTTTTGATGGCGGTATTGCCGACAATGCCTTTTCAACCCGTTGGTTCTGCCATCGCTTCTTCGAATTAAGCGGAAAAACGGTCGCAGGAGCCAAAGAAATTGCAGACCAGGTGCCCGCTAATCCGGTTGCAGGACAAATATTCAAAGAATACGGACAACGGCTGGCAGACTTTATTCTGCCGCTAGTCCGTCAATTCCAGGCTGATATTGTTGTTCTGGGAGGCAATATTTCCAGGGCCTATTCCCTATTCGGCCCCAGTTTGGAAAGCCGTCTCAGCCAACAAGGTGAAAACATCGCCATCCGCCTGTCTTCATTACGGGATAACGCCGCAATGCTGGGGGCAGCCTCCTTATTTATTCATCACAAGCATTAAACGATTCGATATGGAAAAATTCAGAAAAACTTCACAATACTTATTACCTTTGGAAAAACCGGACAATACGCCGGGACAATACGATGTATACCCAACTTTTAACCTGGGTAACGGAAAAATCAAAGCCGGTTTTCACTCTTTAGCCGATGAAATCGCCAGGGAAAAAACGGTCGTTATCGACGGCTATATCGGGGTACTTTTTGATTTGTTCAAACAAGAACTGAACCTTTGCTTACAAGCCAAAGGTATCCAAGCCGTTTGGTGGGACATCCGTGCCGCCCTGAAATCAGAAGAAGAAATCAATACGTTAGCTGCACCCTTCCTCGGCGGCGACGATCCTATTTTCGGGAAAAGAGCCGATTTTAATTTATCGGACTACTTCGACGCCGGGCAACTGAAAAAGATACAACCGGATCCTCAGGCTCCGATGAACATTCTCGTCGGATGCGGAGCTTCGCTGGCAGGCTGGAAAGGCAAGCTTATATATATCGACCTCCCCAAAAACGAAATACAATTCAGAGCCCGTGCCGGTATTATCCACAACCTCGGGACCTCTCAAACCGCAGCCCCGAAAGTGATGTACAAACGTTTCTATTTTGTAGACTGGGTACTTCTCAACCGGCATAAAAAAGCGATACTTCCCAGTATTGACATCATGGTGGACGGACAACGACCGCAAGATATCAGTTGGATGAAAGGCGAGGAGTTACGTCAGGGGCTTAAAACATTAGCAACAAACGGATTCCGGGTACGTCCCTGGTTTGAACCGGGTGCCTGGGGAGGTCAATGGATCAAAGAACACATCGAAGGACTTCCCAAAGATGTTCCCAACTATGCCTGGTCATTCGAACTGATCGTACCGGAAAACGGTATTTTATTCGAAAGCGACAAAAATATGCTGGAAGTTTCTTTCGACAGCCTGATGTACGAAGCCGGAACAGCCGTTGTCGGCGAAGCCTGTTACAATGAATACGGGGATGAATTTCCCATCCGCATGGATTATCTGGACAATTTCGACGGAGGCAACCTGTCTATCCAATGCCACCCCAGAAGAGAATATGCCCGCCGGAATTTCGGTGAAGTACTCACACAGGAAGAAACGTATTATGTGCTGGACTGCAAAGACGACGCCGTCGTTTACCTGGGCTTCCAGGAAAGTATCCAACCCGCCGAATTCGAAGCGGCTTTAACCGAAAGCTTCCAAAAAAATACGCCCCTGGATGTGAACCGGTACATACTGTCCCACCCTGCCCATAAACACGGCCTGTACCTCATTCCTCCCGGTACGTTACACAGTTCGGGACGCAATAACCTGGTTCTGGAAATCAGCACAACGCCATACATTTTCACATTCAAAATGTACGACTGGCTGGCTCTGGACTTAGACGGGACCCCCAGACCCCTGAATATCAAACGGGCAATGGAAAACCTTTATTTCGACCGGAAAGGGGAAAAGGTAAAACAAGAGCTGATCTCTCACCCGGCCCTTCTGGAAAAAGGGGCAGACTGGGAGCTCTGGCACTTACCTACCCATCGGGACCATTCCTACGATGTGCACCGCTACACATTCCATACGGATGTAGAGGTAAAAACCGAAGGAAAATGCCATGTACTGAACCTGGTTGAAGGTGAAAAAATCCTGATCGAAACGGCCGGAGGTGTGCGTCAGCAACTTCATTATGCAGAAACCTATGTCATTTCGGCTGCTGCAGGAAGTTACCGTCTCATCAATCAGTCGGGACGGGAAGTACAGGTTGTCAAAGCGTTTATGAAATAATAAAACCCCAAGTCCGAAAATGCCACAAACATTTTCGGACCTTTTCAACTTCGATTAGTCATTCCGGCCAAACAGCCCGATAAATCATAAATTAAAAATCTACACATGAACCGTCATCAAATACAACTGCTGCTTCCCATATTGTTCGGTTTTTTCATTATGGGATTTTGTGACGTAGTCGGAATCTCTTCCAGCTATGTCAAGCAAGACTTCGGATTAACAGAAACCGAAGCCAACTTCCTGCCTTCTATGGTTTTTATCTGGTTTTTCGCATTCTCCGTACCGACAGGTTTATTGATGAATAAAATCGGCAGAAAAAATACCGTGTTGGTCAGTATGTTATTCACATTCCTGGCCATGCTGCTACCGCTTATTCAATACAATTACACCATCTGCCTGACGGCTTTCGCTTTACTCGGAATCGGAAACACCATCTTACAGGTATCCCTGAATCCGCTTTTATCGAATGTCGTCAGTGAAGAAAAGCTAACCAGCAGCCTGACGGCCGGACAATTCGTAAAGGCCATCTCCTCTTTTTGCGGCCCTATTATAGCGGCCTGCGCTACAGCCTGGTTCGGCAATTGGCAATATATGTTCCCCTTATTCGCTGCCATTACCCTGATTTCTACGGTTTGGCTCCTGCTGACAGCCGTTCCTCGCGAACAAGCCGGACAAAATGTTTCGTCCTTTAAAGACTGTTTCGGATTACTCGGTAATAAGACCGTTCTCTGGCTTTTCCTGGGTATCGTATTCGTTGTCGGAGTCGACGTAGGCATGAATACCGTAACCCCTAAAATCCTCATGGAAAGATGTGGCATGGCACTTAGTGAAGCAGGCTACGGCACCAGTCTCTATTTCGCATTCCGGACAGCCGGAGCTTTTATCGGAGCCATTATACTGGCCCGTTACGCATCCGGAAAATTCTTTCTCTACAGTATCTTTACCGCCCTGGCAGCTTTGATCGTACTATTATTTGCACAAGAAAAATGGCTTATTTGGGGGGGAGTCAGTGTTATCGGTTTTGCTTGCGCCAATGTATTTTCAATCCTGTTCTCTTTCGCACTACAAACCGTACCGGAAAAAGCCAACGGTGTTTCCGGATTAATGATTATGGGAGTTGCCGGAGGCGCCATTATCCCTGTTTTTATGGGACTGGCAACCGAAGCCGTCGGTTCACAAACCGGAGCCACCCTGATCATCGGATTGTGTATGGTCTATTTATTATTTTGTGCCCTTGCATTCCGGAAAAAACATTAAAAAACAACTCTGACAACTTTAACGGCTTTTTGATTTTGTCTTTTTTATTTTCCATATTTTCCTCCTAATTTTGTCGTAAGGGGGAAAATATGGAATACCGTAAAATTATACACATCGATATGGATGCCTTCTATGCTTCCATCGAACAACGGGACAATCCGGAACTCCGGGGAAAGCCGGTTGCTGTCGGTAATCCGTCTAAAAGAGGCATTGTCGCCACGGCCAGCTACGAAGCCCGGAAATTCGGCATCCACTCCGCCATGTCATCCCAAAAAGCGATGCAATTGTGTCCCCAACTGATCTTTATTCCTTCCCGCATGGAAGTATACAAATCCGTTTCCCGGGAAATCCGGGAAATATTCCACCGGTACACCGACCTTATCGAACCCTTGTCCCTGGACGAAGCTTTCCTGGACGTCACTGAAAACAAAATGGGGATGGAACTGGCGACGGATATTGCCAAAGCCATAAAGAAAAACATCCGCGAAGAATTGGGACTCATTGCTTCTGCCGGGGTTTCCTACAACAAATTTCTGGCCAAAATCGCTTCCGACTATCGCAAGCCTGACGGTCTTTACGTCATTCACCCCGACAAAGCCCCTGAATTTATTGCCGGACTTCCGATAGAAGCTTTCTGGGGCATCGGCAAAGTAACCGCCCATAAAATGCACAGCCTCGGCATTCATACCGGAGAAGACCTCCGTAAATGCTCCGAAGAATTCCTGCACCGGAATTTCGGGAAAAACGGGATCGTGTACCACGACTTTGCCCATGGCAACGATCCCCGGGATGTCGAAGCCGTCCGGGTCCGGAAATCCGTCGGATGCGAAACGACCTTCGACAAGGATATCGAGACTCCGATGGCGCTTATCATCGAACTATACCACATTACAACGGAACTGACGGGACGTCTGCAAAAAGCTGATTTCAAAGGCCGTACCCTTACTTTAAAAATAAAGTTTGCCGACTTCACCATTAGAAATCACAGTCTTACCGTCGAATACAACCTGACGACATTGCCCCGGATTCTTCCCTTAGCCAAGCAACTGCTCCGGGAAACCGACCTTCAGGGAAAAAGTGTAAGGCTGATGGGACTCAGTGTATCGACACCTTCAAGTCCTCCGCCGGACAAAAAACCGACACAGTTGAGCTTTGATTTTTAAAAGTTTATTCCGGCATAAAAAAACTGTGCCGGATTTGAGTTCCGGCACAGTTTCACGCACTAAAAATCAGTTTTTCTCTTATTCTTTCTTCTTAAAATACTTCAGTTCTGTCAGAAAAGCCACCAACAAACCGATTCCGCCAAATACAAACAGACAAGCTCCGTAAATAATACTGATGACGTCTCCGGCCCTGTAATTCGTATCTCCCATTACATATCCGGGAATGCAATTCGAACAGATGACAAACCCGATCAAGAAGCCCAATCCGATACCGATCATCAAACAGGCTATCTTTAACGCGCTGAATGAAAAACGTCTCCCGCCAAACATGCCGAAATTCAACTTACCTTCTATCATCGAGGGCTCAAACTTATCGCCCAATTTCTCAATAATAGCCATGCGCTCTCTCCTTCTTACAAATAATTCAAACAATCCGTAAATACTTGCAAAAACGATAAATGTAATCAAAGGTGCAGTTATAAAGTCCATAATCTTAAAATTTTATTATATTCAACATTTATATTCCAAATCGCAGCGACTTTTTGTTCTTTGCCTCTTTGACGCCCGAAATCTTCCCCGGTTACAACATTTCCGTAAAAAAATTTTTTATTTTTAATCCCTGAAATATGTAACCGACAGGCAGGAGGTGCGTCAAAAGGACGACATGAACGAATTGGACGATACATACTACATCCGGAAAATACTGGACGGGGACATGGAATTCTTTTCCCGGCTGGTAGATCGGTATAGTCACCGTGTCTATTTACTCATTCTTAAAATCGTCCGTTATAAAGAAGAAGCAGAAGAACTAACACAAGACGTATTCGTAAAAGTATTTCAGGTGTTGCATTCTTTTAAGGGAGATTGCCGGTTTTCCACCTGGCTTTACCGGATCGCTTATAATACGGCTATCTCAGCAACCCGCAAAAAGAAACGTGAATTTTTATACATTGAAGAAAATACCATCGACAATGTCCTGGACGAAAAAGTACAGGAAACTTTAGATGATGAGCAGAACGAAGAACAATTACAAAAACTGGAAAAAGCAGTAAGCCTGTTACCCCCGGATGAGCGCGGACTGATCAGCCTCTTTTACAACGAAGCTCATTCCATCGAAGAAATTGCTGAAATAACAGGCTTATCGGTCAGCAACATTAAAGTAAAACTGCACCGGGTACGTAAAAAACTATATGTTATCCTGAAGGAGGAAATATCATGAACAGGGAAGAATTAAACGACAAAGCGCTACAGGAAATATTCAAAAGAATATCGGCAAGCCCGCTACCGGAAAAGCTGAACAGGCAGATCATGCAGAAAGTTCAGAAAGCACGGAAAAGACGAGAACTACGAAACATAGCTATCGTTGTATTCACTTCTATCGCAATGCTGGTATCCGCCTGCTATGTATTGATTCATTACCTGGATTTCAATCCGGTTGAAGTTTTCAGCCCGGTACTGAAAAAGCCGGCAAACATTACCCTGTTCCCCGGCTTTACCCTTCTTTTGTGTGTTATGCTGCCGTCAACCTTACTCCTATGGATAGATTACCGGTTTCGAAAACATTTTAAAAATTTACTTTAAAAATTTTATTTTAAACGGGCTGCCAATATCCGGGCTGCCACCTCATGTTCCTTTACAGTCGGATGATCTTTCGTCGGCAAATAAGGAAAAAAACAAGAAGAGATATGCCTTCCCGGATTTTCCTTCCGGAGTATTTTCACACTCTTCTCTACATATCCCGGCCAGGGCGATCCTTTATCTACAATATTCATCGGCCCTAAAGCACATATAATCTGCGCTTTCGGATAAACCGACAGCAGATTCCGGACAAAACCGCAATAGCGTTCCACGATGGTTTTCTCGCCGGGAACAGGATCCAGTTTCGACAAAAGCCAGGAATCGTTCTGCATCACATTGATAACGACTATATCCGGCTGCCAGGATGCAAAATCATGCTTCCGGCTGTAATCATGCGGATTATCCAAATCATAGATATCTCCCAACACCTGATCGTACCAACTCACCATCAAACCGATTCCGCTTTTGGAAATTATGGCATAATCGGCATCTGCCAATTGCTCCGGTGTAAGACCTTTAAAATTGCTTCCTACCGTATCGAATATCTCGGTGATGGCTCCCGAACCGAGCG
>ENA-OWPF01002860-OWPF01002860.1-human-gut-metagenome-genome-assembly--contig:-NODE-2860-length-11443-cov-13.919389_pt1 | contig 11443 bp, 9 predicted proteins | sample MGYA00248261_ERZ651840 | MGnify/ENA primary metagenome ERZ651840 (study PRJEB26924, sample SAMEA4378268) | human gut metagenome | biome: human gut; feature: human-associated habitat; material: faeces... | reverse complement strand
AAAACTGCACTATTTGAACAATATCGAAAGGTTATGAAATATGGATAAATCCATGTTCATAATAATTCTTTCTCCATAGTCAGATAGTGCAGCTAACCTAAACCAAAACAAAAAACTTCATAAACAACGTCATGGCGAAGCCCCCTTCGCTCTTTTGCTATGTCATTTTTTATTTCCAGCCTATTATACACTATTTCTGACGATTTGAGAAATTTCCTATAAAGTAAAGAAAAGAGACTCCCTTTTTTGAAGTCTCTTCCTGCGTAATGCTTTATTATTTTTGCAACTGCTGGGTGATAAGTGTTCTTTCCTTCCCCTTAATTCCAAGTGCGTCAAGTGCCTGGTCTAACGTCCATTTCATGTTGTTCATGAGATTTTGAACCGAAATTGTCTTTTCTTTTTCTACACGTTCTTTCACACGTTCTTCGACACATTCCTTCACGCGTTCTTCGACACATTCCTTCACACGTTCTTCGACACGTTCTTCGACGCGTTCATTAATATATCTCTCTACAATCTCACTCATTTCTTCACGCCCTCCTTCTTTCTCTTTAAAATGTTTCACACTTTCTGCCAGCTCCGTGTAGTGCATGCACTCCGGATTTTTACTGCAGTGCCCTGATTTTCTCCTCCAATGCATCTACCTCAGCACCGTATTTTAAGCCCCAGTCCTCACGTAAAAGTTCCAGTTCTTTCTTATAATATTCTACTGCACTCTCGTGATCGCCCATTCTGACACAGCACTGTGCCATCGCTTCAAATGAATCTGTATATCGTGGTTTTGGCATGCAGTCGAATGTCTTTTGCCACATCTGGATTGCCTCTTTAAAGTATTCATTGTATGAAAATACATTTGCAATGGAAAATAAAATTCTCCAGCTATTTTCATTTGCTTTCGCCAGTGCCTCATACTCTGCCTTCACAGCTTCGAATCCCACCTGTTTTTCTTTGATAAAAACCTCATAAAAAGCATTCAGTTCATCTGGATTTTTCTGATAGGATTCTTTTAAAACAGTTTTTGCCTCCTCAATCCGTCCATCGTCAATCAGGTTATCCAGCAGATAAAAATATACCCTTGTATTTTCCGGTGCAGTCTTTAATAATTTGTACCAATATCTGATCAACTCCTGATGATTGGCTGTATCCCAGTCAAACCGTTTTCCATGATTTCCGTTATTGATGTTGTTGATATCGCCCTTCTGGTTTGGGTGTAAATCAATTGCCCGCTTTGCGTAATACACTGACTTTTGGTACATACATTCTGCCCGGTGTCCGTAAAAGTCTCCAAGCAGAGAAATTGCATGATAATTCGTCGGGTCTGCCTCTACCTCGCGGATCAGGAATGCTTCTTCATTCTCAAATTCCATATTTGTCATGACTCTTCCATATTGCAATTTCTTTTCAATGCTCTCGTAACGTTTTTCGGTAGAGTATTCAAACAGATCATCAATCTGAATCCCGAATAAGGACGCAATATCCGGCAGCATTGTCATTTCCGGCAGCGAGCCGTCATTCTCCCATTTGCTTACCGCCTGACTGGTAACTCCTAATTTATCTGCAATATCTTTCTGGGACATGCCTTTGGAACGACGTAATTCTTTTATTTTATTGCCAATTGTTTTCATAAAATCTCAGCCTCTTTTCATTTTTTGTTTTTCCAAGATCTTGTGATTTTATTATAGCAATCCTATATGCAACGAACAATTTCAAATTAGTTGCGTTTGTGAAACCGTTGGTTGTTTTATATTGTTTTTCCATTAAATTTTCACTATTTTTACACTATTTTTCATTACTTTCAAGTGTTATTACAAATTCTAACGAATCCATAGCTTTTGCCTATAGCAGAATTTAAATCTTCAAGGAATAGTCCTATAGCCCAATCTCTAATCTTTTACGATATTCTCTTGGCGTTATCTTGTACCTCTCTTTAAAAACCCGGTTAAATGTCCTTTGACTCTCAAAACCACATTCAAGACATATGTTTGTTATCGTATCCTGCGTATTTTCTAATGCACCAACTGCATAATTTAATCGCACGCCATTTAAATATTTGCTGAAGTTACAATGAAAAGTTTTAGCAAACATTCTCGACAACACGTATTTACTTATCCCCAGATCGAATGCCATCTTTTCAAGACTGATTTCATCTCTAAAATTTTTTGCTATATACTCCACAGAATTGTAAATCAAATCATTACTTCCTAATGATTTTTTATCGATCATCGGTATTTCAGTGAATACATATGCAAGAATTATTTGTGCATATGCCTGTGCCAATATCGGCGTACACTCTGGATTTTGCATCAAAAATTTTATTGCATGAACCACATCCGGATGTACATTTTCTTTTTTTAACACCGGATTTTTTGGACTGTATATTTGTAATTCTTTCAAAAATCCTGAAAGAACTGCCGGATCTATATAAAGGAAAATAGCTTTATTTTCTTTTTCGTCAAAAACCTGATAATGGTGTATTACATTCGGAAACACTATCGCAAAATCACCTTCGTCCATGTTATACAGCTCCATTCCGACTCCAAGTGCAATATTTCCATTTGTGACATACACAACCTCTATTGCTTCATGTAAATGGGGTGGCATATGTACTGTTTTTTTCCACTCTGCTGATATTCCCTTATCTTTGTTTTCGTATACTAACAGCATTTAGAGCCACCCTCTTTTTCTTAGATCTGCTTTCCGATACCGTTCTACACTTCAATTGCGACTAACAGATGGTGAATGAATATCTGATATCCTCTTCTGCACTGACATGATATTCATCTGCCACATCAGTTCCCCAGCTGTCGATACCTCCGACTCCTCTGACTGCTCCGTATACACATAAAACCGTTCTTCTTGCTGGTGGTAATTCCTCATGATGCAGAGCATTTTCAATTTCAGATGCTGTATAAGGAAGGCATGAAAAAGCAAATTCCCGATCCATCTTCTCAATGCGGAGTGTCTGTGGCGAATGATCTGTTCTACTATTGTCAAGACTTGTATGTCTGCTAATTTCGAGCCACTCTGTATCCATTCTCATTCCACATTCCTGTGGAACAAGGTAAGGTGTTAAGCTCAGATCTGTGACTTCGTAAATACCCTTTTCGGCACCTGCTTTTCTATCCGGATATGTCTCACCGGACAAACCCTTATAGATATATTTATCTGCAAGTGTCGGCATGATAAAACGCATTCCAAACACCGGAAGCTCAGGCAGTCCTTTTGCTCCATTATAATGTACATCCACACGGATTTTTCCGGATGCATCAACCGTATATGTCACTAGTACCGTTGTTGACGGATTGGATATCGTCTCATAAGTATATTTTACTATGATCTCATCAGCAAAAATATCCCCACCAAAGCTGTTATTGTCCGGTGCATATGGTTTCTGCTCCTCTCCATCCATAATGACCTGTATTCCCTTGCAGTCAATGAACATATCTGCTGAAAGCCAGCTTCCGCTTTTAATATGGAACTTGCTTCCTCTGTCGTTGTCTGTCAGTGCTCTCCAGAAAGCAGGTTTGGGACAACGGTACAGCCACTCATATCCGTTTTTCACGATAGATTCGAGTCCGCCTTGTGCATAAGAAAAAATATAATCAAATCCTTCACCATGTACACCAAGTGTATAGTCACCATAGACCACTCTTAATTTATCTGTATAAGCCATAGTAATACCTCACTTCCTGCATTGCCGGTTTCTCTTTCCTGTCAGCAAATACGATTCCATTTGCCGAAAATTCATAGTCTGCCGGTTTATCATCAAAGTCACCACCATAACGTAAAACTTCTTTTCCGGTCACCTGATCTTTTACAAGAATTGCCTGATCGATAAAATCCCATATAAATCCACCATGATACATGTCATATTTATCGATCAGCTTCATATAAGCTCCCAGACCTCCCATGGAATTTCCCATATCATGCATGAATTCGCATAAAATATACGGTTTCTTTGGACTGTTATTTAAGTATTCCTCTACATCCTCCGGCTTTGCATACATTCTGGTCTCCAAATCAGAAATCGTATCCTCATATGCCCTGTTGTAATAAGCACTTTCATAATGAACTAATCTTCCATCTTTCTTTTCAGAAAAATAAACGTTCATTGCTTCAATGTCATCACCTGCATAGGATTCATTTCCCAATGACCAGAATAGAATGGATGTATGGTTTTTAAATGTTTCAAAATTATTTCTTGCACGATCAAGTACCGCCTCTTTCCACTGTGGAAGAGATCCCGGCACATTGCAGGATGGTTCGATCGCTCCTAATTTCTGGAAGGAACCATGACTTTCCAGATTTGTTTCTGCCATCACATAAATTCCTGCATTGTCGCACATATAATACCATGGTATCTGATCCGGATAGTGACAGGTACGCACAGAATTAATATTATTTCTGAGCATACATGCGATATCTGCTCTCATATCTTCCAAGCCAATGCATCTTCCTGTTTTTGGATTCCACTCATGACGGTTTACTCCTGTGATAATCAGGCGTTTTCCATTTAAATAAATGATCTTATCAATTATCTCAATTCTTCTGAAGCCAATATCATAAGGAATTACTTCTGCTAAACTTCCATCTTCCGCCTTAAGCTCTACATACGCATGATATAAATAAGGATCATGATTATCCCACAGTTCCACAGTTTCTAAATCAATACAGATCGTACCTTCTAAGTGGTCATTTTCTTTCTTTAACTGTACAGATTTTTCTGCTACTAGATTTTCTTCCCTGTCTTTTAAAATAAAATTAGCGGTTATATTCTGAGCATCCGGTGCAGATACTTTCATGCTGACAGTTACGCTTCCACTCACATTATCCTGATTCAGCACAGGTTTGAACCATACATCATCCATATGTACATCCGGTATCGCTTTCAAAGTAACATTTCTAAAGATTCCAAAAAAGCGGAAAAAGTCCTGGTCCTCTAAAAATGCTGCTGTGCTCATCTTGTGAACCTGAACTGCAAGCACATTTCCCTTTTCTTTTATATAAGGTGTCAGGTCAAACTCAGAAGGCGTAAAACTATCTTCTGCATAGCCTACAAACTGACCATTCAGCCACAGATACATCGCTTCTTCTACACCTTCAAAACAAATATGGATTCTTTTTCCACACATGCTCTTATCCAGGTCAAAGTATTTGATATAAGAACCTACCGGATTGTACTCTGCTTCTGAAAACATTCCTTTTTCTGCTCCGGTCACCTCCATGCTGTAAGCTCCTCTATGGTACTCTTTTCCTTCCCACGGATACATGGTGTTGATATAACGGATTTTATCATATCCAGCCAGTTCAATATGTCCCGGAACCATAATTTTATCGAATCCTGATGCATCAAATGTTTCCTCATAAAAATTAACCGGTCTGCTTTTTACATTTTTACTATAAGAAAACTCCCACTGTCCGTTTAATGACTGAAATAATGGGTTTTTCTCTTTTTTCATGTCCGAATAATCCAAATAATAACAATGATCACTGTGTGCTTCCAACTGATTCACACGAAATACTTCCGGATTATCCAACCATTTCATATCAGCATTCATATTTTTCCTTCCTTTCCAAACAAATCCCAAAAAAAGATTTTTGGGATTCGTTCGTTAAAATTTTCTTGTTCTATTTTAGTATACACCTACAAACGAGATTACAGGAGCAACTCTTGAATCTTCAATACGAATTTCAATTGCATCTGTTTCTACGCCCTGCAAATCGATGATCTTCTTATAACCAATTGTGGTAGCATCCACCATTTTCTCTTTTCTTCCATCTTCTGTCGCATACCATACAGAAAACTTCTCCACTCGCTGACTGAAAGGAATTGCCTCTTTTAATACCAGATAAGATAATTTCTTTTTCTCTGTCCACTGCAGATGAATTGTCAATTCTCTGTCCCCGGCTTTATTTCTGAACACATTCTCATAATCATCTACTCTTAAAAGATCTGCATTTTTACCTTCCGCATCCTTTTCCGGAACTGTTATAATTTCAGCGATATCTGCCAAATTATCTTTAAAAGTGCTTCTTATAAAATCTCCAAGCATTTTTACATTATTAACATCTGTCTGATGAAGTTTTCCATTTTTCATTGGAGGAAGATTCAACAGAAGTGTTGTATTTCCACCAACTGAAGATAAATAAATTTCTTTCAGGTTTTCGAATGAACGAACCTGATCATCTTCTTCCTCATGATAGAACCAGCCTGGACGGATAGAAACATCTGTTTCTGCCGGATAATATGCTAATTTTTCTTCATTACGCAGACATTCACGGCTTCCCAGATCTGCCTGTGTTTCATCTAACGGACGGTTTCTGAATTCTTCATTATCTTCCTGCTGGCTGAGCTGTGCTGTAATCGCCGGATCTGTCATATCTGCGGCAACGACACTCCACTCACTTGGACGAACCTGTCCGGCTTCGTTTCCACACCAGCGGATATCCGGACCTGAAATTGAGATCACGGCGTTTGGCTGGAGTTTACGCATTACTTCATAATATCTCTGCCAGTCATAAACCTGTTTCTTTCCATTGCTGCCTTCGCCACAGGCTCCGTCAAGCCAGATTACAAATATGTCCCCGTAATTTGTCAGAAGTTCTGTAAGCTGATTTACATAGTAGTCATCGTATTCTTTGCCTTTTCCATAAGATTCATTGTTTCTGTCCCATGGTGAAAGATAAACTCCAAACTTCAGACCATATTCTTTACATGCCTCTACTGTTTCACGAACGATATCACCTTTTCCGTTCTTATAAGGTGAATTTTTAATACTATGTTCTGTATACTTGCTTGGCCATAAGCAAAAGCCATCATGATGTTTACAAGTCAATATTAATCCCTTCATTCCACCTTCAGCAGCTGTCTTTGCCCACTGGCGAGCATCTAACTCTTCAGGATTGAAGATAGATTCCGGTTCATCGCCTAATCCCCACTCACTTCCTGTAAAAGTATTTACTGTAAAATGGATGAAGCAGAAATACTCCATATTCTGATAAGCAATCTGTCTTTTGCTTGGTGTAACTGAAATTAAACGTTCATCCTCTTTCATACCCTTGTATTCCATTTTAGCACTCCTCCAACTGTTTTCTAAGCTTTTTATTAGCATCTTCTATATTCATTCTTGACATGATAAATGTAATGATCAATGACAATACCATTGGAATCCACAAATACATAACATGCAGCATGTTCAGGCAGGATTCTGGCTGGATTGTTGCTTCTTTCACAAATCCACTTGCATCAAGTAACCATCCGCAAAGAGCAACTCCGATTCCTCCACCGATCTTTGTTCCGAAAGAAGTACAGGAATACATTGTTCCGTCAATGTGTTTATGTTTTGTAAGGTATGTATATTCTGAACAGCTTGCAATTACAGCTCCCATATCCCCCTGCCATGGTGCCATTCCAAGTGCTGCAATCGCTGTAAACGCAAGCATAAGCGGAACACTACCCATATAGCCGGCAAAAATCACTCCGACACGTCCTGCTGTCCCAAGAATATAGCCTGTAAGATTCATTCTATATAAACCTTTCATCTTCTCTACCAGCATTGGTGTAATACACATCGCAATGATGACAGGGATATTGATCGCCCATGAGAATACAGAATATAAATCTTCATTTTTCAGTATGTAGATCATGTAATAAATTCCCATATTTAACATAGCTGAATAAATCTGCTGACAAATATAAGTAGCACAGATCATAAGATAATACTTATTGGAAAATAAAAGCTTTGCAGCCTCTACCAGACCATACTTTTCTTCTGTGTGATCTTTACCTGCTTTCAGTTCTTCTTCCGGAAGCTCCTTGATTGAAAATACGGAAATCGTATTTACGATCAGACCAATAACTGCATATACTACCGCAACTGTTCTCCATGCAGCTGCTCCACCGCCTGCTGTTCTTACAAACTGGACTGTAACAGACTGAATCAGTAAGCTTGTCGAAAATGCAAAGATAAAACGCCATGACCCCATCTCAACACGTTCTCTGCTGTTTTTTGTACAGAAAGTAACCAATGATGCATACGCAATATTGTTCGCAGTAAAGAATACTGCATTTAACAGTGTATATGCAACAAAGAACCATGCATACTGTGCCGTTGTTCCAAGAGTGTCCGGTATTGCAAAGTTTGCTACAAGTGTTACCGCACAACCAATATACGCATAAAGCATCCAAGGTCTTGCTTTTCCAAGTCTGCTTTTTGTTTTGTCGATCATCGTTCCAAAGAACATATCACTGATTCCGTCAAATAGCTTTGATAACATGATCAGTGTTCCGATAATACCGGGATTCAAACCTACCGTATTTGTCAAATAAAGCATTACGAATGACGAAAGAAACGCATATACTACATTTCCTGCCAGATCCCCCGAACCATAACCTACCTTGTTATACCATTTCAGGTATTTTTTTTCTTCCATGTGAAACTTCTCCTTTCAATGTACCCTCATTTTGTTTCCACAACTTTGTTATATCTATGATATAACAAGATACATTAAAAGAGCCATGTCACAAATCGCATAAAATATGCACAAAATGATATTGTTATATTAAAATCACAATAATCTATTGTGTTATAGCACTAAAAGCATGCACAAAATAGTATTATTTATGATATACTAATTATCAATACAGATAGTTTTTGTCTATCATTGTGCTTGCATTTGCAGTAATATTTTTAATGGGGGATTAAAATGTATACAAATAATGCCTATCTGAATAATTCTACTGTCGACCGAAAAGACAAATCGAAGCCCTTGGTTATAACCATGTGCGGTACCTATAAATTATATACAAAACCAAAACTTCCTACATGGCGTCCCCGGGGCAGGCTTGACTTTCAGCTATTATACATTGCTGCTGGAAAAGCACATTTTCATTTTGGCAGCGATACGGAAGAAACCATTGTTCCGGCTGGCCATATGGTATTGTATCGACCTAAAGAACCTCAAAAATATGAATATTATGCCAACGACCAGACAGAAGTTTTCTGGGTTCACTTTACCGGTAACAATGTTACTAATTTACTACGTTCTTATGGATTAACCAATGATAAAAAAGTGTTTTATTGTGGTTTTGATTCCGAATATAAAACTCTTTTTCAATCAATGATAAAAGAATTACAGATGTGTCAGGATGGATACCCTGAAATGCTGGAAATGTATTTACGCCAGATTTTTATAAAACTACAACGCCATTTTCATTCTCCTATAACTATCACAAGCTCTCGTACTGCTGCTGAAATAGACCGTGCTGTTTCCTACTTTAGTGAACACTATAATGAGCAGATTAATATTGATGATTATGCCAAACAGAATTTTGTCAGCACAAGCTGGTTGATCCGCAATTTCAGATTATATACTGGAATTACACCAAAACAATTTATTATGAAAAAAAGAATATATAATGCAGAAATGCTTCTGCAAAATCAGCATTATAGCATTAATGAGATTGCTCGTATTGTAGGCTATGACAATCCTTTGTACTTCAGCCGTATTTTTCAAAAAACGAAAGGTATCTCCCCTTCTGAGTATAGAAAAAATGCATAAACCAAAAAGCAGAGATGTGCTATTCTCTGCTTTTTGCAACTTTTGTCTATTTATTTTTTCATTTTGGCACGAAATACGCTCTTTCTCATTTTATAATGGCATCGTAAACAGAAAGGAGATGAACTTCCATGAGAAACAAATTCCACAACTATATTGAAAATATACTCAGCTTTTATTCAACCTTCTTCACAAAGGGATATTACCGTTTTTAAGTACCATTCTATACATAACGATTGCAATGTCACAAAGCGTAATGCCAAAACTATTAAATCCATTTCTGAAAGAAATAATATTAGTCTTAATTATGTTAGAGATGAGGTTGAAGGAATGCTTTATTCAGCATATTCGGTTATTTTAGGTGGAGATTGCAAGCTTTCTGATAAGGGTTTTACAGATATAGATATTTTACTAAACGAAAATGACGAACAATTCTTCTAGATACCCAAATAATCAATTTATTAAATGAGTATGTAGAATTTATTATAAACGATGTCGATATAATGTCTGATTGCATAAGATCATCACTAATCGATAACTCATGGCCGAGAAACAAAACTAAGCAACGTTATAGAAAAATAATTTGCAGATGCCTGTTTTGCTTCGTCTAAATTCATCTGAAAACATGAAGTGTTATAAATTATGATCCTCTTTACACTTTTCCTTGCATCAGCTCATAAGATATGTTATATTATGCGTAGAAAGAGGGAAAGCCAGAGAAGCGGCTTACCCGAATGAATTAAGTAACTGTTTTATCAACAGCCGTCATTATTCGCAGTAATGGCGGCTATTTTCGTTTTCCCTTGAAAATCGTGTAGCACAATCCAACAAGGGCGCAAATGAATATTCCAATCTGAATTAAGTCAGAGTATGTAACATACATTGGCAACGCCCTCCTTTCTTTCGTCTGGAGGGTTGGTCTACGCTTTGCTCCGGTCGTTGCTAAACAAGCCCCACCGGGGCTTAGCAACCCTCCGAAAAAGAGGGTAAGCCGCCCGGCTCTCTGGTTTCCCATGTGCGAAGTATATCATAACTTATTAAATCAGACAACGATAAATCGACAAAATCCCCTTAGATTACTCTAAGAGGATTTGCTTATTTCGAGATATTTTTCTATAAAAGTGCGTCAAAAGGTGTGTCAGTCTTTTATTTCATATCAGAGAATTGTTTCGGAACCCCTATAAAATAAGCATTCTTTGGATTATTTCTCATCAACAATCTGAAAAATATAAAACTTCAGATACAGCGACTCCTCATCTCTCGACCATAAAATCGGGTGGTCCGGGGACTGGGTTTTATATTCAATCTGGCGCAGGCGCTTATGCACATTGGCGGCAGCTTCGCCGATTGTCTTTGAAAACAGCTCCGGATTCATAAAATGTGAGCAGGAGCAGGTTGCAAGATAGCCGCCGTTTTTAACAAGCTTCATTGCACGCAGATTAATTTCTCTGTATCCTTTTACTGCATTTTTAATAGAATTGCGCGATTTTGTGAATGCCGGCGGGTCTAAGATGACCACATCAAACAATTCACCCTCTTTTTCCAGTCTTGGGAGCAGTTCAAATACATCTTCACAGATAAAGGATACCCGGTCTGACAGTCCGTTTAATGCGGCATTTTCCGTTGCCTGTGCAACGCCGAGTTCCGATGCGTCCACACCCAGCACGCTCTTTGCGCCCGCCATGCCCGCATTTAATGCAAATGAACCGGTATGCGTAAAGCAGTCTAACACCTTTGCATCTTTACACATCGGACGGATTGCGGCACGGTTGTATTTCTGGTCTAAGAAAAATCCTGTCTTCTGACCGTCTTTTACATCGACCATATATTTCACGCCGTTTTCCACGATAGATACCTTGGTGTCAAATTCTTCTCCGATAAAGCC
>ENA-OWPF01002855-OWPF01002855.1-human-gut-metagenome-genome-assembly--contig:-NODE-2855-length-11466-cov-2.902024_pt1 | contig 11466 bp, 9 predicted proteins | sample MGYA00248261_ERZ651840 | MGnify/ENA primary metagenome ERZ651840 (study PRJEB26924, sample SAMEA4378268) | human gut metagenome | biome: human gut; feature: human-associated habitat; material: faeces... | reverse complement strand
TGAACAACTGAAAAAAATATTTCCTAAAGATGGTTATCATCTTATCAGTTTACAAGAAAAATTTTACATTTGGGAAAAGCATATGGATATTTCAAAAGATAAACCTATTGAGGAATATGATACCGGAGTAAAAACAAGAGATTTATTAAACAGTATAGAAAGGGCATCTTTACTTTCTCAATCTGAACTTAATAATCTTATAAAATTATCTATAAGAGATGATGCAATGGTTATAACTTCAAATACTGATAGAGGAAATGTTTATGAAGAAGTTTCATTAGAGCTTGAAGGAGAATACCTAGACATAGCATTTAACTCAAGATATTTAATGGAAGGGCTTAAAAATATAGACAGTGAAGAAATATATATAGAATTTACAACAAATGTGAATCCATGTATAGTAAAACCAGTAGATGAAATAGATTATACTTATTTACTTCTTCCTGTAAGAATGTCTTCTAATATGTAATAAATAAAATTTTACAAAGTTTATAAAAAGCAGCTGATAATTTAATTTATTTCAGCTGCTTTTATTTTTAAAAAATAAAGAACATATGTTTTGTAATTAACAGGCTTGAGGTAGTACATAAAAATATAATTATAAGGCTATCAAATCGAATATAAAGGCATATATATAAGCGTATAGGGTATTTTGTCTTATAGTGCTTAATTTTTAAAAATATGGTATAATTATATAATTAGGTATCTTATGATTTACCGTTTATATTTTTTAAAGGAGGATCGAGTATGATAGAAATCAAAATAGATTCTGAATACATAAAACTTGATCAAGCTCTAAAATTAGCAGACATAGCCTCTACAGGAGGACATGCTAAATTTCTTATAGCAGAAGAGCTTGTAAAAGTTAATGGAGAAGTTGAAACAAGAAGAGGTAAAAAGCTTTTTGACGGAGATATAATTGAAGTTGAAGGCGAAATGATAAAAGTTGTAGCAGAATAGAGGAGAGTTTTTGTGAAACTAAAAAATCTTCAATTGGTTAATTATAGAAATTACGACAAACTATATATAGAATTTAACGATAGAATAAATTTATTACTTGGATCTAATGGTCAAGGAAAAACAAATATAGCTGAATCCATATATTTACTTGCATTTGGAAAATCATTTAGAACGAATAGAGATAGAGAGCTTATTAAGTTTAATACAGAAAATCTTTATGTCGGGGGTGGTTATGAAAAGAATGGAAGAAATGGAATGGTTGAAATAGCTATAAGTAAGGCTAAAAAGGGAATAAAGGTAAATAAAATACCTATCGTAAAATTAGCTGAGCTTTTAGGAAATATAAATGTCGTTATTTTTTCGCCGGAAGATTTAAGGCTAGTTAAAGACGGTCCTAAAATAAGAAGAAGCTTTATAGATAGGGAAATAAGCCAGATTGTACCTGGCTACTATGGTCTTTTGACTGGTTATAACAAAATTTTGGCGAATAGAAACAAGCTTTTGAAAAATATGAATCCTGATTTAAATCTTTTGGATGTATACGATGAAAGTTTGGCAGATTACGGAAGTAAGATTTTTATGTTTAGGAAAAAATTTATTGAAAGAATTGCTGAGATTTCAAAGGATATGCACTCTAGATTGACAGATAATAAAGAGGATTTAAATGTTATTTATAAAAGCCAGATTCAGATAAATGATGAATCTAGTGTAAAAGATAAGTTTATCAATATTTTAAAGGATAAGAGAAGGCACGATTTAGATATGAGAATCAGTGGATATGGGATTCATAAGGACGATATTTTAATCCAGATAAATGGTTTGGATGTTAGACTTTATGGCTCTCAAGGGCAGCAGAGGACTGCATCTATATCGTTGAAATTATCTGAAATAGAACTTATAAATAGAGAAGTTGGAGAATATCCACTTCTAATTTTGGACGATGTTTTTAGTGAGCTCGATGAAAAAAGACAAAAGCTTTTGGTCGACAATCTAAAAGATGTTCAAATGTTTATTACAACTGCTGAGTATCTACATAAAAACGTACTGGATATGAATAATACTACAGTTTTTTATATAGATAATGGAAAAGTAGTTAAAACGGAGAATGGAGGAAATTAAATGAAACAGGAATACGGTGCAAGTCAAATTCAGGTTCTTGAAGGTTTAGAAGCTGTTAGAAAAAGACCTGGAATGTACATTGGATCAACTGGTCCTAGAGGACTACATCATTTAGTGTACGAAGTAGTAGACAACAGTATAGATGAGGCACTTGCTGGAAATTGCTCAAAAATATACGTTGCTATAAATGCAGATGGAAGTATAACTGTAGAAGATGACGGTAGGGGGATACCAGTAGAGGTTCATCCAAAGACTGGATTATCAACTCTTGAAACAGTACTTACTGTTCTTCATGCCGGTGGTAAATTCGGCGGTGGAGGATACAAGGTATCTGGAGGTCTTCACGGTGTTGGGGTTTCTGTTGTTAATGCACTTTCTGAATGGTTAGTGGCTGAAGTTCACAGAGATGGAAAGGCTTATAGACAGGAATACAAAAAAGGAAATCCTCAGACTAAATTAGAGGTAGTTGGAGAATCAGACCATACAGGTACTATAATATCTTTTATGCCTGATGCAGAAGTTTTCGATGAAATAGAATTTAGCTTCGATACACTTGAATACAGACTTAGAGAACTTTCATTCTTAAATAAAGGTATAAAAATAATATTTGAGGATAAAAGAGAAGGTAAAGAAAAATATAGAGATTTCCATTATACAGGAGGTCTTGTTGAATATGTTAAATTCCTTAATAAATCTAGAACAGGAATACACGAAGATATAGTATATATAGATAAAAAAGTAGATGATTGCCTAGTTGAAATAGCTATGCAGTACACAGATGGATATACAGAAAACATATATTCATTTGCCAATAATATAAATACTCACGAAGGTGGTTCACACCTTGCAGGATTTAAAGCTGCTCTTACAAAGACTATAAATGAATACGCTAAGAGAAATGGGGCTTTAAAAGATAAAGATTCAAATCTTTCTGGGGAAGATATAAGAGAAGGTCTTACAGCTGTTGTTTCTGTAAAACTTCCAGACCCTCAGTTTGAAGGTCAGACAAAGACAAAACTTGGTAATACATTTATGAGAGGTATAGTGGATGGTGTTACTGTTGAGGAATTAGGATCATTCCTTGAAGAAAATCCAAACACAGCAAAAGTTATAGTTGATAAAGCACTTAGAGCACAGAGAGCAAGAGAAGCTGCCAAGAGAGCAAGAGAATTAACTAGAAGAAAAAGTGTACTTGAAAGTACTTCTTTACCAGGTAAACTTGCAGACTGCTCAGAAAAAGACCCATCTAAGAGTGAAATATTCTTAGTCGAAGGGGATTCTGCCGGTGGTTCAGCAAAACAGGGTAGAGATAGAAATACTCAGGCTATACTTCCTTTAAGAGGTAAAATTTTAAATGTTGAAAAATCAAGATTAGATAAAATATTAGCTTCTGATGAAATAAAAAATATGATAACTGCATATGGATGTGGTATAGGTAATGACTTTGATTTAGAAAAAGCTAGATACCACAAAATCATAATAATGACCGATGCCGATGTCGATGGTGCACACATCAGAACACTTTTATTAACATTCTTCTTCAGATATATGAGACCTTTAATAGAAGAGGGATATGTGTATGCTGCACAGCCGCCTCTATACAAGGTTACTAAGCAGAAGAAAGAATACTATGTATACTCAGATAAAGAATTAGACGATTTACTTAACGAAATAGGTAGAGATAAATACGATATACAGAGATATAAAGGGCTTGGGGAAATGAACCCAGAGCAGCTTTGGGATACAACAATGAACCCAGAAACAAGAACTCTTCTACAGGTTACTATAGAAGATGCTGCAATAGCTGATGAAATATTCTCTATGCTTATGGGAGATAAAGTTGCTCCAAGAAGAGAATTCATACAGGAAAATGCAAAATATGTTAGAAATCTAGACGTATAGGAGAGGAGATAAAAAATGCAGGACGAAAAAAATACTAGCAGAATACTTCCGATAGAAATAGCTAGTGAGATGAAAAAATCTTACATAGAATACTCAATGAGCGTTATCGTCGGGCGTGCTCTTCCAGATGTAAGAGATGGATTAAAACCAGTTCATAGAAGAATATTATACTCTATGAATGAATTAAATCTTTCTCCAGATAAACCATATAGAAAATCAGCCCGTATTGTCGGGGACGTTCTAGGTAAGTACCACCCACATGGTGATAGTTCAGTATATATGGCAATGGTTAAAATGGCTCAGGACTTCTCAACAAGAGTTCCTCTAGTTGATGGTCATGGGAACTTTGGTTCAGTAGATGGGGACTCACCTGCTGCAATGCGTTATACTGAAGCAAGAATGAGTAAATTATCAATGGAATTACTTAGAGATATAGATAAAGAAACTGTAGACTTTGGGCCAAACTTTGATGAATCTTTAAAAGAACCATTAGTTCTTCCAGCGAGATTCCCTAACCTATTAGTAAATGGATCTAATGGTATAGCAGTTGGTATGGCTACATCTATACCTCCACATAACTTAGGTGAGGTAATAGATGCGACAGTTCATCTAATAGATAGACCAGATGCAGATGTTGAGGAATTAATGGGATATGTTAAAGGGCCTGACTTCCCAACTGGTGCAATAATAATGGGAACTGAAAGTATAAAAGAGGCTTACAGAACAGGTAGAGGTAAGATAAAAGTTAGAGCTAGAGCTGAAATAGAAGAACTTCCAAAAGGAAAACAGCAGATAGTTGTAACAGAAATACCATATCAGGTAAACAAAGCTAGATTAGTTGAAAGAATAGCTGAACTTGTAAAAGATAAAAAAATCGAGGGTATATCAGACCTTAGAGATGAAAGTAATAGAAATGGTATGAGAATAGTTATAGAGCTTAAGAGAGATGTAAATGCAAACATCATCTTAAATAATCTATACAAACATTCTCAGATGGAAGAAACTATAAGTGTTATTATGATAGCACTTGTAAATGGAGAGCCAAAATGTTTAAATCTTAAAGAAGTTCTTCACTACTACATAGAACATCAGAAAGATGTTGTAACAAGAAGAACTAAATATGAGCTAAATAAAGCTGAAGCTAGAGCTCATATATTAGAAGGTTTAAAAATAGCACTAGATAATATAGATGCTGTTATAGAAACAATAAGATCTTCAAAAACTTCTTCAGAAGCTAAAGAAAAATTAGTTGAAAGATTCGGCCTAACAGAAATACAGGCTCAGGCTATCCTTGAAATGAGACTTAATAGACTTACAGGATTAGAAAGAGAAAAAATAGACGCTGAATACGACGAACTAATGAAAAAAATAGCTGAATTAAAAGAAATACTTGCAAGTGAAGAAGTATTACTTGGAGTAATCAAAGATGAAATAATAGAAATCAAAAATAAATACACTGATGAAAGAAGAACAGAAATTCAGCATGCAGAAGGTGAAATAGATGTTATAGACCTTATAGATGAAGAAGAAATAGCTATAACTCTTACTCACTTTGGTTATATAAAAAGACTACCTGCTGATACTTACAGAAGTCAGAAGAGAGGTGGAAGAGGAATATCTGCTCTTACTACAAGAGAAGAAGATTTCGTAAAACACCTAATAAGTACTACTACTCATAGTAGATTATTATTCTTCACTAACAGAGGTAGAGTATTTAGATTAAATGCATATGAAATACCAGAAGGAAAGAGACAGGCTAAGGGAACTGCAATAGTTAACCTACTTCAGCTTGGACCTGGAGAAAAAATTGCTACTCTTATAGATGTAGATGGAAAAGAAGAAAATAAATATCTTCTAATAGCTACTAAGAAGGGTATGGTTAAAAAGACTAAGATAAGCGACTTCAAGAATATCAATAAATCTGGATTAATCTCAATAGGTCTTAAAGAAGGCGATGAGGTTATAGGAGTTAAATTAACTGATGGCGAACAAGATGTTATGCTTGTAACTAGAAATGGTATGTCTATCAGATTCTCTGAAAAAGATGTTAGAGGTATGGGAAGAACTGCTATGGGTGTTAAAGGTATTACACTTGGAGAAGGAGATACAGTTGTATCTATGAGTTTAGCTAGTGAAGGTACTGATATGCTTGTAGTAAGTGAAAATGGATTTGGAAAGAGAACAGATCTTGAAGAATACAGAAGTCAGATAAGAGCTGGTAAAGGTATAAAAACTTACAACATATCTGAAAAAACAGGCTCAATCGTAGGCGCTGAAATGGTAGCTGAAGACGATGAAATGATGATAATAAACTCTGATGGAGTATTAATAAGAATCAAAGTAAATGAAATATCTATATTTGGTAGGGTAACTAGTGGAGTTAAACTTATGAATGTAGATGAAGAAGTTAGCATAGTATCTATTGCTAAAATAACTACTGATGAGGAAGATGAAACAGAAGAATAAGAAAATATTAAAGGGGTATGCTAAAAGGCATACCCCTTATTTTTATATATATTATTTTATAGTTATTTCAAGATTATTGTTTTCTGCCGTTACAGGAACAGTTGCATTTACAGAAGCGTTGTCTATTTCAACTGAGTAAGTTTTGTGTATTAAACAGTTTACAGGGTCTTCTGTTGTTATAACAAGTGCAAGGCTGTGTCCAGGTTTAACAGTATATCTAGTTGCATTTAGATATATATTGTACTCATGATATTCACCTTTTTTAAGCTCTATGCTGTTTATAGCAGTTTCTGGTTCATATCCAGCTTCTGGATTACAAAGGTCAGCATATGCACGAGTTATTGGGCGATAATTTTTATGAACAGTTTCAAATTCACAAAGGTCAAATGCTGGTAAATCTCCACCATTTATTACACCATTTTCCTGAACTTTTACAACAGGTATTATATTTCTTTCTGGATCTACTGTCTGTATACTGTCAAATTTTTCATCACATACATCGTATAGCATAGCAACTAATTTAACGTCGTCCATTCTTCCAGTAGCTTTAGAATCTCCAAGTTTCATAGTTAAAGAGTCGGCATCATTTCTGTTTTCAGGGTTGAAGTCATTTTCTATATCTCCATCTTTTAATGCAGCTTTTAAATTTAAGTGAACAGTTCCCTGTATAGTAAGTTCTTCATTAAGAGGAGCTGTTACAAAGCGTTTATTCATATTTGAAGATTTAAGACTCATAGCTTCGTCAAAGTTTTCAGCACAAACACCAGCTGATTCCCAATCAGTATCTATTACAGATACACCAGATTCAGCACTTTCTAGTTTCATAGAGAATGCAGTTTCCCAAGAATCGCAAGCTTCCCATTTATTCTGGTCGTAGTTTGTCTGAACTAAAACTTCTGGCATTTCTTCTGCACAGTTGTCTAAGTCGTATAGATAATGAGATATCCATTTATTTACTATATCATCGTAGAAGTTTCCATCTATAAGGATACCGTAGTTTTTATTTGCCATAGTAGGAGTTATATGCGGTCCCTGATGAACTATTGTTTTAACTGTCTGTCCTGATTTTTTATATGCTTTGTACATCATTTCAAACTGTTTTGTAGATACGTTTTCGTCGTTTAATCCCTGAACTATTAAAGCACTACATTTAATTTTATCGTAGTTTAGACGATAGTTTCCAGCACCCCAGAATTCTTCATCATAATCAGAACCACAGCTTAACTGCTGAAGGCTAAGTTCATGGTGGAATGCAGCAATATCATCTAATTCTTTTTCAGATAATGTTTCATCGTTGTATCTACTTGAGCAGAAGTAAGCAAGGAAGCTATTTAAAACTTCTTTTGGCCAATAACGCTGAGAACCCTGCATATTCTGCTGGCTGTACCAGTCAGATATTCCAGCAACTGGAACTATTGTTTTAAGTCCTTCAACACCTGTTGTAGCAACTGCAAAAGGCATAGTTCCCGCATAAGATCTACCTGTCATAGCTACATTTCCGTTAGACCAATCAGCTTTTGTTTCTATTGTACCTTCTCTATCTGCATAAGCAACACGATCTCCGTGAAGCCATTCAACAACAGATTTAAAAGCATCTCTTTCAAATTCAGAACCAACAAAGTTGAATCCATCAGAACCAAGAGCTCCAAATCCTGCACTTATGATTACAGCGAAACCACGAACAAGGTAGTAGTTGAAGTTTTCAAGGTTTTCATATACCATGTTGTCGTTATTTCCTTTGTCTTTGTAATACCAATCAGAGGCATTTGATTTTAATGCAAGATCCATAGCACTTATAGAACCTGTAGGTATACGAGCTGGAACTTCTTTTTTAAGTTCTGCAAAGTCAAATTTTCTATATTCTTTTTCTGCAACTTCTTTCATATGGTCGTAACCATCTTCGTTTACACCAGCGCAGTATGGACGAGCTTCAAATAAAGATGCTGCTTTGTAGTTTCCTTCAACAGCACTTTTAGGAACCTGTATAAGAGTTTTTATAAGGTCTCTTTTTCCATCTCCATCCATGTCATAGTCTGATTCAACATACACACAGTATCTTACTATTTCTGAAGTAGTTGGATCGTAATTTTCTCCTGTTTTCCCATCTGTGAAAGGAAATACAGGCTGAGCCATTCCGTTTTCAAATACTGGAACTTTACTATATTTAGTCATAACTTTTCTCCCCCTTTGACTATAAGTATAAATATTTTATTCAACAATAAAACGTTTACAAAAATAGTATAGATTTTATCGAAAAATTAGTCAACATTGCAAATTAGATTAAAAAAGTCTGGTATAGCATTAATCTATATTGTTATAAATCTATATATTTATAAACGATAGTATTTTCAAGCACTTCAATTGAAAATCATAAAGGAATTGTGTTAAATTTAAAATGTCAGATATTTTGAATACGTTCAGTTAGTAAATATCTAAAAAATTATGTTTTTAAGGGGGATTTAAAAAATGGCAGATTATCATAAAATGTGGGAAGATCTAGGTATGGATCTTGAAACTCATGACCAATTATGTGAAGTATTACCTCAGGCTTTTGGAGATGTTTATTTATCTCAGGAAAACCGTCCAGAATCAATGGATTACTATGATTTTGTAGTATCTGAAATACACGGTGTTAGACCAGCAGAACTAGTTGAACATCAGAAAAACGGTGGAAAAGTATTCGGTACTTTCTGTGTTTATGTTCCAGATGAAATAGTATTTGCAGCTAAAGCAATAGCTACAGGTCTTTGCGGTGGTTCTCAGTTCTGGGTACCAGGTGGAGAGAAAGTTCTTCCATCTAATACATGTCCATTAATAAAAGCATCAGTAGGTGCTAGATTAGATAGAACATGTCCATTCTTCCGTATAGCAGATATGTACGTTGGAGAAACTACTTGTGATGGAAAGAAAAAAGCATGGGAAATATTAGCTGAAGATGTCCCTGTTCATGTAATGGATTTACCTCAGATGAAGAGAGAAAAAGATATAAAAGCTTGGGCTGAAGAAATAAAAGACTTCAAAAAAGTTGTTGAAGAAGTAACAGGAAATGAAGTAACAGCAGAAAGTTTAGGAGAAAGTATAAAACTTATCAACGATAAGAGAAGAGCTCTTAAACGTCTATATGAATTAAGAAAAAATGAAAAATTACCAATAAGTGGTAAAGACGTATTATTAATATCTCAGATAGCATTCTACGATGATCCAACTCGTTTCACTCAGATGACTAATAAACTTTGTGATGAATTAGAAAAGAGAGTAGAAGAAGGTGTTAGTGTATTCCCAGAAGGAACTAAGAGAATACTTCTAACTGGTACTCCTTTAGCTATACCAAACTGGAAAATACACAACATAATAGAAACTAGTGGTGGAGCAGTTGTATGTGAAGAAATGTGTACTGGTGCTAGATATTTTGAAAACCTTGTAGACGAAACTCAGACAGATTTAGATGGACAGATAGATGCCCTTGCTAATAGATACATGGGTATAAACTGTGCATGCTTCACCCCAAATAGAGCTAGAATAGATGATATAATAAGATACGCTAAAGAATACAAAGTTGACGGTGTTATAGATGTTAACTTAAAATTCTGCAGTACTTACGACGTTGAAGGATTCCTAGTAGAAAGAGAACTTAAAAAAGCAGGAATACCAGTTCTTGGAATAGAAACTGACTACACAGATAGTGATGCTCAGCAGATGAGAACAAGAGTAAGTGCATTCATAGAAATGCTTGAAAAATAATATATTGTTGTTAGAATAATAGTATATTATCATAGAGAACAAATTGTTCTTTAAAGCAAAGGAAATGATGTAAATGAAACAGTATTATGTGCTTTTTAACAACCATGAAAATGGTATGAGATTAAAAAAAGAACTAAATAATGCAAAGATAAAAGCAGTCATAGCTCCAACACCTAGAAAGCTTAGTAAATGCTGCGGAATATCTCTTATGATTGAAGAGGAAGATATTGAGAGTATAAGAAAAATTGCAGAAGAAAAGAAAATAGAGATTTTGGAAATTGACTGGATTGAAAAGGACTTTAACGCATCTAGAGATAGATATTGTTAAGTTCAAAATAGTAGTGTTTATAAAGAGGAGGTTCCTTTAGTTAGGGGTCTCCTTTTATTATTATCAAATATAAAAATATATATTTATTTTTGTTATAAGTTGAAACAGTTTTTATAATTAAGTTATAGTTTTATATGTTATAATAATCGTATACGAAAAAAGAGAGGAGCTGATTTTCAATGAGCGGCAAAAAAGGTGGATTAATGATATTTGGTGCCATAGTAGGTTTTGTGGCGGGATTATTTTTAGCGCCTAAAAAAGGATCTGAACTTAGAAAGGACGCAAAAGAAAAATTTGAAGATATAAAAGAAAATCCAGAAGAAACTGTTAAAAATACTTTTGATTCTGTAAAGAATAGAATAAGTACTTTTTCAGAAACTTTATTCGAAGTAGATGAAGATGGATACGAAGACGTGGATTTAGAAGATGAAAATATAGTAATCAGCAGAACATTTAAAGAGGTTGAAGACGATATGGATGACGATATTGTTTTAGATACAGATAAAGAAGAGGAGCTTTAATATGAATGCAATTGGATGGCAGGTATGTGGAGTTTTATTAGGTGTTTCTGTTATAATAATTGCTGTGTATTTAGCAAAAACTTTAAACAGTGCATCTAAGACTATAGATAATGCAAATGGTCTTGTTACTAGAGCTACAAGAATAGTGGATGAAAATGAAAAAGATATAAATAATATTATTAATAATGTTTCATCTATAACAGACAGTGTAGACAGTTTAGTAGAAACTGTTAGCAGTATAGGAAGTTATATAAATATATTTGGTTTTATAAAGAAAAAAAGAAAAAATAAGAAGAAAAAAGATAAATAAGAAATTAAGGATATTTTACGGGATATAATTTTAATTTGGAGGTGTGATATGTCGATAAAAATAGATTCATCTTTTAATGTAGAAGAGAATGTGTGGAATGTTGCTCTTATTGGAGAACT
>ENA-OWPF01002851-OWPF01002851.1-human-gut-metagenome-genome-assembly--contig:-NODE-2851-length-11478-cov-2.575506_pt1 | contig 11478 bp, 11 predicted proteins | sample MGYA00248261_ERZ651840 | MGnify/ENA primary metagenome ERZ651840 (study PRJEB26924, sample SAMEA4378268) | human gut metagenome | biome: human gut; feature: human-associated habitat; material: faeces... | reverse complement strand
TCCTCATGCTGCAGGCCTTCTTCCTGCGCGCAGCGGACCACGGCCCGGGCCACAGGATGGGGGAAGTGCTCCTCAAGGCAGGCCGCAAGGCGCAGGACTTCGTCCCGATCATGGCCAGCGGCGGGGATGACCTCCACCACATGGGGGCTGGCGTTGGTGAGGGTGCCCGTTTTGTCGAAGACCACGGTATCGGCTTCGGAAAGGGCCTCCAGGAAACGGCCGCCCTTGATGACCACGCCGTGGCGCGCGCCTTCGCGCATGGCGGCCAGCACGGCCAGCGGGGTGGCAAGACGCAGGGCGCAGGAATAGTCCACCAGCAGCACGGAAGCCGCCTGCATGGGGTTGCGGGTGATGAGCCACACAAGGCCCGCCAGGGCGAAGGTGAAGGGCACGGCCATGTCGGCCATGCGTTCGAACTTGCCCTGGATGCCTGCCTTGAGGGCCTCGGATTCTTCGATGAAGCGCACCACCTGCTTGAGGCGGGTGCCGTCGCCCACATGGGTGGCGCGGATGATGAGATGTCCCTGCTCCACCACCGTGCCCGAGTAGACGGCAGCGCCCTTGCTGCGGGCCACGCCCAGGGGCTCGCCGGTCATGCTGGCCTGGTTGACCACGGCCTCGCCGTCCTCGACGATGCCGTCCACAGGGATGGAACCGCCGTCGCGGACCACGACCAGATCGCCTTCACGCACATCGGAGAGCGGTACGCTGGTCTCCACACCATCGGCCAGTACCCAGACGGTATCCACGTTGAGCGCCAGGCTCTCGGTCAGGCTGTCCATGGAGCGGCGGCGCGTCCAGTATTCCAGGGCCTCGCCCAGTCCCAACAGCAGGGTCAGCACGGTGACGGTACGGAAGTCGCGCCGCAGCAGGGAAACACCGATGGCCGCGGCATCCAGTACGTCGACATTGAGCTTGCCCTGGAGGAGCGAGGCGAGGCCCTTTCGCAAAAAGGGAAGGGCTCCCATGACACTGCTGGCCACACGCAGCTTGAACGGCAGGAAAGGACGGACGAAGAGGAAGCGCATCAGGGGGCCGAAACCGTGGGCCCCCATCTCGTCCTCATCATGGGCCGGCAGGCGGCTGCCGGAAGCGTGCCGTTCGAGGCTGCTTTCCAGCTCCTGGGTCAGGGTGGCCAGGACGCTGCCGTCATTGAGGGCACCGGCGTCCTGGGCAGCCAGGGAGCGGAGCACGTCCTGCCGGGCCTGCGCATGCCGGTAGAGCACGAGGACACTGGGCACGCGCGGATTGACCCGCACGCCTTCCACGCCGTCGATGGCATCCAGAGTATCGGCCAGGATCTCGGCCTGCACCTGTGTCATGGGGCGGCAGGCACGCGCACGCAGCCGTCCGGCCCCGTTGGAGCAGCTCAGTTCATGAACCAGAAAAAAGCGCATGCGCGTGCCCTCATTAGGCCTGAGAATCGGCAGCTTCGGCCTTGCGCTTGTCAGCGGCCTGACGGGCTTCGGCGGCCAGATCTTCCATATCTTCCTTGACGGCTTCCACCTTGCTCATGATGGCGTCTTTCATGTCCATGCCGCGGCTCACCAGGTCGGTGGCCAGGGGTTTGAGATCGAGCTTGCCGCGGGTGACGGCAACGGTGCCCACGACGCCCAGCGCCAGACCACCCAGGAAAAAGAGACCGTATTTCAGACCGTTGTTCATGCTTGTGCCTCCGTTTGCACAGGTAAAAGGATACAGAGGGCCATCCGGGCCATGTTCTGGCACGGCCCGGACAGCAAAAGACGCACGATTGGGAGAAGAGAGGGGCTAGTTGGAGACGTCGACGGTGATGTGGTCGGCTTCGCTGTTGCGCAGGGTGACGGTCACGCCGGAAAGGCGCAGCGCAACGGGGTCTTTGAGGGGCGCGCGGCCCACGACGGAAACGGTGGTCCCGGGGATCAGGCCCATGTCCCGGATGCGGCGGCCCATTTCTCCAAGGGCTTCCACCGTGGCGATCCTGCCGCTCTGGCCGATCTGCATCTGACGAAGGCTGATGATGTCGCTCATGATCTTCTCCTTTGCTGGTACGGGCCCGGAGCAGGGACCGGCATACCTGCGCAGTGCGATCCGGCCGGGACGATCCCGACCGGGCTTGGGGGGCGGCTGATCCGGCATGTCGAACCGCTACTCCGGGCTTGCAAAGAAGCATGGCGTAAACTAGGATGAGTGTCAAGAAAAAAGAAAATCACTTTCATTTTTCTTTTGACCTGTATGTAAAATTTTTTATCTTTTCATTTTAACCTTTTACCCCAGGAGTGCTCTTATGGAAGAAGCCTGTTTCGCTACAGGGGACCTGGCTGTCCCCGCACGGCCCGCGACCAAAAAGCTCAGCGGGCGCAAACTGGCCATGCGCATCATGCTTGGTGCGCTGGGGGCATCGGTGGTGCTGGGCTTTGCCGGCAACAAAACGGCCCATGTGCTGACCGGCGCCGTGTTCAGCGCCCTGCTGGCCGACCACGTCTGGAAGCGCCGCAAGGCCCTGTAAGGATCGTCACATGGAGCGTCCTTCCGACAGGAACGCGGCTTTGCCCACTGCTTCGGGGGCGGCCGTCCCCCGGTGGAAAGCCCTGCTGGCCACGGGTATCCGGCGGCTGGCGGTCTGGGGAACGGGCCTGCTGGCGGCCCTGGTCGCCCTGCTGGCCCTGGCCCAGATCGTCTGCCTGGCCCTGTGTCTGCTGGCTCTGGTGGTCCTGGCCCTGTGTTTCCTGATGGCTTCCTATCCCGAGGAATGCCGCCAGTTCTGGCGCATGCTGCGGGAGACGCGTGCGGAGGGACGCGGCAACGATTCCTGAACCTTGGGGGCGGCCGTTGCGGCCTGGGGGGCCGGCCGCTCCGCAAGGGAAAGGAGCCCGCAAGAGGCTGCGGACAAAAAAAGACCACCCGTCGGCGGGTGGTCTTTTTTCGTATCAGGGAGCGGGGGAGAGCCTATTCCTTGGGCTGGTCCTCGTCGGGCAGGTTGGCCGTCTCGTGCTGGCCCTGCAGCAGGTTGCGGTGACCGACGATGATGTGGTCGAGCACTTCGGGCTTGGCCAGGGCCGTGGTATCGCCCAGGTCGTCATAGACGTTGCCCGCGATCTTGCGCAGCATGCGGCGGATGACCTTGCCGGAACAGGTCTTGGGCATGGCTTCCACGAACTGGATGTATTCGGGGGAGGCCAGGGCGCCGATGTCGCGGCGCACGGTATCGCGCAGCTTTTTGCGCACGTCGTCGCTCCAGGGCACTTCGTCACGGGTGACGACGTAGGCGTAGATGCCTTCGCCCTTGAGGGCATGGGGCATGGGCACCACGGCGGCTTCCGCCACTTCGGGGCAGGAGGCCAGCACGGCCTCGATCTCGGCGGTGGAGAGACGGTGGCCGGAAACGTTGATGGAATCGTCCACGCGGCCCAGGATCCAGAAGTAGCCGTCCTCGTCCACTTCGGCGCCGTCGCCGGACTCGTAGCAGCCGAAGCGCGAGAAGTAGGACTGGTACTTTTCTTCGTCGTTGTACACGCCCTGCATCATGCCGGGCCAGGGCTTGCGGATGACCAGATGGCCGCTGCGGGTGGAACCGTCGCCGTCTTCCTCGTCACGGGTGGCGCTGCCGCCCATGACGGCCGCGTCGATGCCGGGCAGGGGCCGCGAGGCCGAGCCGGGCTTGAGCTTGGTGGCGTAGGGCAGGGGGCTGATCATGGCGCCGCCGGTCTCGGTCTGCCACCAGGTATCCACGATGGGCAGCTCGCTGCCGCCGATGTTCTTGTGGTACCAGTGCCAGGCTTCGGGGTTGATGGGTTCGCCCACGGAGCCCAGGATGCGCAGGGTGCGCAGGTCATAGCGTTCGGCCCAGGCTTCGCCCAGACGCATGAGGGAACGGATGACCGTGGGGGCCGTGTAGAGGATGTTGACGCGGAATTTTTCCACGATGCGCCAGTAGCGGTCCGGCTTTGGCCATGTGGGCACGCCTTCGAACATCACCACGGTGGCGCCCAGGGCCAGCGGCCCGTACACGCCGTAGGTATGGCCGGTGATCCAGCCCATGTCGGCCGTGCACCAGTAGACGTCGTCGTCGCGCATGTCGAAGACCCATTGCGTGGTATGCGCCGCATAGGTCAGGTAGCCGCCCGTGGAGTGCATGATGCCCGTAGGCTTGCCGGTGCTGCCGCTGGTATGCAGCAGGAAGAGCGTGTCGTTGGCGTCCATGGGCTCGCAGGGGAAGTCCACGTCCAGGGTGAAGTCCTCGATGAGGTCATGCCACCAGATGTCGCGGTTGGGGGTCATCTTCACGTCGTAGAGGTCGGCGTGGTTCACCACCACCACGTGGGCCACGGAGGGGCACTTTTCCAGGATGGGGTCCAGGTTGGCCTTGAGGGGCTTGATCTTGCCGGCGCGGATGGCGGCATCGGCGGTGATGACGACCTTGGCCTTGGAGCCCTGGATACGGCTGCGCACGCCGCCTTCGGCATAGCCGGAGAAGATGGCCGTATGGATGGCGCCGATGCGGGCACAGGCCAGCATGGCGATGACCAGCTCGGGGATCATGGGCATGTACAGGGCCACACGGTCACCCTTGTTGATGTGCAGGGAGCTCAGGGCGTGGGCCACACGGCAGACCTCGGTATAGAGCATCTGGTAGGTGAAGCAGCGCACGTCCATTTCCTTTTCGCCCTGCCAGATGAGGGCGGCCTTGTTGCGGCGGCCGGAGATGAGGTGGCGGTCGATGCAGTTGAAGGCGGCGTTGAGCTTGGCGCCGGTGAACCATCTGTACTTGTGCCGCGCTTCGTCGGCCTCCAGTACCTTGTCCCAGCGCTTGAACCAGTGGATCAGCTGCGATGCGCGTGCACCCCAGAAGTCATTGGGGTCTTCCAGAGCTCGCCGGCAGATGGCGTCGGCTTCGTCCTGACCGCAGATCCACGCGGACGACTTGCCGTGCTCGGGGGGGAGGTAGCTACGCTTCTCGGTTAAGAGAGTGGTAATCCGTTCCTGGGACATGATGGCAACTCCATAAGCTTAAGACTGCAAACAACAGTGGAAAATCATCCATGCTACCGGCGTAAAGTGATTTCTTACGGGCGTCAAGGGCCGGAAAACTGTTTGTGCTACCAGTCATCGTGGAGAAAAAAGGGACAAGGAGCTGAAACAGAGTGCAACAAAACGGCAGCAGGCACCGGTATGCATGGGAATGCTGAATAGTGAAAAAAATCCCAATCTGGAACGATTTTTTATGAAATTTTTTTTAAAATTTTTTCCATATTCGGAACGAGAGCCTGCTTTTTGTGCAAAAAATGCATGGCGGCAGAGAAAATGACCGGCAGCTCGGCCGGAAAATGAAAAGGGCGGCCTCATGACGAGACCGCCCTGAAAAGCAGGATGGAGATGGCGCAAGGATCAGTCCACGGGACGCATCCAGCCTCCCTCCAGCAGGAGGGCGGCAAGACGGCTCACCGGCAGGCCCACCACCGTGGACCAGGAACCGTGTACGCTTTCCACCAGAAAGGCCCCCTGGCCTTGGATGGCGTAGGCCCCGGCCTTGTCGGCCGGTTCGCCGCTGCGCACATAGGCGCGGAGAACGTCTTCAGGCCAGGCATGGAAGCGGACGGCGCTGGTATCGGCAAAGCCCGCGCTGCTTCCGTCGGGGAAAAGGCAGCAGACGCCGGTGATGACCTCATGCTCGCGGCCGGAAAGGCGCCGCAGCATGTCCAGGGCGTCCGCATCGTCAGCGGGCTTGCCCAGGATGTCGTGGCCCAGGGCCACCACGGTGTCGGCGGCCAGGATCAGGTCGTCGGCCCCGGCATCCGCCGAGGCGGCCACGGCCCGCGCTTTGGCCGTAGCGGCACGCAGGGCGTAGGCGGCGGGCGTTTCCCCGTGTTCGGGGCGCGGTTCCACCCCGGTGGGCCGGACGATGGTATAGGGCAGGCCCCATTCATCCATGAACTGGCGGCGTCGCGGCGAGGCCGAAGCCAGCACAAGCCGGATGCCGGGCCGCAGGAGGAAAAGGGGCTGGAGCGGGGCCGTGTTCATCGGCCCGCCTGATGGGGCCAGTTCTGGCGGGGCCAGTGGCGCAGCAGCTCCTTGCCTTCCATGTCATAGACGTGGAAGCAGCCGTCCTCATACAGGCCGTAGCTGCGGGGGAATCCGCCCTTGGGCAGACTGAGGGAGCCGGGGTTCCAGAAGTGCAGGCCGTCCAGGCTCTCGCCGCGCGGGATGTGGGTATGGCCGCGCAGGATGACCGTGCCCGGGGCAAAACCCGGCAGAGGCGGGTTCTCCGGCAGACGGTGGCCGTGGCTGGCGAAGATGCGCAGGGCGTCGGCCTCTATCCAGGCATTCTCCGAAACGGCGAAGGGCGTGAGCATGATGTCCACTTCGGCGTCGCAGTTGCCGCGTACGGCCGTGACCGGGCAGGGCAGATGGTTCAGGCGGTCCAGTTCTTCCAGCACGGAGCGGGTGTCATAGCCGCCGGGCAGGGGGTTGCGCGGACCGTGGTAGACCAGGTCGCCCAGCAGCACCAGCATGTCGGGCGACAGGCGTTGGGCCGTATCACAGAGGAAGCGCAGGCTGTCCAGCGAGCCGTGCAGGTCGGAAGCGATGAGCAGACGCATGGACGGCCCTAGCCTTTGTGTTCCTCATCCCAGCGGGCGCGCTCCACAGCGGCGTCCACCAGCATGATGGGGATATCGTCACGCACGGGATAGACCACGTTGCAGGCCGGGCAGGCCAGGCCTTCGGGATGCTCGGCAGAGGGCAGGGGCTCCAGAGAGCCCATGCAGCGGGGGCAGGCCAGAATCTGCAGCAGTTCCTGTGTGTTCATCATGATGTTTCCTTGTCTTTGGGGACAGCGGCCCCCTGTTTTGCGAGGGCAAAAGCATAGCTTTTTGCCGTCCGTTCTTCAAGACAAAGCTGCCGGGACGACCTGCGGGAAAGCGTGACCTGACGGGCCCTGCGCACCTTGCCACGGGAGTGCGCAGCTTGCTTTTTTTTCATAAAGTCGTAGTTTACTTGAAAAGAAAAAGATAACTGTCAGGGATGAAAGCATGCAATTCATTGATTTACATACGCATTCACAGGCCTCTGACGGAACGGACAGCCCCGGGCAGCTCGTGCGTAATGCCCAGATCCAGGGGCTGGCGGCGGTGGCGGTGACCGATCACGATACGGTCTCCGGCCTGGACGAAGCCGAGGCGGCAGCCCGTGACCTGGGGCTGGAATTCGTGCGTGGATGCGAACTGTCGACCAGTACGGAGCTGGGCGAGATGCATGTGCTCGGCCTGTGGCTGCCCCGGGATCTGGCTCCCCTGCAGGACAGGCTCCAGTATCTGCGCCGCAAACGCAGCGAGCGCAACGTCCGCATCGTGGAAAAGCTCCAGGGCCTGGGCGTGGAGATCGAGCTCGACGAAGTGCTGCACGAGGCCCGCGGCGAGAGCGTGGGGCGCCCGCACATCGCTGCCGTACTGGTCCGCAAGGGCTATGTGAAGGACGTCAGCGAGGCCTTCAAGGAATATCTGGGCTATTACGGCCGCGCCTACCTGCCCAAGGAAGTCCTGCAGCCCGAAGAGGCCGTGGAAGTCCTCTCTTCTCTGGGGGCCACGGTCTGCCTGGCCCACCCCATGCTGCAAAAGCTGCCCGAGGGCTGGCTGGAAGCCTTCATCGAACGCCTCCTGCCCTGCGGGCTCACGGCCATCGAGGCCTATCACAGCGAACATTCCGAGGCCGCTTCCCGGCGCTGCCTGGAGCTGGCCCGCCATTACGGCCTGGGCGTCAGCGGCGGCTCGGACTATCACGGTACCAACAAGCCCCGCATCCGCCTGGGCAAGGGCTACGGCTCCCTGCGCGTGCCCTACAGCGTGCTGGAAGAGCTGCGCGAGATGCGCGCCCGGCGCGGCCTGCCCTGCTAGGGCGTGGCGACCTGTCCGCAGTTTGTTTGTGGGGGAAGGGAAACCCCTCATCTCCGCTGTCGATGCCCGTAACGCTCCTTCGTCGTTAACGGGCACGGCCTGCGGCCGCCTTCGGTCGCTGCTCGCGCGAGGTTTTTTCCCTTTCCCCAAGCCCCATCCTTTCCCCAGCGCGCTTTTTCAGATGGGCGCTGGCTCATGCGGCGGGCATCCTTCTTTGGGGATGTGTGCTGGCATCCTTTATTTCATTGGAATACAACGGAGAGTTGCGTTGAAAGGCCCGGGGAAAAGGGGGGCTTGAGGAGGCTCACCCCTCTTTCCGTGAGCCTCATGCGGCCCGTACATGCAACGGGGCCGGTGGGCAGCGTCTTCATGGCGGGAGCGTCCTGCGCGGCCATGCTGTGCCCTTCCCGTTCCCGTGCCTCTGGTTATTCTGGCCGTATCTCTCTGCCGTAGATCTTCCACTGTCGGCGGATGCAAAAAAGCGGGGCCCTCTTGAGAGGGTCCCGCTTTTTTCGTCAGTGATGGTCAGGAGCGGCTAGACTTTGCCCATGCCGCAGCACTTTTTGTACTTCTTGCCGCTGCCGCAGGGGCAGGGATCGTTGCGGCCCACGCGGGGCTTGGCCTTGGCGGGCTGGTTGCCGGCATCCGTGGTCTGGCTGCCGGAGTAGGCCAGGTCGTCGTTCTCCTTGTGGCGCAGGCTCAGGGTGGGCTTGGCCTTGGGGGCTTCCTGCTGCGGAGCTTCGGCCGGGGCATTGCCCTCTTCCACGGCGTCCTCGGCAGGGGCGGGTTCGGCGGGCTGCACATGCACGCGGGTCAGGGCGCGGAACACGCCTTCGCGGATCTGGAAGAGCATGGACTGGAACATCTCGAAGCCTTCACGCTTGTATTCCAGCTTGGGGTCCTTCTGGCCGTAACCGCGCAGGCCGATACCGTCACGCAGGGCGTCCATGTTGCGCAGATGTTCCTTCCAGGTGCGGTCCAGTTCTTCCAGCAGGAAGTAGCGCAAGATGTCCTGGTACAGGGGACCGGCTTCTTCGCGCAGCTGCTGGAAGATCTGGTGGATGCATTCCTCACAGCCGGCACGGTCGGGCACGGGAGCATCGGCCGCCAGCACGCGGCCCAGGTTGAAGACGTCGGCCAGACGGGCCTGCAGGGCCTTGCGCAGCTCGATGGCCGTATCGGTATCGGCCTGCTCCAGCGGCGTGTAGGCATCGTCCAGGATATCGTTGCGGAACTCGCTCAGCACGGGTTCCAGATCTTCTTCCACCATCATGTCGCGGCGCAGGGTGTAGATGACCTCGCGCTGCTGGTTCATGACGTTGTCGTAATCCAGCAGGGTCTTGCGGATCTCGAAGTGGTGGGCTTCCACGCGCTTCTGGGCGCTTTCCACGGCGCGGGTGACCATGGTGTTCTCGATGGCTTCACCATCCTTGAGGCCCAGCTTCTCCATGAGGCCGCTGATGCGGTCGGAGCCGAACAAGCGCATGAGGTCGTCTTCCAGCGAGAGGTAGAAGCGGGAGGAACCGGGGTCGCCCTGACGGCCGGAACGGCCGCGCAGCTGGTTGTCGATACGGCGGCTCTCGTGGCGTTCGGTGCCCAGGATGTGCAGGCCGCCCAGTTCCAGCACGCCTTCGCCCAGCACGATGTCCGTACCGCGGCCGGCCATGTTGGTGGCGATGGTCACATGGCCCTTCTGGCCGGCCTGGGCCACGATCTCGGCTTCACGGGCGTGCTGCTTGGCGTTGAGCACGCTGTGCGGGATGTTGAGCTTTTTCAGGCGCTGGGAGAGCATTTCCGAGGTCTCGATGGAGATGGTGCCCACCAGCACGGGCTGGCCCTTTTCGTACAGCTCGCGGATGGCCTCGATGATGGCATCGTACTTTTCCTTGCGGGTACGGTAGATGAGGTCGGGGTAGTCCTTGCGCTGCATGGGCTTGTTGGGCGGGATGGAGACCACTTCCAGATTGTAGATCTGGTGGAATTCCACGGCTTCGGTATCGGCCGTACCGGTCATGCCCGACAGCTTGTCATACATGCGGAAATAGTTCTGGAAGGTGATGGAGGCCAGGGTCTGGTTCTCGGCGGCGATGGTGACGTTTTCCTTGGCTTCCAGGGCCTGGTGCAGACCGTCGGAATAGCGGCGGCCGTCCATGAGGCGGCCCGTGAACTCGTCCACGATGACCACCTTGTCGTTCTGCACGATGTAGTCCACGTCGCGCTTGAAGACGTGATGGGCCTTCAGGGCCTGCAGGATGCAGTGCTGCTGGGTGATGTTGGCCGGGTCGAAGAGGTTGTCCACATGCAGCAGGGCTTCGCAGTGGGCCACGCCTTCCTCGGAGAGCATGGCGGTGCGGGCTTTTTCATCCACGGTGTAGTCTTCGGGGCCCAGCTGGCGCACGATCTGGTCCATGGCGCGGTACATGCCCACGCTTTCGTCGGAAGCGCCGGAGATGATGAGCGGGGTACGGGCCTCGTCGATGAGGATGGAGTCCACTTCGTCCACGATGGCGAAGTTGTGGCCGCGCTGCACCAGCTGCGTGGCGTAGAACTTCATGTTGTCGCGCAGATAGTCGAAGCCGAACTCGTTGTTGGTGCCGTAGGTGATGTCGGCGTTGTAGGCCTCCCGGCGGGCATCGCCGTCCATGCCCTGCACGATCAGGCCCACCGACAGGCCCAGCCAGCGGTAAAGCTTGCCCATCCACTCGCTGTCGCGCTTGGCCAGGTAGTCGTTGACGGTGACGATATGCACACCCTCGCCGGTCAGGGCGTTGAGGTAGGTGGGCATGGTTGCCACCAGCGTCTTGCCTTCACCGGTCTGCATCTCGGCAATGCAGGCGCGGTGCAGCACAATGCCGCCGATGATCTGCACGGGGTAGGGCTTCATGCCCAGCACACGCCAGTCTGCCTCGCGGCAGACTGCAAACGCCTCAGGCAGGATATCATCAAGGGTCTCGCCCTTGGCAAGGCGTTCCTTAAACTCGGCCGTCTTGGCCTGCAGCTGCTCATCGGTCAGCTTGGCCATCTCCGGCTCAAGGGCAAGGACCTTATCCTTGATAGGGTTGATGCGCTTGAGCTCCTTGTCCGAGAAGGAGCCGAACAGTTTTTCAAAAAAAGACATAACAGTTCCCCTGTATCTTCCGCCGCATATCGTAGAGGTGCGGCTGATTATATAGTTTTACACATGCTACTATAATACACCCGGGCGGGGGGATATGTCAATTCATAGTTGCATTATCAACGCCGCAGCCTCCCGCAGCCCCTTTACCACGGGTGCGCCGGTTTTGCGCAGCGTTTCCGGCGGCTGGTGGCCGCCGGACTGCAAAACGCAGCCCACGCCGAGCGCCTGTGCCACCTCAAAATCATGGACCGAATCCCCGATCATCACCGCCCTGACGGGGTCAAAGCCTTCCTCTTTTAAATAGGCAAGACCGATCTCCACCTTGCTTTTGGCGTAGATATCGCTCAGGCCCAGCAGCCGGTCAAAATACCGGGTCACGCCGCGCTGCCCGACCTGTCGGCAGAGGGTATCCTGCTTGCTGGCTGATAAAATGACCTGCCGCAGCCCGGCACTGCGGAATGCCTGCAGCGCCTCGGCCGCACCGTCCAT
>ENA-OWPF01002849-OWPF01002849.1-human-gut-metagenome-genome-assembly--contig:-NODE-2849-length-11480-cov-3.322801_pt1 | contig 11480 bp, 7 predicted proteins | sample MGYA00248261_ERZ651840 | MGnify/ENA primary metagenome ERZ651840 (study PRJEB26924, sample SAMEA4378268) | human gut metagenome | biome: human gut; feature: human-associated habitat; material: faeces... | reverse complement strand
CGGAGAGATCACTTCCATTCCGACCGCACCGGCGATCGCGGCAGCTTACTACAGTTATGATGGCAAGTATCGTACCAGACTTCCACTTGCAGATACACCTTATGCTGCAGACCAGCAGTATAAAAAGGGGGTGCAGTGACAATGAAAAAACGAATTCGGAAGTTTGCTTATGTGGCATGTAACGGCGGAGAACACAATCACAACTGTCAATATGGATGTATCGGCTGTGGCGCCTGTGTGGAAGCCTGTCGGAAAAATGCCGTGAGCATCAATGCACAGGGCGTGGCAGAAATCGATCGTGACAACTGTGTGGGTTGTCGGTTGTGTGAAAAAGCCTGTCCGCAGCAGATCATCCACATGCACAATGTGGGAGAACCGTTTCTGGTACGCTGCTCCAATCGTGATATGGGAGCACCGGCGAGAAATGCCTGTGATGTGAGCTGCATCGGCTGTGGTCTGTGCACCACCAAGTGCGCGTTCGATGCCATCCATCTGGATCGCGACCGCCCCGAGTGCTCCACGATGGTCAAGTACGAGCAAAAGCTCCCCAGCCTCGGCAAGTACGCTTTGAAACGCGCGATCAAGATTAAATTTGGGAAGAAGTAAAAGAAACTAACAAGTTAGTGAGCGGCGCGGAGCGTCGCTCACTGACGTTTAGTTGACATCGCATCAACCGTTGTTGAAAGGTTTCTACCTTGCACGAATTGGGAATCGTTTATCACATCATCCGCGATGTCGAGAATGTGGCGCGCGCCAATGGTGTGAGTCGCGTTTCGAGCGTGACGCTGCTCCTGGGCGAGGTCTCGGGCGTCGTTCCCGATCTGCTGCTTGACGCTTGGCGTTGGGCGGCAGATAAAAAGCCCATCGCGCAGGGCGCGGAGCTTATCGTGGAGCCCGTCGAGGCCGTGACGCATTGCGACGCGTGCGGCTGCGACTACGCGACGGTCGAGCACGGCAAGACCTGCCCCCATTGCGGTAGCGGCGAGACCTATCTGCTGCAGGGCCAGGAGGTCATGATCAAGCAGATCGAGACCCCCGACGAGGACCCGACAGACGCTGCCCCCGATGGCCTCTCCGATGCCCCCGATGCCGTCGACGCCGCCAACCCCCTCCACATCGCCTAATTTAGTCGTTGGGGACGTTCTTAAACGACTAGTCATTAAAGAACGTCCCCAACGACTACTTTGCTAGAGCATATTTCTTACCATTAGTCAAGCACCATCTGTTTAAACGAAATGGCCTCAACCCGAGCACATTTGTGTCTGTTTAAAACCGGCAATAATGAACAGCGTGCTCAATTCGGTCATGTAAATAGATCAGCTATCAATCCTCAGCAGCAAATCAGTCAAAATACTGGAATGTAATCAGCTTGTAACAAAACAAGACGTTTAAACAAATAATGCTAGCTTTTGCAGTTTTTCATATAATTCTGCTGTATTTGCAGCTATACTCTTTTTTGTCGTGTAGGAATTACGTAGACAAAAAGGAGGTTATGTGATGGTAAGTATTGTTCTTGCTAGCCATGGTGACTTGGCGGCTGGAATCAAGCAGACGGGCTCGATGGTCTTTGGCGATCAGCCGTCTGTAGCCGTGGTCTCGCTCGAGCCGAGCATGGGCCCCGACGACTTCCGCGCCAAGGTCGAGGAGGCAATCGCTTCCTTCGAGGACCAGGAGCAGGTGCTCTTCCTCGTTGATCTGTGGGGCGGCACGCCGTTCAACCAGATCAGCGGGCTCATCGAGGGCCACGATTCCTGGGCTATCGTCACCGGTGTCAACCTGCCTATGCTCATCGAGGCATATTCGCAGCGCTTTGACGCAAAGAACACTGCACATGCGATCGCAAAACATCTCGTGACTGAGGCTAAGGCCGGCGTGCGCGTCAAGCCCGAGTCTCTGGAGCCCGAGGAGAAGAAGCCGGCTGCGGCCGCTGCTGCTCCTGCAGGCGCCATCCCTCCGGGAACGGTCATCGGCGACGGGCACATCAAGATCGCCCACGTCCGTATCGACACCCGTCTGCTTCATGGTCAGGTGGCCACCACGTGGACCAAGCAGATCAACCCCAACCGCATCATCGTGGTTTCCGACGGCGTTGCCCACGACGAGCTCCGAAAGACCATGATCGAGCAGGCTGCCCCTCCGGGAGTCCATGCCAACGTCGTGCCCATTAAGAAGATGGCCGAGGTCGTCAAGGACACGCGCTTTGGTGACACCAAGGCCATGCTGCTCTTTGAGAACCCGCAGGATCTGCTCAAGGCCATCGAGGCCGGCGTCGATATCAAGGAAGTCAACATCGGTTCTATGGCTCACTCCAAGGGCAAGGTCGTCGTCACCAACGCTGTCGCTATGGGCGATGACGATGTCAAGACCATCGAGGCTCTCAAGGCAAAGGGCGTCAAGTTCGAGGTCCGCAAGGTTCCTTCGGATTCCTCCGAGGATCTCGACGCCATGTTGAAGAAAGCTAAGGCCGAACTGGCCGCTCAAGCATAGTAAAGGAGGGTCCGATACATGTCCGCGCTTACTATTGTTCTAATCGCGATTATCGCGCTGCTTGCCGGTATGGAAGGCGTTCTGGATCAGTTCCAGTTCCATCAGCCGCTCGTTGCGTGCACGCTTATCGGTCTCGTAACCGGTCACCTTCAGGAGGGCATCCTCCTGGGCGGTTCGCTTCAGATGATGGCCCTTGGTTGGGCTAACGTCGGCGCCGCCGTCGCACCTGACGCCGCCCTGGCTTCTGTCGCATCTGCCATCATCATGACACTTGCCCTCAACGGCGGTGTTACTGATTCCGGCAAGGCCGTTACCGCCGCCATCGCCGTCGCCGTACCTCTGTCCGTCGCCGGCCTGTTCCTGACCATGATCTGCCGTACCCTGGCCACCGCTATGGTCCACGGCATGGACGCCTGCGCCGAGAAGGGCGACTTCGCCGGTATCGAGCGTTGGCAGTACGCTGGCATCCTCATGCAGGGTGTTCGTATCGCCATCCCGGCAGTGCTTTTGTGCATCATCCCGGCCGAGGCCGTTACCAACGCGCTTAACGCTATGCCCGACTGGCTGTCCGGCGGCATGGCTGTCGGCGGCGGCATGGTCGCTTCCGTCGGTTACGCCATGGTCATCAACATGATGGCCACCAAGGAGACCTGGCCGTTCTTCATCCTCGGCTTCGTCCTGGCTGCCATCCCTCAGCTCACGCTGATCGCCCTGGGCCTCATCGGCATCTCCCTCGCCCTCATCTACCTTGGCCTTAAGGACCTGGCCAAGCAGGGTGGCGGCATGGGCGGTGGCTCCGGCGACCCGCTCGGCGACATTTTGAATGACTACGAGTAGGAAGGGAGTGATACATATGGCAGAGAACAAGATTCAGCTTTCTAAGTCCGATCGTCAGAAGGTTTGCTTCCGTCATCAGTTCCTTCAGGGTTCGTGGAACTACGAGCGTATGCAGAACGGTGGCTGGTGCTACTCGATGATCCCTGCGATCAAGAAGCTCTACACCAGCAAGGACGACCAGATTGCCGCGCTTAAGCGCCATCTGGAGTTCTATAACACTCACCCCTATGTTTCCGCCCCCGTCATTGGCGTTACCCTCGCCCTCGAGGAGGAGCGCGCCAACGGTGCTCCGATCGACGACGTCGCCATCCAGGGCGTCAAGGTCGGTATGATGGGCCCGCTCGCCGGCGTCGGCGACCCCGCCTTCTGGTTCACCCTTCGCCCGATTCTGGGCGCTCTGGGCGCTTCCCTGGCCCTGTCCGGCAGCATCGCCGGTCCGCTGCTGTTCTTCTTCGCGTGGAACATCATTCGTTACGCCTTCCTGTGGTACACGCAGGAGTTTGGCTACAAGGTCGGCTCTTCCATCGCCAAGGATCTCTCCGGCGGTCTGATGGGCAAGGTCACCGAGGGTGCTTCCATCCTGGGTATGTTCATCATCGGTGCCCTGGTCGAGCGCTGGGTGTCCATCTCCTTCACCCCGGTCGTCTCCAAGGTCACGCAGTCTGCTGGCGCCTTTATCGACTGGGCTAACCTGCCCTCCGGTTCTGAGGGTGTCAAGGAAGCACTGACGATGTATAACTCCATCGGTGCTAACGCCCTTGATCAGGTGAAGGTCACCACGCTTCAGGCTAACCTCGATCAGCTCATCCCCGGCCTTGCTGCCGTGTGCCTGACCCTTTTTGTCTGCAAGCTCCTCAAGAAGAAGGTCAGCCCGATCATCATCATCCTGGCTCTCTTCGCCGTCGGCATCATCGGTCGCGTCTGCGGCTTCATGTAAGCACGCTTCGGCTTAAGACAGAGAGTTGCTAGGCAAGGGCTTTTAAGCCATTGAAACGGACCGCACCCGGTGGGTACACTGGATGCGGTCCGATTGTTTTATTTGGAGGGCGAGGCGCGCATGGCGCAATCTCAGAACAGCACGGTCGATCTGGCAACGCCGGCAACCTGTCTGATGGGTCTTACCAGTCACGGTAACGTAATGGTGGGCAATAAGGCGTTTGAGTACTATAACGAGCGCAATCCCGAGGACTTTATTCAGATCCCGTGGGACGAGATCGACTATATCGCCGCCGAGGTTTTGCGCGGCACCAAGAAGATCACGCGTTTTGCGATCTTTACCAAAGAGAACGGCCACTTTACGTTTTCGACGCGCAATGACAAGGAAACGCTACGCGCGGTGCGTAAGTACATTGACGAGGACAAGCTCGTTCGTTCGCCCGATTTTATCGACGTGACCGCTAAAGGCGCCAAGAGCATCCCCTCCGTCATCAAAAACCTCTTCCACAAAGGCAACTAGTCGCTGGGTAGTCGTCTGCGACGTTCTTAAACGACTAGTCATTAAAGAACGTCGCAGATGACTATCTCGAAGAGCGGCTATGCGCTGCATGGTAGTGGCGCAAATCTGCTACACTAGTACAACATGCCTCCGTAGCTCAGGGGATAGAGCACCGCTCTCCTAAAGCGGGTGTCGACGGTTCGAATCCGCCCGGGGGCACCAGAGATTTGCCGAGCCCGGTACCGCCACGGTGCCGGGCTCTTCTGGTTCAATGCCATGTCAAAAATGAAGCGCCCGCTTGCTGGGGGAGCAAGCGGGCGCCTGTGAGCGAATATGTTTGCGGCGAGAGCCGTAATGAGCGGTTGGGTGGCGACTAGTTGGTCGTACCGGAATCGTCGCCCGTGCTCGTGCCCGTGCCCGAACCCGAGCCCGAGCCAGAAAGTGCAACCGTCAGCGTAATCGTGCTGTCGGTGGACTGCTTGCCGGTGGGGGAGACGCCCGTAACGGTGGCATCCTCGTTACCGCTCACGGGATTGCCGTTCTGGTCACAGAAGCCAATGTTATAGAAACCGGCGTTGTTGAGCGCGGTGACGGCGGCAGAGATGCTCTTGCCGTACAGGTTGCCCGGAACGCTGGCCTTGCCGGACTTCTTGGCAATGACGACGGTAATCGTGGCACCGGGCTTCTGCTTGCCGCTGGGGTTCCAGCTGATCACGGTGCCCTCGGTAACCGAGTCGTTCTCCTGGTAGCTCACGTCGACGCCAAAGCCTGCCATATCGAGGGCGTTGCGCGCCTGGGCCTCGGTCATGTCGGTCAGGTCGGGGACGGACGTGGTATCCGGGCCGCTCGAGACCTTGTACGAGATGGTCGTGCCCTTCTCGACTTCCTTACCGGCTTCGGTGCCCTGCTCAAAGACCTGGCCCTCATCGGCCTCGTTGGCCTCCTCGGTGGCGTTGCCCTTTAGGCCAACGCTTGCCAGTGCCGCCTCTGCTTGGTCCTTGGTTAGACCGACAAGCAGGGGAACCTCAACCTTCTCGGAGGGCTTGGGGCCCTTGGAGATCACCAGGTTCACCTTGGTGCCTTTGGGCTTCTTGGTGTTTCCGTTGGGGGTCTGCTCGGCAACCTTGCCCTCGTCGACATCGTCGTTATAGCTCTGGTCGATGGTGCCGACCTCAAGGCCTTCCTCCTTGATCAGCTCGACGGCAGTCTGCTGGTCCTTGCCCAGCACGTCGGGCACGGTGACCTGTTCGTCGCCAAAGAGTCCTGTGGCAAAGGCCACCACGATGCCGATGACGGCAACAGCTGCCACCACGGCGGCGATGATCTTGTTTTTGTTGGACTTGGGCTTTTCGACCTCGTAGGAGCCGGTGGAGCCCGAAACCGAGCTACGGGCGGTATTCTGGCCGCTCACGCCCGAGACGGGACGCACCATGGCGCGCGTCTGATCGGAAAGCTCGCGAGTCTTGGTGGCGCCAAGCTCACCGGGGGCACCGATGATGCGCGTGGGCTCCGAGATGTTGACGGCACGACCGGACAGGTAGCTGTTGAGCACCTGACGCAGCTCGTCGGCGGTCTGGAAGCGGTTTGCCGGGTCCTTCTCCATGCACTTAAGGATGATGCGCTCAAGGTCGGCATCGACACCGGAGTTGATCTGGCTCGGCGGAATAGGCAGCTCGTTGACCTGCTTGAGTGCGACCGAGATAGCGTCGTCACCGTCAAAGGGAACGCGGCCGGTGGCGCACTCATACATCACGACGCCCAGCGAGTAGATATCCGAGGTGGGGCCGAGGTCCTGACCGCGGGTCTGCTCGGGGCTGACGTAGTGGGCGGTTCCCAGCACGTTGTTGTCTTGCGTGAGGTGGCTGTTCTTGGCGCGCGCGATGCCAAAGTCCATGACCTTGATGTTGCCGTCGGGCAGCACCATGATGTTCTGCGGCTTGATGTCGCGGTGGATGATCTCGTGCTTGTGGGCGACCGAGAGTGCAGAGCTGATCTGCGATCCGATCTGGGCGACCTTCTTGGGGTCGAGGGCACCGTGGCTCTTGATTCCGCTCTTAAGGTCGGTACCGCGCAGGTACTCCATGACGATGTAATAGGTGTCGCCGTCCTTGCCCCAATCGTAGACGCCCACGATATAGGGGGAGGAGAGACCGGCTGCTGCCTGGGCCTCCTGCTTAAAGCGTGCGGCGAAGGTTGCGTCGCCAGCATACTGCGGCAGCATGATCTTGACGGCTACCGTGCGGTCGAGGACCTGGTCCTGTGCACGGTAGACGGTCGCCATACCGCCTGTCCCCACCTTATCCTTGAGGAGGTATCTTCCCCCGAGGACCCTCTGTTCCATTCCTGCTCCTAACATAACTATTCGCTCAACGATGTGTGTAGTACCTACGATGTGGCCGCTGGGGCCGTGTGGCGCGTTGCCGCTAACTCTTCGGCCGCGGTGCGCCTCGGGTGTCCGATTCGATCATGGGCATCACGCTCCCTGTGCGGCGAGCGCCGCGGTCAGGACGATGCCGGCAATCTTGGCCGCCTTGACGTCGTGTTTGTCGTAATCCTCCAAGGCCACCGAGATGGCGACCGTGGGTGAATCGTAAGGTGCAAAGCCAACGAACATCGAGTTGACGTTGGTGCCGCCGATCTCTGCCGAACCGGTCTTGCCGGCAACCTTGACGCCGGGGACCTGGGCATCGGCGCCGGTACCGGACTGGACGACGGCGAGCATGGCCTGCTTGACCTGGTCGGCCGTGGCAGAGCTGACAGCCTGGCCCAGCGAGCGGGACTGCGTGGTCTTAACCACGGTTCCGTCTGGGGCGAGTACCTGGGCTACAAAGTACGGGTCCATGACCACGCCACTGTTAGCGATGGCGGCGGCAATCACGGCGTTTTGCATGACGGTGGTCTGCGGGCCGGGCGTGTGGTCCATGCCGACAGGCTGGCCGGCGCCGGCCCAGGCGGTCTCCCACTCGGTCATGAGCGACGGGTCGGCCATGATGGAGGCCGTGGAGGTCAGGTCCTGGCCGAGCTCTTGGCCGTAGCCAAAGGCGTTGGTAAACTGCACGAGCGTGTTTGCACCAACTTCGTTTGCCACCTGGCCAAAGACGACGTTGGAGGACACGGCAAAGGCCTGCTGCAGGCTGATGGTGCCGTAGCTCTCGTTGGCATAGTTGATGACCGGTGCGTTGCCGATGTCCATGGAGCCGGGCGCCTGGTAGGTGCTGGTAAGGCTGGCGGTACCGGTCTCGAGTGCTGCGGAAAGCGTAACGACCTTAAACGTGGAGCCCGGCGTGTACAGCGCGTCCATGGCGCGATTGTACATGGAGCCGTCCTCGCCGCCGCCCGCCTGCAGCAGGGCGTCGATGTTGGTGTTGTCGTAGGTGGGCGAGCTGGCACATGCGAGTACCGCGCCGGTACGCGGGTCGATGACCACTACAGCGCCCTTAAAGCCCTTGAGTGCCTGCTCGGCAGCTGTCTGGATACGCGAGTCGATGGTGAGCTTGGCGGTGTTGCCCGGCTGGGTCTGGCCCGCGAGCGACGCGATGGCGTTGTTCCAGCTGGAGTAATCCTTGGAGCCGGTGAGCGTGTCGTTCATGACACTCTCGATGGCGGTGGTGCCAAACTGCTGGCTCACGTAGCCAACCACGTGCGCTGCCAGGTTGCCGTTGGGGTAGGAGCGTACGTAGGTGCCGTCCTCCTGCTGCAGCGACTCGGCCAGCGTCACGCCGTCGGACGTGATGATGGAGCCGCGCTGGATGTACTTGGAGCGGGCGATGGTGTGGTTGTTGGTCGGCATATCCTGATAGTCCTTGGCCTTGATGACCTGGACATAGGTGAGGTTGCCGATAAGGATGGCAAACAGCGCCGTAAAGGCTAGCACCGCACGGGTTAGACGGTTGGCGAGCGCAACGCGGCCGAGCACACCGGATTCAGGCGTGTCGAGCAGGCGACGACGCATGCGCGAGCCGACGGAATGGCTGCCACTGCCGTAGGAAGACGAGGTGGCAAAGCGCGTGCCCGTCGGGGCGGCGGCAGATGCGACCTGATCATCGGTGATGGCGGCCATGGTGCCGGTGCCGGTAAGCTCGGCCTCGCGTCCGGTTGCCTCGTCACCGGCGCGCAGCAGAAGCGCGACGATGATAAAGCTCGCCAGCAGCGAGGAGCCGCCCTGGCTCATAAAAGGCAGGGTGACGCCGGTCAGCGGGATCAGGCGGGTTACGCCGCCAACGATCAAGAAGGCCTGGAAGCTGATGGCGGCCGTAAGGCCCGTGGCACTAAAGGCTGCGAGGTCGGATTTAGCGCGGGCAGCCGTGGTGAGGCCACGCACGGCAAAGAGCATAAACAGGATGAGCACGGCGCCGCCGCCCAAAAGGCCCATCTCCTCGCCGATAGCCGAGAAGATAAAGTCGGACTCGACGACGGGGATGTTGTTGGCCATGCCGTTGCCGATGCCAACACCGACCAGACCGCCATCGGCAAGCGAGAAGAGCGACTGGACGATCTGGTAGCCCTGGCCCTGGGCGTCCTTAAACGGATCGACCCAAACCTGGAAACGCACCTGAACGTGCGACAGGAACTTGTAGGCGCCCACGGCTCCAACGGCTAAGAGCGCAAGGCCGATAACGACATACGAAAAGCGCCCTGTGGCAACGTAGAGCATCAGCAAGAAGATGGTGTAGAACAGCACGGCCGAACCCAGGTCGCGTTCGAAGACGACGACGAGCAGGCACACACCCCACACGGCAAACAGCGGCAGCAGCAGTCGCAGGCGAGGGATCTTAAAGCCCAGGATCTTGCGGTTGGAGATGGAGAGCAGCTCGCGGTTCTCGGCCAAGTAGCCGGCCAGGAACAGCACGATAAAGACCTTGGCGAACTCGCCGGGCTGGATGGTAAAGCCCGCGATGCGAATCCACAGCTTGGAGCCCGAGATCGTGGTGCCGATAAAGATGGGCAGCATCAGCAGAATGATGCCGATAATGCCAAAGGTGTACTTGTAGCGCATGACCACGTCGAGGTTTTTGACCAGTGCAAGCGTTCCCACCATGAGCGCCACCGAGACAAACAGGATGATGAGCTGTGAGATGGCGAGAGCGGGGGCGAGGCGTGTCACGAACGTGATGCCGATGCCCGAAAGTATAAATACGATGGGCAGGATGGCGGGGTCGGCGCCAGGCGCCAAGATGCGCACGGCGATATGTGCTGCGGCGAAGGCGGCGAAGAGGCCGATCGGTACGGCGAGCGTCTCAAAGGAGATGGCAGCGCCCGCGGTGAGGACGTACATCGCATACAGCAGGATGACGGGGAACGCCGAGGCGATGAGCAAGAGCAGTTCGGTGTTGCGGCGACTCATAAGCGGCACTCCCTTTCTAATTCTTATCGGAGGCTTCGGCCTCGGCGGACTGTTCGGCGGTTTTCTCGGAATCTGATTCGGAGGTCGATCCCTGGTCGGTGTTGTCGCGAATCGTTTGCGCGTCGATCACCTGGCGGGTCTGCTCCTCGTCGATCTGGTGGCGGTACTTGGATATCGTGTCCTGCGCATCGTCGACACTTGTTTGCGGAATGCCCGCCTTGAGGCGGTTTTGCGTGTCTTCGGGCAGGTCGGACAGCTTGATACTGGTTTCGCTTTCGAGCCAGTGGAGCTTGAGTCCGAGTGGCTTGCCGGGCAGGCCGCGCCAGACGGCGACATTGCCCTGGTAGGTACCCAGGTAGTACGAGCCGGTGACACCCGTGTAGGCCCAGATGGCAGCCGCCAGCACCAAGACGAGACCTAAGACGACGCCGATGGTGACGTTGCGGCGACGCACGCGTTGCGCCTCGCGCATAACGCCATCGTCAACCAGGTCAACGACTACTACGGTCACGTTGTCGTGGCCGCCGGCGGCAAGCGCCGCGTCCACTAGGTTGTCGACGCAGATTTGCGCGGTTGAGGACTGCGTGGCGATGTTCTCGATATCGCTATCGGGAATCATGCTCGAAAGGCCGTCAGAGCACAGGATCAGGCGGTCGCCTTCCTCGATATGCAGAGTGAAGTGGTCGGCATACATGGCGGGGTCTGAGCCCAGCGCACGGGTGATGACCGAACGGTTGGGGTGGACGCGAGCCTCGTCTGCCGTTATCTCGCCGGCGTCCACGAGCTCCTCCACGTAGGAGTGGTCGCGGGTCACGCGGATGAGCGTGCCCTCGTGGAGCAGGTAGGCGCGAGAGTCGCCCACGTGGGCGATGGCGAGCGTGTCGTTTTCGATATAGGCGCAAGTGGCTGTGCAGCCCATGCCGGGCTTGCCTAGGCCGTTCAGGGCGGCCTCGATTACGGCGGCGTTGGCTGCCTCGACGGCTGCGGCCAGGCGTGCTGCGTCGGCGGACTGCGGGGCCGTCTTGGCAATAGTCTCGACGGCGATGGAAGAGGCTACCTCGCCGGCGGCGTGACCGCCCATGCCGTCGCATACGCAAAAGAGCGGCGACTGCACCAGGTAGGAATCCTCATTGTGCGGGCGCACACAGCCAACGTCGGAGCGGGCACCCCACATGAGTTGCGTGGTGGTGCCGGCATCATAGGTCGAGTCGGTATCGATGCGCTCCTCGGTCAGGGGCTCAAAGCTCATGGTCGAGCCGGGGTCTTTGAGCTTGGCTTCAACGGCGGCTACGTCGATCTCGGCTGTGTCACCGGGAGAGACGGTGTCGGTCTCGGCGTTTGATTCGGAATCGCCGGTGTCCGAGGAGTCGGGCTTCT
>ENA-OWPF01002848-OWPF01002848.1-human-gut-metagenome-genome-assembly--contig:-NODE-2848-length-11483-cov-123.684197_pt1 | contig 11483 bp, 9 predicted proteins | sample MGYA00248261_ERZ651840 | MGnify/ENA primary metagenome ERZ651840 (study PRJEB26924, sample SAMEA4378268) | human gut metagenome | biome: human gut; feature: human-associated habitat; material: faeces... | reverse complement strand
TTTGTTTTTCAAGAAGTTTTTTCTTTCTTGTGATATCTCCACCATAACATTTAGCTATAACATTCTTTCTGTATGCCTTGATAGTCTCTCTTGCTATAACCTTTGCTCCTAGTGCTGCTTGTATAGGTATTTCAAATTGTTGTCTTGGGATAACCTCTTTTAACTTTTCACAAATAGCTCTTCCTCTACTATAAGCTCCATCTTTATGAGCTATAAATGAGAAAGCATCCACAGGTTTACCAGATACAAGTATATCCACCTTAACTAAGTCTGATTCCTTATATCCTACTAATTCATATTCAAATGAAGCATATCCTTTAGTTCTTGATTTTAATTTATCATAGAAATCTATTACTATCTCTGCAAGTGGTAATTCATAAGTAAGCATTGATCTATTTTCATCAATAAAGTCCATACCTATAAATATTCCTCTCTTCTCTTGGCAAAGCTCCATTACATTTCCTACATAGTCCTTAGGAACTATTACCTTACCTCTTATAAATGGCTCCTCTACTGATAATCTTCCTCTTCCACCATCTGGGAATTCACAAGGGTTATCTATTACAAGTACCTCTCCCTTATCCATATTTACTCTATACTCAACTGATGGTGTAGTAGAAATCAAGTCTATATTGTACTCTCTTCTAAGTCTTTCAACTATAATCTCCATATGTAGTAATCCTAAGAATCCACATCTAAATCCAAATCCTAGAGCTATTGATGTCTCTGGTACAAATGTTAACGAAGCATCATTTAATTGTAATTTTTCTAATGCCTCTCTTAAATCTTCATAGTCATCTGTAAATAGTGGATATACTCCAGCAAATACCATTGATTGAGCTGGTTTAAATCCCTCTAATGGGAATATACAAGGATTATTTGTATGAGTAATAGTATCTCCTACTCTTGTATCGTGTATTGTTTTAACTCCTGTTATTATATATCCAACTGAACCAGAAGAAAGCTCATCTTGAGGTCTCATAGTAGGAGAGAATACTCCAACCTCTAAAACATCAAAATCTTTCTCTGTTGACCAGATTCTAATTTTATCTCCCTTTTTAATACTTCCATCTAAAACTTTTACATATGTGATTACACCTCTATAATCATCAAATTTAGAGTCGAATATTAAAGCTTTTAAAGGAGCGTCTTCTTCATAATTTGGAGCTGGTATTCTTTTTACTATTGCTTCTAATAAATCTTCAATACCTATTCCTGTCTTACCTGAACACATTACAGCATCATCAGCTGGTAATCCTATTACATCCTCTATCTCAACTTTTACTTTTTCTGGGTCAGCTGCTGGTAAATCTATTTTATTGATTACAGGTACTATCTCAAGATTATTTTCTATTGCTAAATATACGTTAGCTAAAGTTTGAGCCTCTACTCCTTGAGCAGCATCTACTACCAGTAAAGCTCCCTCACAAGCTGATAATGATCTTGATACCTCATAGATAAAGTCTACGTGTCCTGGAGTATCAATTAAGTTTAATTCATACTCTATTCCATCTTTTGCCTTATAATATAAAGTTACAGCTTGAGCTTTTATAGTTATTCCCTTCTCTCTTTCCAAATCCATTGAATCAAGAAGTTGCTCTTTCATCTCTCTTTTAGAAACAGCACCAGTATACTCTAACAATCTATCTGCTATTGTAGATTTTCCATGGTCTATATGTGCTATTATTGAGAAGTTTCTTTTATGTTTTTGTAACATTCTTACCTCCTAATAAATCCTACTTATTCACATAATATTATAAGAGATAATACAAAAAAAAACAATATATTTTTTAGACCTACCAAACAAAACTTCAAAATAGTTCTCTTTGATATTTTTAATAAAAATGATATAATAAAAAAATAGTGGAGGTGTAATATGTTAGAATTTTTAAAAAGTATTAATGCAGTATTGACTCCAATAACTCTAATTTTAGTAATATTAGTTTTAATAAAATTAAACAAAAAAAAATAAGACTCCTCATATTAAAATGAAGAGGCTTATAATGTCAACCGTTAAATTTTTATATTCTAATTATAACATAAATAATACCATAAGTCAATTGGTTGCCGTTTTAAAAGAGGATTACTCCTCTTTTTATTTAGCTAAAAAATATGATATAATAAAAATTATGAAGATAAAAATAACTAGAAAAAAAATGAAAAATATTACAATTAGAATAAATAGTGACGGGGAAGTTCTTGTATCTGCTCCAATAAGAGTTCCAAACTCATATATAGAATCTCTCTTAAAAGAAAAAGAGAAATGGATAATAGAAAAAGTAGCTCTAGTAGAAGAGAGAAAAAAGTTAGAAACTAAGTTTGAAGAAGGGGATAAATTCTATTATCTTGGATTTCCATATATTATCAAGGTAGAAATATCTCTCCAAGAGAGGTGTGAGATTAAAAATAATAACTTCATAATCTACCTTAAAGATAATAGCTTTGAAAAGAGAAAAAGACTAATCAATCAATGGATATATGACAACTTTTATCCCTATGTTGTCAATAGAACTATGGAAATAGGAGAAAGTATAGGCTATTCTCCTAAAGTGATAAAATTTAGGGATATGAAAACTAGATGGGGTTCTTGTAACACACTCTCTAGAAGTATAACCTTTAATCATCAACTCTATAAAAAGTCAAAGGATATAATCGATTATGTTATTCTTCATGAACTAGCTCATATTCCATATCCACATCATCAAAAGGAATTTTGGGATTTTGTAGAAAAATATATGCCAAGTTGGAAAGAAAAAAGAAAACAGTTGAGAGATAATATTTAAGGAAGTGAAAATATGAATAGTCAGCTAAAAAGTTTAATTTTAATGAGTTTTTTAGGTTTAGGAGTAATTGGACTCTATAACTATATAAATAGAGAAGAGAAAGTAGAAATTAAAATAATCAATTCTAATAATTATAGTTCTACTCTTTCAGAAAAAGAGAGAGAAAAATTAGATGGAATAACATCTGCTTCAGTAGTTCCAGCTTCTTATGTTTCAAAATATATTCCTCATGGATTTACAAATTCTAATAAGAAAAAAGCTCTCTTTGTAGTAGGAGATAATAGAGATAACTCTATACTTTTTGATATGGTATATACCTCTATGAAATATTTGGAAGAAAATGGTATAGAGGTAGAGATTAGAGATTTATATAAAATAAATTTTAACCCTGTTTTACACCCTGATGAGTTTTATTCTCAAAAAGATGGGATAGGAGCTACTCCTGAAGATGTAATCATTGAACAAAACTTTATTACAAAAGCTGATTATATTATATTTGCTTATCCTAACTGGCATGATAGTGCTACCTCTATAGTAAAAGGATATCAGGAAAGAGTTTTTGGAAAAAAATTTGCTTATATAGATACCCCTAATGGACCTCGTGGAATTTTAAATGGAAAAGGAATATTCACTATAATGAACTGTGGATACCTTGGTGGAGGAAGAGGTTTTATCGGAGATGGAGTAGGTATAGAAGATGAAAAATGGGATAATTATATGAAAGCTTACAAAGTTTTTGATGATGACTTAGCTAATTGGTGGGGGATGAAAAATCTAGGTAGATTTGTAAATGATAGATATCCTAAACTTTCTAATGAAAATTATCAAAAGGAATTAGATGAACTTAGAGAAGATTTAAAAAAATATCTTACTAAGATTTTTTTTAATTAATTTGACATCTCTTATTTTTTATTTTTGAAATTTATTTTCATTTTTATATAATTTAAAATTAACTATACATTATATTAAAAATATGATATTATAGTTACATATTTTAAAAATAAACTGGGAGGGATTACATGAAAATAAGAAAAAAATTACTATTCTCTTTTATGATGCTAGGATTACTTGCTGCCTGTGGAGAAAATAAAGAAAATACAGCAAATGCTACAAAGGATACTCTTGTATTTTCTCAAATATCTGAAGGTAAAACATTAGATCCTCAAGATACAACTGAGCAATATTCACAAAGAGTTATCACTGTAATCTATGATAGATTAGTTGAGATAGATGAGATGACAGGAAAAATTGTTCCAGGTCTTGCAAAAAGTTGGGAACAACTAGATGATAATACAATTTTATTCCATCTTAATGAAGGAATAACTTTCCACAATGGAAATAAATTCAGTGCTGAAGATGTAAAATTTACATTGGAAAGAGCTAAAACACTACCTAAAGTAGCTCATCTTTATTCACTAATTGATAATATCGAAGTAATAGATGATAATACTGTAAAAATACATACTAGTGAACCATTTGCTCCACTGCTTGCACACCTTAGCCATAAGACTGCTTCAATTATAAGTAAAAAATATTTTGAAGAGAAAGGGGAAGAGGGATTCCATAATCCTGTAGGAACAGGACCATATAAATATAAAGATTGGAAAGTTGGAGATAGAATAACTCTTGAAGCTAATGACAACTACTTTGGAGAGAAGCCAAGTATTAAATATGTTGTTATTAGAGCTATTCCAGAGGAAAATAGTAGTGTAATAGGATTAGAAACAGGAGAGATAGATATGACAGCAGACTTAAATGCTGAATCTAGAAGACTTGTTATGGATAATCCAGAGTTAGTATATATGGAGCAAAGTGGAATAAGTGTAAACTATGTAGGATTAAATACTGATAAGGGTATCTTAAAAGATAAAGATGTAAGAAGAGCAATTGCTATGGGAATAGATAGAGATGCTATCATAGATAGTATATTATTAGGTTCTGTTCAAAAAGCTAATAGCTTCATAGCACCAGGAGTTTTTGGATACACTCCAGAAGCTAAAACTTTGGAGTATAATCCTGAAGAAGCTAAAAAAATAATAGAAGAGAAAGGACTTACTGGTTCTAAATTAACTATTGGAGTAAGTAACAGTCCTATAAGAATGCAAATGTCTGAAATAATCCAAGCTCAACTTAAAGAGATTGGACTTGATGTAACGGTAGAATCTCTAGAGTGGGGAGCATTTTTAACAGCTACTGGAAGAGGAGATTTAGATATGTTTAGCTTAGGATGGGGACCATCTACTTATGATGGAGATTATGGATATTATCCTAACTTCCATAGTTCACAATTAGGTTCTGCTGGAAACCGTTCTCAATATATCAATCCTCAAATGGATAAAGTTTTAGATGAAGCAAAAAGAGAGATAGATGTTGAAAAGAGAAAAGAGTTATATAAAGAGGTAGCAGATATAATCTACACTGATGTACCTGTTATTCCTATGTATTATACTAACAATACTGTAGCTTCTACTAAAAATGTAGAAGGAATGAAACCAACATCGTATATTCGTTTCAATGAATTAAAATTTAAAGTATCTGATAAATAATAATGGAGGGCAAAGATGAAAGAAAGACTTATTAAATTATCCGAAGAATTAACTAATACCTTTGGAGCACCAGGATATGAAGATGAGGTAATAGAAAAGATTAAATCTCATTTAGATTTTTTAAGTTTAGAGAGGGATTCAATAAATAACCTATTTGCTGGACTTAAAGAGAGAGATAGTAAAAAACCAACTGTAGCTTTAGATTGCCATACTGATGAAGTAGGATTTATAGTAGAAAATATCAATAAAAATGGTTCTATCAGTTTTCTTCCACTAGGAGGTTGGTATGTAGGAAATGTACCTGCTAGTAGTGTCATAGTTAAAAATGAAAAGGGAGAGAAATATTTAGGAACTGTTACTTCTAAGCCACCTCATTTTATGACTGATGAGGAAAAAAGTAGACTTCCTAAGATGTCAGAATTAACAATAGACTTAGGTACTAGTAGTTATGAAGAAACTACTGAATTATATGGAATAGAAGTAGGAAATCCTATTGTTCCAGATGTAAAGTTTACTTATGATGAAAAAATTGGAATAATGAGAGCTAAAGCTTTTGACAATAGACTTGGTTGTGTAGCTTCTATTGAAGTTCTTTCATCTTTAAAAGATAAAAACTGTAATGTAAATGTAGTTGGAGCTTTTGCTTCTCAAGAAGAGGTAGGGCTAAGAGGAGCTCAAGTAGCTGCTTATAAAGTAAAACCAGATTTTGCAATAGTATTTGAAGGTTCTCCTGCTGATGATAGCTTCAAAGATGGAACATCTGCTCACGGAGCTCTAAGAAAAGGAGTGCAACTTAGAGTGGTAGATGGAGCTATGATTTCTAATCCTAGAGTTCTAAGATTTGCTAAAGAAATTGCTAAGAAAAGAGGAATAAAATATCAAGTAATAGCTAGAGAGAAAGGTTCTACAAATGGTGGAAAATACCATATTTCAGAAACTGGTATCCCTGTACTTGTACTAGGTATCCCAACTAGATATATCCACACTCATTACTCTTATGCTTCAATCGATGATTTAATATCTGCTATTGAGCTTGCAAAAGCTGTAATAGAGGAATTAAATGAAGATATAATAAAAAGCTTCTAATCTTGATTAAAGTTATTAGTTAGCTCAACTATTTTAAAGAAAACTCTAAGAATTGTGTAATTTATGAAGAGAAGTTAGATTAACTCAGCGAAATCGAACGCTAAAAAATGCAATAAGTCAAAGACTTAACCCTTGCATTTTTAGTGAGATAAGCTCATAGTTAATCAACTTCTTGGAATATGGAGCAATTCTGAGTTTTCTTCCTCATTTAAATATAAATCTAACTTTTTTCTCAAGTTTTTTAGGTATAATATATTCTGAATTAGTTACTGTTTTTAATGCATAGAAAGGTTTATTTTTATAATTTTTTCTCTCTCTATTCTCCTCATAGATCTCCTCTTCTATATCGTTTTCAAACTCTAGCCAATTTCCTATATCTTTTTTTACACTATTTTGTATTATCTTATTTTTCTGATTAGAATTTTCTATCTCTTCTGGTGTTCTCCAAAGATGGTTATCTCTATCGTACACAGCTACATATGGAATTTTAAATACATTTAGTAACTTTATAAACTGAGGAATAAGACTCTTACTACCACACTCTAATATAGAGTAATCATATTTATATATTCCCAATCTCTTCGAAAGATATCCAAGTACTATTTTATCTGTCTGTCCCTCAACTAATATTACTTTCTTAGCAAAGAAAATTTCACTTCTATCTGGATTTATCCAATAGTTCATATTGAAATTTTTTATTTCATCTCCTGAAAATAGATATCCTTTGAATTGAAATGCCTTAGTTCCTATCTTCTCCTCTTTTCTCACTATACATATAGATTTATACATATGAAGATTTATAAAATTATTAGAGTGAGTAGATACATATATCTGGTTTCCTAATTTTGTAAGAATACATATATTTGAGAATAGTTCCTTTTGCTTTTGAGGGTGTAAATATAACTCTGGTTCCTCAAAAAGAATAAGAGTGTTTTCTAAAATAGAATGTTCATTTTTCTTAGAATATTGAGCTAAAGAACAAAATATCTCAAAAATAAGGTTTCTATATAGACCTCTACTTGTATATTCACTTTGTAATTCATTAAAAGTATCTATTATTCTATTTAGTGCTTCTGGTTGATTTACCTTTTTGCTCTCCAAGATTTTTAAAAGAGAGTATATAAAAAACTCTGTCTGCTCCTTTTCAGAAAAAGATGGAATAAATAAAATAGGTACTGACTCTGCAATATAACAATACTCTTCCTTTGTAATTTTTGTCCAAATATTATTGTATAAAACAAAATATCTTATCTCTTCATCAAGTGATTTTTCTACCTTTAACCATATATTTTTATTTGATATATCTATGGAGTTTAGTTTAAAAGTTTTATTAAAATAATTATAAAAACGTCCTTCTAAAGATAAAAATGTTGCCCCATTTCTTAAATCTCTAACTCTAAAATTTCTATATCCTAAAAAGAACATAATAGCTGACATTATACTTGATTTTCCACTGTTACTCTGTCCTATAAAAAGCATCAAATTTTCAAATTTTACCTCAGTATTTTCCACACATTGCCAGTTTTTTATTTTTAATTCTTTTAAATACATAATGCTGTCCCCCTAATTATATGGTATTTTAATTATATCATATATTTTTGAAAAATATATGTTAACTTGTATTTTTATTGACTTTTTGCCTAAAAATCACTATAATTTTAATAGCAAACATCTATTTTTATGAGGAAGTGATAAAATAAAATGTTGAAAAAAATAGTTACTGGACTTGTATTGTGTGGAAGTTTATTATTTGGTGCTGATTTAAGTTGTGAAGAGAATATAAAAACGATTTACAAAGATTTAGGTATAGAGAATAAGTTAGAATACTCTACATTTTTAAAAGCTATTCAAGGTTATAATAGAATTGAAGATAAAAAAGCTGGTTATATTACAATAATAGATTTTTCTAAACCTTCTAATGAAGAAAGATTTTTTGTAATAGATTTAGAAAATAAGAAAGTTGATTTTTCTACATATGTAACTCATGGGAAAAACAGTGGACTTGGTACAGCTGTAAAATTTTCAAATAATCCTAACTCTTATCAAAGCTCACTTGGATTTTATCTTACTAAAAATACATATGAGGGAAGTAATGGTTACTCTCTAAGATTATTAGGGCTTGAGCCTGGTATAAATTCTAATGCTATGGATAGAAATATTGTAGTACATGGAGCTGACTATGCTACAAAGGAGTTTATGGATAAATATGGATTTTTAGGGAGAAGTTTAGGTTGTCCTGCTATCCCAGAAGAGATATCTAAAGAGGTTATTGATTATATAAAAGGTGGAACTGTTCTATATATCAATGGAAATGATGAAACTTATTATGCTAAGAGTAAATATGTTCAACTTTAATTTTATCAATAAAATAATTTAATAATAATAAGAGGAGAAAATTCATTAAAAATTTTCTCCTCTTTTCATTTTATCCTATTAACGATTTTACTCCAATTAATATTAAAACGATTCCACCAAAATAGTGAGCCTTGCTCCCTAATAACTCTCCTACCTTGCTTCCTAAATTTGTTCCTATCACTGAAATGATAAATGTTACTATTCCTATTATTCCAACTGATAAATATATTTTTTCTTGTCCATTCATAGCAAAAGAAAGTCCTACTGCTAAAGCATCTATACTTGTAGCTATTCCCAATCCTAATAGAGCCTTTAACCCTATTAAAACTTCACATTTCTCCTCTTCCTTTCCCTCTTTTATCATATTTATACCTATTAAAAGTAGGATAATAAAAGCTAAAATATTTCCATAAGTTGAAACCTTACTACTAAAAATATTCCCTACACTATACCCTAACCATGGCATTATAGCCTGAAAAGCTCCAAATGTTATTCCTAATTTCAGTGCTAAAATCTCTTTATTTTCTTTAGTCGTCAATCCTTGACAAAGACATATAGCAAAGGCATCCATTGCTAAACTTATACCTATTAATATTGTTTCTATAAAATACATTTAATTTCCACCTTATAATTTTTCCTATATTACATTTTTCTCTTTTAATTTTTTTATATCTTCTTTAGAATATCCTAATTTTTCTAATATCTCATCTGTATGATACCCAAGTGGATAACCACTATCTTCATACTCTATTGGAGTTTTAGAAAATTTTATAGGAGTAGCTATCTGTTTTATTTTTTTCTCACCATTCATTACAGGAACTTCTACTACCAGCTCTCTATCTTTTACATGCTCATCTTCTAATAGTACTTCTTTCAAATTTTGTACTGGCTCTACACAGACATCTTTATTCTTAAATATCTCTATCCATTCTCTCAAATCCTTAGTAAGAAAAATCTCTCTTATCTCTCTTTTTAATTTAGAAATATTTTCTGGCATAACACCATTTTCAATTAGATGTGGTGCTCCTATTGCATCACAAAATCCACTCCAGAACTTTGACTCTAATGAACCTACACTTATATATCTACCATCTTTTGTTTCATAAAAATCATAGGCACTTCCACCATTTAATCTAGTTTCCTCTCTAACAGGTTCTATTCCATTTAATAAAAAAGATGCTCCTTCCATAGCATGAAATGGTAAAAGTCCATCAAACATAGATATATCTATATATTGTCCCTCTCCTGTAAGTGTTCTATGATATACAGCTGAAAGAATCCCTATTACAGAATGTAAAGAACCTACTCCTATATCTGCTATCTGCATATTAGTCAATACAGGTCCTATTCCCTTTCTTCCTGAATAACTCATATTCCCACTTCTTGCTAGATAGTTAATATCATGCCCTGCTCTATCTTTCATAGCTCCAGTTTGTCCATAACCAGTGAGAGAACAGTAGATTAATCTAGGATTTATCTCTTTTAACTCTTCATACCCAAGTCCTAATTTTTTCATTACCCCTGGTCTAAATTGTTCTATTACAATATCATACTCTTTTACTAATTTTTTTACTATATCTACTCCTTCTTGAGTTTTTAAATTTAGAAATAGATTTTTTTTAGTTCTACCTAACCAAGCTTGATTAGCTGATAAATTTTTATTCTCTGTGTATGGAGGATAGTCAGCCACTATATCTGGCTTATCTGGAGAACTAATCTTTATAATCTCTGCTCCCATATCTCCTAGCATAAGTGTAGCATACGGTCCAGGTAAAAGAGTTGTAAAATCTAAAATTTTTAAACCTTGTAATATTTTCATATTTCACCTCTATTTTTATATAGCTTCTTCATATGTATTATATCTATTAACTTCTTTTAAAATCTCTTTTAATCCCTCTATATTTTTTTCTATAAGCTCCCTGTTAGCTCTGTCCTCTGATGCTAAATATCTTAGCAATCCTATTTTTACATAGTTTGTTATCTCATCATTAGAAGTACATAAGATTATATTTTTATTTTTTATTAATATTGTTTTTATAAATCTTACTACAACAGCTTTTATTATGTTTAATGTCATCTCTGTTTTTTTTCTTTCATCTATGTCTTTTTCTTGAGATAGGATTATAAATCTAGGTTGTTCAAAAAGTCTATTTACTTTTAATTTATATGTTTCAAATTCTTGCTCCATTTTTATACTTTCTCCTTTTTTGTTAGTATTTTTAAAAATATTACAATAATTTTACTCTTCATTTATATTATATCATTTTTTAAACTTAATATACAGTTTTTTATTATATAATAAAAAAAGCTGAGTAGCATTAAAAAAATGCTTTACTCAGCTCTCTTTTTTTGTATAATATAGTCGCCAAACAAAATATACAAAAGGAGATATACATGCTTTTAAAACACATATTCTCTGATATTAATATATCAAATCTTTTAACTCATGTCAAAAAATATTTTTACTATAATCATTTTCTTTACATTGAAGAGACTATTCAAAAATTTCTTGCTTGTTCAATTGATAAAGCTTTCATTGTTTATCAATGCCCTCTGTGCGGTAGCGCTCATAAATTTAAAATTTCTTGTAAATCTAGACTTTGTCCCGCATGTGGTAGGTATTCCAAAAAATATTTCACTAATTCTGATATTCTTCATTATGGTCTTATTACTGTTATTCATACCTTTGGTCGTGACCTTAAATGGAATCCAC
>ENA-OWPF01002842-OWPF01002842.1-human-gut-metagenome-genome-assembly--contig:-NODE-2842-length-11503-cov-3.545947_pt1 | contig 11503 bp, 14 predicted proteins | sample MGYA00248261_ERZ651840 | MGnify/ENA primary metagenome ERZ651840 (study PRJEB26924, sample SAMEA4378268) | human gut metagenome | biome: human gut; feature: human-associated habitat; material: faeces... | reverse complement strand
GTTTCCGGAGGCAATTTGCTGCTCTATTCTAGCAAAGTTCAGCGGAAAGGGGAAGCCCCTTTTCCGCTGAAAGTGTGTTGATAAGATTTGGATGACGGGGCGGAAGGGTGGCATACCGCAGACGCCGCCCATAGGACGGAGACCGGGCGGCGGAGAGCCCCGGAGAGGGCTCCCCGCCGGTGAAGGCGGAAGTTTTGCAGACAAGAATTTGAAAACATCCGCCGGCTCTTTATCGGTTCTCCGTCCATTGTTTTTAATCCGTAATACTCCGGTCGGTAGACAAGTAACACAACGTCGGCATCTTGCTCGATCGCGCCAGATTCCCGGAGGTCGGCGAGTTCCGGTTTTTTATCCGTTCTTTTCTCGCAATCCCGGTTTAATTGGCTTAATAAAATAACCGGTATATCTAATTCTTTAGCAAGCATTTTGACTTGTCCCGAAATCTGAGCGACCTCCTGTTCCCGATTATATTTTTTATCTCCCGAGGAATTTAACAACTGTAAATAATCGATATACAGGGCTTCGCATAATCCCCGTTTGTGCATCATCCGGGCTACGGATCTTATATATTGCATTGTCACTCCCGAACGGTCGTCGATGTGAATCGAAAGAGACGATAAAGAAGTTTGTGCGCGGGATAATTCCCCGAAATCCGCCTGACTTAACTTACCACGCCTATAGTCAGCCGGAGAAATATTTGTAACGGAAAGAATTAAACGATCAGACAGGCTGACCGAGTTCATTTCAAGGGAGAATGCGCAAACCGGAATTGCTGCTGTAGCCGCAGATTTTAACATGTGCAGCATTATGCTTGTTTTTCCACTCCCGGGGCGACCGGCAAGAATAACCACATCACCTCCATGCAATCCAGATAAAATTCGGTCAAGGCCGGAAAATCCAGTAGGAATACCACAAACCCGGCCTTCTTTTAGGTCACGCTCCCTCTTTAAAGCCATCTCCAGGCTTTTATTAACGACATCGGCAATATGCTCCATGCGCGAATTGCCCGACATCACTCCGTTTATCCTGTCTAATTCCGCAGCCGTCCGTGAAATTACCGTCGCAACATCTAATTTGTCGTCTCCGGCAATTCCGATCGTTTTGCTACCAAGTTTTACCAGTTCCCGCTGCACGTACTTTTGTACTACAATCCGGGCATAGTACCCAATCCGGGCAAAATCTCCGGTATAATTTGTAATTTTCGACAGGTAGGCATAATTGCCGGCCCTTTCAAGATCCCCGGATTTTTTAAGCTTTTCGGCAACCGAAACAAGATCAACCGGTAAGTTCTCGTTATCGGCTTTCAATATCGCAGCGTAAATACACTGGTTACGGAACAAGAATCGAGGAAACTTCAATCAACGCATCCTCAAAGGTTAAAATCGTTCCCAGTATGGCGGCCTCGGCATCTTTTGCATGCAGTCCGCTAAAATTCAATTCCTTGCTGTTTTCCATTTTCTTGTTGTTTTAAATATTCCGGTTTAAACCAAACCGCAATCATTTTTTGCCGCCAGTTTTTAACTGGCTTGCCCTTACTATCCTTCCACCCGCCTTCCGCGTAATATTCGTATGCCTTTTTTGCAGCTTCTTCCGTGTACCCTTTCTCATTAAAATAATCCACTACCTCTTCTTTTGCCGGAGGGATAAAATCATTCTTTTTCCTCTTTCCCGGGATTTCTTTCCCGGGATTTCCAGTTTCTTCCCCGCCCATTGTAGTTACGACAGCATTATCCGGGATTTCAGACAACCAAAACTCTTCTGTAATATGTAATTGTCGTTTCCCGTCCAAAGCTTTCAAAAAGACATCTTGTATATCCTTCGAGGTAAGTATGCTATATTTTTCATACAGTTTCCGCGAAAATATACCCCGTTTCAGGCAGGTGTTAATAATCCCGGTTATTTCGTCTTTAGCAACCATCCCGCGCATATCCCAGGCGAATAACGCTGCGTGATCTTCCCCCCAATCGATGTAATATCCATTCCGGAATATATTGCACCTCAATTTTATCAACGCACAAATTCCGACAGAACCACATTCGACGGATAAAAACTTAATTTCTTCTTTTTCAAAAAAATCCACATCAAACGGGAAATAATCCAATCCCTTCTTCGGAGGCCTTGCCATGCTTAATCGTTTTTGCGGGTTCTGCCAACCCGGGTAACAGTATTCGTTCTTATTCTCACAGGTCGCTGATCCATCTCATTGCTTAATGTAATCGTAAATTGCAGGGAGAGGAACAAAAACATTGTAAATGCCTTTCGTAAATTAGGCTCGATGATCTCGTGCCTGATAAGGTCAGACAAATTACTGTTCGTTAAATGTTCTGCAACTCTTCTTGTCAGATCGGCAACATTCCTTATGCCCCATTTTCTGTAAATACTTTTCTTGTGCGTATGGACTGTATCGACGCTTACAAAAAGTGTATCGGCAATCTCCTTCTCCGAACCTCCTAACGCCAGATATCCGGCGACCTCTGCCTCCCGGTTACTAAGCGACAACATGATCCGACATTTTTGCAATTTCTTCGGCATGCAACTGCTCCGCTTCCATGCCTGCAAACGCGATCTTCCTTGCCTCTTTAATTAGATCCGGATGATTTATAACATCTCCGCTCCTGATAATCTTAGCCACTGCCGCAGAAGAAATACCGTATTTTTTAGCCAACGCCGATTTTGTTCCGTGTGGCAAGTAATCCCACCATTCTTTTTTTGCTTTCATTATTCTACAATTATTAAATTATTTACTTTATAAGGCTCCATGGCCAATTCATCGCATTTCCCCGGGCGCCAGTCGTCAAGCCATCCTGTTAAATGGTTGTATCCTTTTACCCGTCTCTCGTTATAAAATTTACCGGTAAGCATTTCTTTCCGGTAATCCCGTTCCGGCCGGATGGGTCTCTTATTCTTTTTCATGCCTATTTAAATAAGGATCTTCCGGGAAGTCGTATACAGATACTGCTTTCCCCTCCTTTATCAACCCCAGGAAATCGATTTTTAATATTATCATCATCCGGAACATTTCGTACTGCTGCTTTACAGGAATGCAGCGTACAGTTCTTTTGCTCTCGTCGATACAAAGAAACGCTTGCGCCTCGGTGTCATATCCAAATACGGTTTTACCTATTCGGATCGCATAAAACCCGGCCTTCTCGTCGACAACCGTGTGATCGGCAACATTAGTACCCGGCTTGTAACACATCGAAGCCATGCCCTGTAAGGGTATATAATCCCGGCCATGAAAAGGCATTTTCCATAACGCCTCGGCAGGATACAGAACCGGCAAATATTCTCCGATATGTTCCTCCAGTGCTGCTAATGTAATTCTACCGGAAATACCCCACCGGGAAACCTTTTTTATCCCTTCCGGAGTCTTAACCAGCAATCCGGAAAAAGCGTAGCACCATACATCCGAAAATAAATCCCTCTCCATAACTCTATTAATCATTTATTTAACATCCTGTATTTGCGCTGCATCTCGGCTTTGTCGCACATTAGCAAGTCGGAAAAGGAGTACTTTTCGGGTTCGCCTGAACCTTTTATCAACTTGCTATCCCGCCACCGGCGGAATGTAGAATATGAAACCCCAAGTATTTCCGCCGCAGTAACTCCGTCTACCCGGATATGACCGTACAAAAGCTTGATAACCTCCTTTATAATCTCACCCATCGGTCTTACTGCATCGTATTGTACCACCTTTTCCATATCGAATATTTATTCGTTTCTTACTTATCCCCTAAACAGGGTATTTTGTTAATTTCGTTTGCAATAGTTTATTTTTGTTCATATATTTGAATCTGAAAATAAACTATTGTAATTGGGTTTAATTTTCACAAAACAAAACTATGTAATAAAAGTTATATATCAAATATTTATTATATAATTTAAATTACATACATTCAATTTAGAACGATTCTACATTATGGATTTTAAGGATAGATTAAAATTATTGATTGAAAACAAGAAGGTTAGCCCTTATAAAATATGGAAGGAAACCGGCATTGTACATCAATCGCTAATGAATTATCTATCAGGGAAAGGCATTCCAGGTAGTAATAATCTCCAAAAACTTGCTAAATATTTTGAAGTATCTACAGATTGGCTACTAACAGGTTTAGGTGATATGCGGCCAGATGCCACCGATCAGGGTTTAATATTGACTGAAAATTCTGCGAACAATGTTAAGGGAGTCGATGTACAGGGAATGAAATGGATTTCTATTCCTTTTATTCCGGTGCATGCGCGGGCTAGCTTTGCAGAGAGTTTCGAAACAAATGTACATGAAACAGAATCAGTCCTGATTCCCCGGATTTCTGGTATAAATTACGAAAACGGGCGAATATTTGAAGTAGACGGCGACAGCATGGAACCGACCCTGATCACAGGCGAACGGGTATTTTGCGAATACGTTGATCCGGCAGACTGGAAATACATAACAGGGCCGGTCGTGGTAGCTTTCGGGAACAATATGGTAGTAGTAAAGCGGATTAAGGAAAATAATTTGGTAAAAGGCGAGTTAACCCTCACCTCCGACAACGAAATCGGGGGTAAAATAACCCTTGCCTCCGAGCAAGATCAAATTCGTTTGATATATAAAGTAAAATATACAGTATATAAACCGGTACGGTAAACATGGAAATTATTATTATTATCATTTTTGTTATTATAGTCTTACTTGCAAAAAATACAATAACGTATCTTATTCAGAGCAACAAATACAAGTATTTAGCAGCGGGAGTATTTTACAGACATCTTCAAGATAAGAAAGTTTCTTCGGGACATTTCGAAGGTTATCTCATTCGTGATTTAAGCAATATGTTTGACAAGAACGCCATTGCGATATTTAATTCAAATCACATAATGCTTGGGTATGTCGCTGCTAAGGAAACTTATTTATTTTTGCCATTATTCGAACATGAAAAACGCATCTATGTTAAAGGTGTTGTTTATCTGAAAAAAAATATTGTGATCTACAAAGTATGTCCGGATATTGATGCCGACAACGTTATAGACATCGATAGGTTGCCAGTAGACAGTTCCGATGAATTACTACGAGGTGAAATCGTAAACATAAGCAGAGATATAACCTCTAAAGATATACCAAATGAGCCATTTATCGGGAAATTATCCCAAGACGAGGATATAATAGAAGTTTATTTTAAGCGTAAATATTTAGGCACCGTCAGAAAAAACAGAACTAAATTCATTACACCCTTTATAGATCAGACCGGGAATTACCCCTGTATGTTAATTCCACAAAAGGGGAAGGATAAATACGATTTTTATATTGATTACATTATTTGTTCAGATTCAACAAAACTTGACCTATTAATCAATAAACACAACGAAAATCCTGTATTATTTAATGAGATTCCAAGCGTAGAAAGCAAAAAATAAAATTCAAGAGAAAAATACACAAATTATTTAAAAACATTTTCTAAACTCAATATAAAATACTACCTATGAAGGCTTTACTTACAACTCTAATTACACTCTTATTTTTTAATGTATCGGCACAAGAAAATAACAACTTCAAAATTGAAAATGGGGCTCTCATTTGGCAAAAAGTATATGAAAGCAAGTTTAGTCCCGAAGATATCAGTAATCAATTGAAATCAAAAGGGGTTGTAAAACACGTTAACCTCTCGAATAATATGCTTACAGGCGATATTAATACACAGGCAAATTATAAAGGGGCCGGTTTCCGCGAAATGAATATTCCCATGTTTGTACCCCGCAATGACATAAGTTGCTCCGTTACTATTAATTTTAAAGAGGGACGATACCGGGTTACATTAAGAAACTTTAAGCTAATTGCAAACACAGAAGATCCCCTAACAGAAATCGGAGAAACCAGCACATTAGAAACTTATGCCTTGAAAAAAAGAAATACAGCTTTCAAGGACAATTTTCTAGGAGCGCCGAGTCAAATATACAATTATACTTTCAACAATATTTTCCTGATAAAAGATACAGAAAACGATAATTGGTAATAGAAATTGACCCTGAATCAAAAATTTAAATATATTTGCAATACATAAGCCATGTTTAAGAATAGATTAAATTTATATAAACAAATAGAATCGGAAAGAAACTCTAAGTTGCTTGTTTATATTACCGGTTCTCGCCCAGGATTAGAAACTCAAATTGCGGACGATATATTACCTATGTTTACTGAACACCTAGATCGCATTGGAGATGTTGAAAAAATATCTCTATTTCTATATACGTTCGGCGGAAACACCTTAACAGCATGGAGTTTAGTTAATCTAATTCGGAGTTTTTGTAAAAAATTCGAAGTTATCATCCCGTCTAATTGTTTTAGTTCCGGAACTTTAATCAGCCTCGGTGCAGATAATTTAGTAATGACTAAACAAGCATGTTTGGGGCCTATTGATCCTAGTGTGAACGGGCCATTAAATCCTAGTATTCCGGGTATTCCTGATCCTAATGCAAAAGTACCTGTTAGTGTAGAATTTGTAAATGCCTATATCGACTTAGCAAAAAATGAATTGGGAATTACTGATCAGGAGTGGTTATGCAAGTTACTACGCAGTGTCATTTTACATCTATGTCTTGGCGACATAAATGTAAAAAATAAAATTATTAAAACATTAAATATAAATGTTAAAAACAATAAATTACCGGGACGACGTGTTCACGAAGTATAAAGCCGGAAAACCTTCTATTTTTTAGATTCCTTCCCGAAACTCATCAATCAGCCGGCAGACATGGTTGATATGCTCTTTAGTCCCCCAGCCTTTAAAATAGTCATGATTAATTAATGCCTCGGCATTTTCTTCGGCAGAAAGTTTCAGGTATTTATCCAATTGTGCTTCGGTTGCATGATTTGTTAGGATCATTATCGCCGCTTTAGGAATACCGGACTTACGCATATTCGTCGCTCCGGAACGTCGTGCAGTGTGGGTTGTTACTGCCTCCCATTTTTCCATTACCCGCTCACGGATCTTTCCCCCTTCGGTCCGGTATATAACGACAGTACTGCATATCCCGGCACACCGGCACAACTCTTTTATATGCTTATTGATTTTTTGATCTGATATTTTTGCCTGCAAATCAAACCCCTCGGACAAAATTTCTTTAATAACCCGGTGCATAGGTATCCGAACCGGTTGTCGTTTATGCAGTGCAGCCCCCTTTTTTGGTAAAATAGTAATACATCCGTCCTGAATATTGTAATCTTGTATCCGGTTAAAATCCGACACCCGCAAAGCCGTATAAGCCCCGATCAGGAATTTTTTTTTCACAAGATCAAGGCTCCTGATCTTTGCCGCGATATTCTGCGGCCGGGTGTCAGCACAGACTGACATCGCCAGACGCTCATCGATTTTTAATTCATACAGCTTCCATAATTCTTCCTCGTTCAGATAAATTGCATCGGCGGTCTCTGCTTCCACTTTAAACAACCGGTAATCCTGGTTATTATGCAACTTGTCTATAAGTTCTGCATCACGCATCCACTTCTTTATCTGTTTAAAATGAGTGCCGATATAATTCCGGGAATACCCCAACCCGATAAGCCACCTCCTGAATTCCTCCGCAAATTTCAGCGTTATATTATCGAATGTTAGCCGGATGCCTTTAACCTTTTCGTACTCCCGCAATTTATTAAACGTAGTCCGATATCCTTTTAAGGTTTCTTCCGTTTTGCCGCAACTCTTAATATACTCGTCAGCGTAGGTTAAAAACAGTTGGTCGTTTCGTTTTATATCGATCGCATTCTTTCCCGACAAAAACTGTGTTACTTTTTTCCGGAAGTCATCCGGGGTCGGAGTCCTGAAATCTTGTTTAAAGTACAATATTGCGCTCTTGATGGCCGCCTCGACAGCTTCGATCTTATTGTTTATTGCGGCTGCTTCCGGGGATGCCTTGCAACGTTGTTTTTTAAATAACGTCGTTTTTACACTCTCTCCGGTCGGATAGGTATAACGCTTACCGTTAAACGTGATACTTGCCCGGATAGTAGAATTTTCACGCCTGGGATTATCGAGGGTAAAGGATACTTTCATGTTGGGTAAATGTTGGGTAAATGCTTTTTTGGTGTTGGGCTGAATGTTGGGTCAAATGTTGGACTTTTTTACGAATATTGCAAATATTCATCTGACTATTTAAAACACCAAAGCCGCAGGAAACCTGCGGCTTTACTAGCTTTTTCAGCTCGGATTTGTGCCCGAAACAAGAGTTGAACTTGCACGGCCTAACGGCCACTACCCCCTCAAAGTAGCGTGTCTACCAATTCCACCATCCGGGCTTTTCAAAATTTCAATGTGCCCAAAACAGGACTCGAACCTGCACATCCGTAAGGACACTAGTCCCTGAAACTAGCGCGTCTACCAATTTCGCCATTTGGGCTTTTTCTTTAGCGATGCAAAGATACAAACAATTCCGTTACCTCCAAATTTGCAGAGGATGAAATTACAAAAAAATTCATCCTCTGCTTTCGCCCCCACTCATATATCCGTAACCATTTCATTGGCAGCATCCAGTACATTATTCTCGAAACTATCCAAATAGATTTGAGTCGTTTTTTCAGAATCATGCCCGAGTCCTTCACTAATGACGGATATCGGTATCCCGGAACGTTTCGCAATCGAAGCCCATGAATGCCGGGCGACATAAGTTGTAAGCGGAACGCGCGAGCCCAATATCGAACCGACGGTTTTCAGCCGGCGATTGATCTTCCGATAACTGTTTTTATACTGACTGAATTCATTTTTGCCCGGGAAAAGGATGATCGGAAAGATAAAAGCTTTCCGGTCGGTCAGATTATTGTATTTTCGTATAATCTCCATTGCCCGGTCCGTTAATTTTATATTCAGCTTCTGTCCCGTTTTCTGGCGCGAATAATAAATACGGTCGCCGACAATATTAGCTACCCTCAGGAATGCAATATCCTTAAATGACATGCCCCGCATATAAAAACTAAAAAGAAAGATATCCCGGGCCATTTCCAAATGAGGCATAGAAGACAAATCCAGATTTTTTATCTGGGCAATCTCATCCTTATATATTGCACGCTTTATTGTTTTCTCTTTCCGGATCGTAATCTTTTTAAAAGGATAATGATCTTCAGATACGATCCCATCTTTAATCGCCCGGTTAAAAACCGAACGAATGGTTCGGAGATAAAACGAAATGGTATTGATTTTACATCCCCGTTCCTGCAAATGGGCCTCGAAATTCCGTAAAAAACTGTAATTGACCTCTTCAAATGTCAGATTCTCTTTCCCGCAGAATCGCCGTAAAATACCCAGTGTTCCTTTATATACATTTGAATTTCCATTTTTTCCAACCCGTTCCAAAGAGGTGATAATCTCCCGGATATAGTCAAAGACAGGAACCCTTGACGTTTTATGATAATAAGCCTCAAAAATATCCTCAACAGAATAATTGATACCGGAAGCCTCACAATCCAAGATAATCTTTTTAAGCTTCATGATTTCACATTCTATACTGTAATTTATCCTTTGCCATTCCCTTCTCTGTTCCGGTGTGCCAAATTTTTCGTTAATCATAGATCTTTTCAGATCCCATTGCTCAAACATGATACGCTGAGGCAATTGGATAACACGTCTTCCCTTGTTGTGAAGAATTTTAATTACAATAGGACAGACTCCTTCACGAGTCATTTTTTGCTTGTCAATCATTACTTTTAATGTAGCCATAAGTGTATGTTTAAATAATAGTTCATGATCCTATAAGTATACGATTATCGGCACAATTGTTCTACAATTTGTACTGTAAAGCTAAAATCGATAAACATTTTTTACAATAAAATGCCAACAGGTCAAAAAATGAAAATTAAAAAGGTAGTATCAGACAATCTGCATGAATTGCATCAAAAGGACCTGACAAATGTTGGTACGGGGAATCGACGTATTTGATAATGACAAAAGCGACATCACCAACAAAGCATTAATCAGCATGCCTATATATGTTATCCACGCAAAATAACAATACCCCTCTTCGGTTATATAGTCAATACATCTACGCTTGCCCGAGAATGCCGCCACATTTCAGGTTTACTCACAAAAAAACCCTTCGAAACTTTTTATTTTCAAAGGGTTTGTCTTTTTTCTGTTGTCCCACCAGGACTCGAACCTGGACTGACAGAACCAAAATCTGCTGTGCTGCCATTACACAATGGGACAATCATTTCCTTCTAAGACGGTGCAAATGTAAAACTTTTTCTATTTCCTGCCAAAAAAAGTGCAGAATTTAAATCAAAATAATTATTTTCGTGCTTTGTAATTTTGGAATGATATGGATTTACAGGCACTTCCTGCCTGCTGAATTTCAATATTTTTTTATCACAAAAAACAAGGAAAAATCAATTAATAGCCAATGTATAAGATTCAAAATCATCCGAATTTAAATTTCCAACTGATTAACAATCTGGTCGGTTGGGTAACATTCATTATTGCCAGTCTCACCTATATTTTTACGGTCGAGCCGACAGCCAGTCTGTGGGATTGTGGCGAATTCATCACCACATCTGTGGGATTGCAAGTAGGGCATCCTCCCGGAGCCCCGTTATTTATGATTATATCCCGCCTCTTTGCTATCTTCGCTCCCAGCCCTGAAAAGCAAGCGGCAATGATCAATTACATGTCAGCCCTTGCTTCCGGCTTTACGATACTGTTTTTATTCTGGAGTATCAGCCACCTGGCCCGTAAGCTGATTATTAAAACACAGGAATGCACCTTAGGTCAGGTGATTGCCGTCATGGGAGCCTCTCTGATCGGAGCATTGACCTATACTTTTACGGATACATTCTGGTTTTCCGCTGTGGAAGGAGAAGTATACGCCCTGTCTTCCCTGTTTACCGCACTGGTGTTCTGGGCGATCCTGAAATGGGAAAATGTAGCATTCGAACCTTACGCCAATCGCTGGCTCGTGCTGATTGCTTATTTAATCGGACTTTCCATCGGTGTACACCTATTGAACTTATTGGCCATTCCAGCCATCGTATTTGTATATTATTTTAAAAAATACACACCGACCAGGTCGGGGGTTATCAAAACAGGACTGATCTCTTTGGTTATCCTTGGGTTTACCAATTTCATATTCATCCCGGGTGTCGTAAAAATCGCCGGGTGGTTCGAACTGATGTTCGTCAACGGTATGGGGTTGCCCTTCAACACCGGCGTAATCATTTATGCCCTCCTGTTGATTATCGGTCTGACCTACGGAATCCGTTACACCTTGAATAAAAACAAAACGATCCTGAATACCATTTTTACTTGCTTTGTGGTTATGCTGATCGGATATTCTTCCTATTCCATGGTCGTTATCCGTTCTATCAGCGACCCTCCTATCGATGAAAACAGCCCGGATAATGTATTCGCCCTGTTATCCTACCTGAACCGGGATCAATACGGTGAAAATCCGTTATTTTACGGTCAATATTACAATGCTCCCCTACTCAAAATCGAAGAAGGAGCACCCAGATATTACCAAAATAAAAAAACAGGTAAATACGATG
>ENA-OWPF01002827-OWPF01002827.1-human-gut-metagenome-genome-assembly--contig:-NODE-2827-length-11567-cov-2.839385_pt1 | contig 11567 bp, 9 predicted proteins | sample MGYA00248261_ERZ651840 | MGnify/ENA primary metagenome ERZ651840 (study PRJEB26924, sample SAMEA4378268) | human gut metagenome | biome: human gut; feature: human-associated habitat; material: faeces... | reverse complement strand
AGGTGGATACAACTTATCTTTAATTGGAAAGATAGGCTCTGTTAATAACTTCAATTTATTTGTATTTTCCACAACAACCTCATAAGCTACATCTTCACCCATCCATTCAAATGCCTTCAACATTTCATCCGTCGTCAACAAATGCTGATTTGGATTGCTCGTAGCCTTACGTGCTTGCTTATTATAAATATATAGAGGATGTCTAGCATTACCAATTGCCTTGGCATTGATATATACATCACGAAGACGTTTCTCATTCGGATTTACATAATGTGCATCACTTGAAGCAATCACCATCTTACCCGCTTCTTTTGCGGTATCATAGATAAACTGCAAATACCACTTCAAATCATCCACATCCGTAATGCTTCCACGATCCAATAAATTCTTATAACACTCTAATGGTTGAAGTTCAATATAGTCGTAATAGCCCATAGCTTCCAATAATTCTTTTTTACTTCGTGTATGCGCCAATTCAAAAATCTCACCATTCTGACAAGAAGAACCAATTAATAAGTTTCCATTATCCCACTTCTTTGAGATTTCTTCCTTAATAATACGAGGCTGCCCATTTTCTTTACCCATACTCACCAAATATTGTGTATGCGATAAAGTAATCAATTCAAATAACTCTTTTAAGCCATCCTTATTCTTTGCGTATACCGTCATATGATATGGACGATTTCTCTCATAAGGTTTTTTCGAAGCGTATTTTTCACATCCACTTTCCATATCAACTAATGTATCTAAAGTAGCTTCATGCCCTAATTGATTCATCATATTATACATGACTTGTGAAAGTACATCCGCATCATAGTCCGCACGGTGCGCCCCTTCGCCATCATAGCTAACACGATAATGACGACATACACTTCCTAGATTGAATCGCTTTTGATCATCTGGAAGCATCGCATACGATAGTGGCAATGTATCAATAACTGGATTTGTCAGTTCATCACGACCTGTTTTTCTGCAGGCTGCATTCATAAAGCCAACGTCAAACGTTGCGTTATGCGCTACTAAAATAGAATCTCCAATAAAATCTAATAACTCATCTAAAGCATCTTCAATAGGTTTTGCACGATCCACATCATTTTGTGTAATATGCGTTAAATTTGAAATGTGTGCAGGAATCGTACGCTTTGGATTAATGAACATCTGTAAACGTCCAACCTCTTCACGATTCTTGATCTTTACACCACCAAATTCAATAATCTCATCACGCGTATTCGAAAGACCCGTTGTTTCCAAGTCAAATACGACAAATGTTGCATCCTCAAGTTTGCGATGATCATTATTATATACAATATGATATTTAGAATCTGCCACAAGCATTTCACAACCATACAACATTTTAAATTCACGATTCGGATCTTTTTTTACCAAAGCCTCAATCTTATGTTGTGCCATAGGAAAAGCCTGTACAACCTGGTGATCACACACTCCAATAGAATCCATACCCCAGTCATAGGCAGTCTGGATAAATTCTTCAATAGCGCAAACGCCATCCATTTCTGAAAAATTAGAGTGAACGTGCCATTCTGTTCTTTTTACTTTCGCATGATCCTCCCTTTTCTTTTCTTCTGTAATTTCAAGTTTACGAACCATAAAAGAATCACACTTCGAGAATGAATCATAAACAACTTCACCCGTCAATACAACGTGCATGCCTTTTTTTACAGCTTGAATCTCTTCAATAGGACATCTAGCCCCTTCAAAACGTTTGGCAACGATCGCATCATCATAATCACTGATATACAACATCTGCAAAGTTTTACCACTCTTCATAACACGATTATCAATATCGAAAATATGTCCTTCAATTTGAACATTTGAATAGCCCACTCGCAAATCGGCAATCTTATATGTTGTAGCCGATTCCTTCTTATAGCTATTTGAAGAAGAATATTGCTTCTTTACTGGCTCTTGTTTCACAACTGGTGCACTCACTTGAACCTTTGCCGTTTCAATCTCAATATCATCCTCAACCTTTTTACACATAATTTCCTGTGTAATCCCTACATCCGCTAACTTTTCCATTAATGAAGGTAAAGCCAAATTTAAAGCGGCAAGTCGTGACTCATCGCGTGTAGAAAAACAAATCGTATCATTTTCTAAATAAGGATGCAGAAAGCGAAAATCCTTCACATCACTATATTTTTCCACAAAATAATTTACATAACGATCCAGTTCATCCATTTCAATTGCACTATTCCTTGTGTGCATATGCAACTTTACATGGGCATGCAAAGAAAGCTGAAGCTTCGTGATGATCTGTTCATAAATTTCCAAAGGAATTACATTCTCAAATTCAATGTAAAAATCAACCATTTTATGTGCCGTATGAAATACAGGATTCTCATAAAAAGTTGCTTTTTTAAAATACGCATATAATTCCGGATCTAGTAATTTCTCAAATACTTCCATTTTATTTTGCCATCTTTTCAAAAGCATCCTTAGCTGCTTTTTGTTCCGCCTTTTTCTTTGTACTGCTCGTTCCCTGACCTAATAAAATATCATCCAAATACACACCCATTGTGAAGGTTGGCGCATTGCTTGGACCTTTTTCTTCTAACAATTTATATTGAATTGTCTTTCTAGAATCTGCCTGAATCACTTCCTGCAAATGTGTTTTATAGTCTGTAACAGCCTCACTCTTCTCTTGTTTAAATACGGGCTTCATATATTTTGTCAAAATCTCGTCACAAACGGCATATCCCTGATCAATATAGATAGCTCCAATACAAGCTTCAAATTGATCCGCCAAAATACTTTCTCTATGGCGTCCACCCGTTTTTTCTTCACCTACACCTAAACGCAAGAATTCATACCAACCTAATTGTCTATTCAATACAGCCAATGTTGATTCACATACCGTCTGCGCACGAAGTGTTGTCATTTGTCCTTCACGCATTTTAGGTTCCATCAAAAATAATTGTGTTGCACTCCAAATCTGTAAAACAGAATCGCCCATAAATTCTAAGCGCTCATTATCATCCATTTCACGATGATGTTCATTGGCATACGAAGAGTGTGTGCACGCTTCTAAATAAATATTTTCATCTCTATACTGATATCCATTCGCATCTAACCAATCGATAAACTTTTCCATTATACTATTCTCCTTTTTTTAGATCTTCTAATACACAAGCAGGAACAAATCCTGAAATGTCCTGACCATATTTAAATAGTTCTCTTACGTTTGAGCTTGAATATAAACTATATTCAGGACGAGTAAATAAACATACTGTTTCAATGTCCTCATTCAATCTTGCGTTCATAAACGCCATGTTTTGCTCGTATGTACAATCCACACCATTACGAATTCCACGTACCAGCACAGTCGCATTCACACTTTTGCATGCCTCGACAACTAATCCCGACTGAATCTTGCATGTTACGTTTGACAAGTGCTTCGTTGATTCATTCAACCATTTTAATCTTTTTTCCTCTGTAAACTCATTATTTTTATCTGAGTTTGGCGAAATAAAGACCACTAACTGATCAAACAACTTACTTGCTCTTTCAATAATATCTAAATGACCATAAGTAACTGGGTCAAATGTTCCGCAAAATGCTGCTATTTTCATTCTTCATTCTCCTCTTTTTGATAATAAGAAATACGCGTAATGCCATATGTCTTCTCTTTATATTTTATGAATGAAGCTATTTTTTCTGGCCACACCTCTTCTTGCAGGCTTTCCACCACAATAACTCCATCTGATTTTACAATATCTAAATCCTCTAATTTTTGAATCAACTTTTCATTTTCCTGTTTCGCATAAGGAGGATCAATATAAACTACATCATACTTTAAAGTCAAACGCTCCAATACACTAAAAATATTTCCAAAAATAATTTTAGTCTCATTGTCTGCCTTTAAACTCTTTACATTCTCCTTAATGACAGAAATGGCCCCTTTATTATTATCCACCAAAGTCGCATGATCCATTCCGCGACTCACAGCTTCTAAGCCCATATTTCCGGTTCCACTGTAACAATCTAAAAAGTTACCGCCATCAAACATGTTCCCCAAACTTGAGAAGATGGCCCCTTTAATTTTATCTTGTGTTGGTCTAGTCGCATCATTTTTAGGACTTTTTAATGATCTAGACCCATATTTTCCCGCTACAATTCTCATGATAATCGATCCATCTCCCTTCTTCGGATTGCACAAATGCAGTTTTGTGCCAATCCCATTGTCAACATAATTGAAATCAAGCTTGTACCTCCACTACTTATAAATAGTAGGGGTACTCCTGTAAAAGGAATCAGGCTAGCCACACCACCAGCATTCAAAAAGAAGTGCATAAATAGATAAACGCCTGCGCCGCCTAATATTATTTTGTACATATACTCACTTGTTTTAAAGGCATAATAAAATAAGCGAAATTCAATAATTCCATACAGAATAACCAATCCAAACAAACCAAAGATACCTGTTTCTTCAATCAATACAGCTAAAATATAGTCATTATCAGCCTGTGTTAAATAACCATATTTACGTGCTGAGTTCCCAATGCCTTTTCCAACAATATTTGAGCTTGCGATTCCATACAAAGAATTAGCTGGTTGATATCCATCCCCATAAACATCGTTATATGGATCTTTGAAGTTTTCAACGCGCACCGCAATATGTGCAAATGACGTATGTTTTAAGATTTCATTTCCTATATTTGTAAATCCAAACAAAACAACGCCAGAAATAATTCCTCCATAAATAAGTACTTTTAATACTCGTTGTGTATGTTGTAAAACAGGATATTTTGGAATCATGATACAAGATATAAAGATAAATCCAATGATAACAGCGGTTCCTGTATCTTTTTGAAAAAGCACAATGATACATATACAAATAAATGCGGCCCACGCCCTTTTAAAGAGTCTACCCTTTTCCTTTAACATAATTGATTTCTTTTTTGCACGATACAAGCATGTCGCACAAATAATCAGCAATAATGGTTTTGCGAATTCACTTGGCTGCAAAGATATACCGGCAATCTGAATCCAGGCATGGCTTCCTCCAATTTCTGGAAACGCAAATGGAAGTATCATTATGAACAAACAAAGTGGAACAATACACCATTCTATTTTTGAATACCATCGAAAGCGAAAAAAGCGATTCATAAACCACATAGCAATATATCCACATACGCAAAATATACTTTGTTTGACAATTACTTTTGGGACAATGTTAGGGGCATATGTCGTTTTTCCTACATTGGTTGAAACAATCGTAAATGTTCCAATCAACAAAAGAAGCGCCACCGCCCAATTGATATACTTATCACACTTTGGATCCAATGCGAAAAATGATAATTTTCCCTTCTTTTTTTGTTCGGACATGTAAATCCCCCCATCATAAATTCTATTTTAGCATATTTTCAAAAATCATTTGTCAATAATTCGAAAATGCTATAGAATGTTTGCGAGGATGATTACTATGAAAATAACAAGCAAAGATATTATATTGGATACAGACGAAAGAATTCGTATGCAAAGTGAACCTGTCCAATTGCCTTTATCAAATGAGGACAGAGAACTTTTACAGGCCATGTTAGATTATGTGCGTAATTCACAAAATGATGAAATTGCCGAAGCCGAAGATTTACAGCCGGCCGTTGGTATTGCAGCTGTACAAGTTGGTGTTTTAAAACAAATGATTGCAGTTGTGATTCCTTATGAAGATGGTGTAGATGAAGTTGCACTAGTCAATCCTAAAATCATTTCAGAATCCGTACAAAATGCATATTTAGATAATGGAGAAGGTTGTTTATCTGTAAAAGGTGAACATCCAGGACATGTTTTCCGTCATGCAAGAATCAAAGTTCGCGGTTACGATTTGATTCAAGATAAAAATGTAACAATTTCAGCGGAAGGATACTTCGCAATTTGTCTTCAACACGAAATCGATCACTTATCAGGTACACTTTTCTACGATCATATTGATGCCAATAATCCATGGAAAAGTGATGATGAGGCAGAAGTCATTTAAGCTTCTGCTTTTTTAAATCGCATAGCTTTGCTATAATAACAATAGAGTCATTAAATTATAGAAAGAGGTCGAATATGCCAAAAACACAAGAACAAGCGTTTGGGCATGCATCGAACAAAAAACCATATCATGCAAAAAATCACGTTGAAAAAGGTGATACTTTGATCTATGCCCTAGGGGGACTAGGCGAAGTCGGTAAAAATATGTATTGCTACGAACACGAAAATGAAATCTGTATCGTAGATTGTGGCGTTTTGTTTCCAGGTGATGAACTATTAGGCGTTGACTATGTAATTCCTGATTATCATCATTTGATTCGCATGAACAAAAAAAGAAAGTTTTTAGTAATTACCCATGGTCACGAAGATCATATTGGAGGAATTCCATTCTTACTAAAACAAGTCCAAATTGATGCTATCTATGCACCTCGTTTTGCGAAGGCTTTGATTCTTAAAAAGTTAAGTGAACATAAAGGACTAGAAAAAACAAAAATTATAGAAATTGATGAAAATTCAAGTATCTCAACAAAATACTTTAAAGTTGGTTTCTTCAATACCATCCACTCTATCCCCGATTCTTTAGGTGTACATATCACATGCCCTAATGGATCTATTGTCCACACAGGTGACTTCAAATTTGATTTAACACCTGTTGGAACAAATGCAGACTACCAGAAAATGGCGTTTATTGGTGTCACAAAACCAGACTTATTAATGTCAGATTCTACAAACTCTGGAGTTGAAGACTTCTCTATTTCAGAAAGAAAAGTTGCCAATGAAATCCAGGACATTATGCGTAAGACAAAACAACGTTTAATTGTTGCGACATTCGCATCCAACGTACATCGTGTTGCCCAAATCATTGAGGCTGCTACTAAATTTGGTAGAAAAGTAATCGTATTTGGTCGAAGTATGGAAAACGTTGTCGATATCGGGCGAAAGATGGGAACAATCAAAGTTAAGAATTCAGACTTCTTAAGTCCTGAAGAATTAGCTTATACACCAGATGATAAAGTTTGTATTATTTGTACAGGAAGTCAGGGTGAACCTTTGGCTGCCCTATCAAGGATTGCGAATGGTACACATCGTTTTATTCACTTAAAACCAGGGGATACAATCGTATTCTCAAGTAATCCAATTCCAGGAAACCAATCCAGTGTCAATCGTGTTATTGATAACTTATTTAGATCTGGTGCTACAGTATTGACAAAATCCATCTTAAATAACTTGCATACAACAGGACATGCTTCTAAAGAAGAACAAAAATTAATGTTACAGTTAGTTCGTCCAACTTATTTTATGCCTGTTCATGGTGAATATAAGATGTTGATGCAACACCGTCAAACCGCAATGGAAACAGGTATTCCTAAAGAAAATATCTTTGTATGCGCAAATGGAGATATTTTAATTTTAAGAGATCACAAAGTACTACAAAGTGACTGGCGATACCAAGGTGATGATATCTACGTCGATGGAAATGATATTTCCGGATTATCCACTGCCGTTTTAAAGGATCGTCGAATCTTAGCTGATAATGGATTGGTTGCCGTTATCTTAGCCATCGATTCAAAAGAAAACAAAATCTTAATGCGACCCGTCATCGTATCACGTGGATTTGTCTTTATTAAAGATTCACAGGGATTGATCAAAGAAGCTGAATATATTGTGAATAATTCTCTTCAGGAAAAGATGAAAGAAAAAACCACTTTCTCTGAAATCAAAAACTGTGTACGCTCTACATTAGAACCATTCTTATACAAGAAGACACATCGAAACCCGATTGTAATTCCAGTTATCTTGAATTCAAAACAAACAATGGAAGAACTTCAAAAGAATCGTAAGAACAATTTCCATGCAAGAAAGCCAAGAGCAACAAAGGCATCCTAGTGATGTCTTTTCTATTTTATGATAAAATAGTTTCATGACAAAGTTACAGAAACAAATGTTTATCATCATTGCCATATTATTTGCGATCGTATTAAGTATGCTAGGATCTTTGAAAATCGCAAAAAATGTTGAACCCGAACAATTGAGTGTACAATATAAAACATTGAAAGATCCATCCTCAATGAATGATGTATCCATTGTTTATTTTACAGATGTGCAATACGGTAAATTTGAAAATAAAAAAAGAGCCGATAAACTCTTTAATAAAATTGAACATTTAGATCCAGACATTCTGATTTTTGGTGGCGATCTATTTGATGAAACCTGCCAGATGACTCAAGAAGATATGGATTATATCACTAATAAATTATCTAAGATGCATGCTCCACTAGGTAAGTTTTGTGTCTTAGGCGAAAAGGATGATGCAAACAACGACGTAGTTCGTTCCATTTTAAATCAGGCACAATTTGAAATATTAGAAAACGAAACAATTCTTCTTACAAACAGAAAAGAGGAAGGCATTACATTAAGTGCATTATCAAATATTCCAGATCCAAGTAAAATTTCAACGTCAGACAAACAATACAATCTGCTCATTACTCACATGCCAGATACACTGACTAATGAAGAATTATCCACAAAATCAATATCCCTTGCATTATGTGGACACTCTCATGGCAATCAAATCACATTCCCTATTTTTGGTGGATATAAATCGATAGATGGGGCAAAATCATTGAATCGTTCCCACGCAAAACGTCTTGCTTTTCCATACATCATTTCATCCGGTGTAGGATGCACACACGTAAATCTTCGTTTTATGGCAAAACCAGAAATCTATTATTTCATGCTACAAAGTAAATAAGAGGCTTTTTAAATCAGCCTCTTATTCTTTTTTCTTTAGACATTGAATTAGAAGTTCATTGTTCTTTTTGATTTCATCTTTAATAGAAGCTAGTTCTAACAAGATGAATACTAAGATTATTATAATAAAGATAGTTAGAAACATACATGTCACTCCTTTTCTGTTAAGATATCTCTCTACCTAAATTCTATCATAATAATACTACGGATTTTATTTTCTTCTCTTTCTAAATCATTAAGCAAAAGACAAAAAGGTCCATAAGGACCTTTTAAAATAGAATCTTTCGTGTTGCCGGTGTACAAGATGCGATCAATTTTCCATCTTTGTAAGATTTTAATACTGGAGCATCCAAATTTAAAGCTTCATGATAATTTTTTGCATCCATCACCACAAAACTTGCTGGATTTCCTTCTTGAATTCCGTAGCTATCCCCTAAGTGTAAAGTTTTAGCTGCATTTGTCGTTACAAATTTATACGAATTTAAAATTTCTTTATACCCCATCATATGTCCAGTATAGATTCCCATATAAACAGGATCACGCATATTTCCACTTCCCATTGGATTCCATGGATCAAAAATATCATCGGTTCCAAAAGATACATTGCATCCTGCTTCTGTTAATTCTTTAACTCGTGTTAATCCGCGACGTTTAGGATATGTATCCGCACGACCACCTAAATGTACATTCACACAAGGATTAGCTACAAAGTTAATATTTGACATTTTTAAAATACGCATCAAACGAATCATATACGCATTATTATAAGAATGCATTGCCGTTGTATGACTTGCCGTTACCTGATCTTTCATACCAGTTTCATAAGCAAGTGTCGCAACTGTTTCAAGTCCTCGACTTGCTTCATCATCAATTTCATCACAATGAATATCAATTAGCTTTCCATATTTTTGTGCTAATTCAAAACAAATTTTTAAAGATTCGACCGAATATTCACGCGTAAATTCAAAGTGAGGAATAGCTCCAGCTGCATCTGCACCCAATTTCAAAGCTGTTTCCAACAATTCCTTTCCTTTTGGATAACTCAAAATTCCATATTGAGGAAACGCAACAATTTGAATGTCCATGAAATCCTTTACTTCTTCTCTTAATTCCAAGATAGCTTCTAAAGCTGTTAGATTTGGATCATTGATATCCACATGCGTACGGACATGTTGAACACCATGACTTGCCTGCATACGAATGACTTTATTCACACGATCCATTACATCTTTTTTAGTTAAAAATTCCTTACGCTCTTCCCAACGTTCAATACCTTCAAATAAAGTTCCCGACATATTCCAATGTGGTTGACCAGCTGTCAAACAAGTATCTAAATGAACATGAGATTCAACAAAAGGAGGAAGGACAAGTTTTCCTTCTAGATCCATCACTTCTTCTTGTGCATATGGTTCTAAATCTTTTCTTATTTCTTTGAATTTTCCATCTTCAATTCGGATACACTTTAATTCTTCATTATTTTCAATACACGCATTTTTTATTAACATTTTATGCCTCTTTCTTTCTTATATACCCTATAAAATAACATACTGATGCTACAACCATCGCATTTACCGCTGCAATTCCCCAAGGAAGAATATTTGCAACAATAGCTCCAACAATAACACCAACAATATTGAAACTATTAAAATTACCTACATCCATATTATCTTTATATTTTTTTCTTTTCATAAAGAAATCTAGAATGACAATAATTCCGATTGGCGGCAAAGCACAATTCAGTATGTTAAGCCAACCTGTAAAATTGTAATACAACCAAATGGATAAGATGGTTCCAATAACACCTGCAATCCATGTTGTTATTTTCATTTGGATATTTGTGATATTACTAATCGCAAGACCACCTGTATAAAGAGCGTTATTATTTGTTGTCCAAATATTAGCTCCTAAAACAATAATAGCAGGAATTGCCAAACCTTGTGCAATCATAACATAGAAAATGTCATCAGCGCCTGTAAAAGCACCTCCAATTGCACCGAAACAAAACATTAATGTATTCCCGAAAAAAAACGCAATGACTGTAGTCCAAACCGCAATTTTATTATTTTTCGCAAAACGAATAAAATTCGGTGTCGCTGTCCCTCCAGAAATAAAGGAACCAATCACATATCCAATTCCTGTAAACACACTGATTTTTCCAGCCGATTGTGCAAACACAGCCACAAGACCACCACCATCAGTTGTGGCAGTAACCATTGAATAAACACCCAATACAACAATTAAAGGTACAGATATCGTACTTACGACTTCTAATGCCTTCATACCTGTAGCAGCTGTCAAAGTCATTAATAACCCAGCTGCGATTGTCAATGCCCATTCATTGATGCCTAAAAGTTGTGCAGTTGGAATTGAAAACATTGCGACACCAACGCCAAACCATCCAATTTGTGTAAACCCTAGAACTAAGCTTGATAAATAAGATCCTTTTTTACCAAATGCCTTTCGACAAAGTAAATCCATTGTTAGTCCTGTGTCAGATCCTATATAGGCTAATATCCCACAATAAATGGATAAAATAATTCCACCAATGATACACGCTAAAACAAATTCACTAAAATCTAAACCATTTCCTAGTTTTGCTCCTACACTCATACTTGCAGAAAAGAAGGTAAATCCAAGCATGACAAAAAACATACTTCGAAAACCTTTTCTTGCACTTTCTGGAACCGCTTCTAATGAATAATCTTTATCTTTTATTTCTTCCATATATACTCCTTCATTTCAAAATTCACTATATGATTTTAACAGAAAGCTCCTCTTTTGCAAATGGGTGGTAATTATTCGCTTATTTACTGTGCTTAGAG
>ENA-OWPF01002824-OWPF01002824.1-human-gut-metagenome-genome-assembly--contig:-NODE-2824-length-11582-cov-3.382146_pt1 | contig 11582 bp, 7 predicted proteins | sample MGYA00248261_ERZ651840 | MGnify/ENA primary metagenome ERZ651840 (study PRJEB26924, sample SAMEA4378268) | human gut metagenome | biome: human gut; feature: human-associated habitat; material: faeces... | reverse complement strand
GCACCCCGTGTGGGACCTTCGCCCACGCTCAACCCCGACACGCCTCTGCAGGTGAACAGGGCCGCGGGCACGACCGTCGAGGACTACCTGCCTGCAGGCTCCTTCGTGCGGGGCAGGCTGCTGACGGGGGTCTATGCCTCCACGGGCGCAGGTGCTGCGAGCCAGCCGCTTCCGATGGTGATCCGTCTTGAGGAGACGGCCGTGCTGCCAAATGCCTGGCGCAGTCAGGTGACGGCCTGCCACGTGACCGCCTCGGCCACGGGCGACCTCTCTTCCGAGCGCGCCTTCGTGAGGCTCGACCGGCTCTCCTGCGTCGGCAAGAAGGGAGAAGCACTCGACGTGCGCGTCTCCGGCGACGCCGTGGGCGAGGACGGCAAGGTGGGCGTGAGAGGAAAGCTCGTGACCCGATCGGGTCAGGCCATTGCCTCTGCGCTCTCCGTCGGCCTGCTTTCGGGACTGGGCGAATCGATCACCCGCTCTTCCGAGGAGGTGACGACGTCGATCACCGGCACGCAGAGCAAGCGATACAAGAACGCCTGGATGTCCGGCATGGGCGAAGGCCTCTCCGACTCCATGGACCGCATCACCGACTACTACCTGAGACTCGCCGACCGCATCTTCCCCGTGCTTGAGGTGGATGCCGGCCGCTCCGTCGACCTCGTCTTCTCGCAGGGCGTGCTGCTCGCCGATCCCTCGAAGCGATAACGACAAACACAACACAGGAATCCAGCCATGATTCGAAACGAGAACGCACGCCTTCTGCGCCGCACGGCCCCAGCACTTGCAGCACTTCCCCTTGCCCTCGCCCTCTCGGGCTGCGGGACCCTCACGGGCCTCAACGCCGAGAACGACTTCAGCTGCCCGATGACGCCGGGCGTCTCCTGCCGCTCGCTCTCCGACACCTACGAGGACAGCGTCCGCGGCCGCACGCCCGACAGGATCGAGCGCGACAAGGCGATCGAGGCCGCCTCGAAGGGCCTGCCTGAAATTGAAGGCGCGAACGCAAAGCCCAACGACGAAACGCCTGCGGGTCCCGCCGTTCAGACGGTGAAGGCCGATGCGGGTGAGGCTCCCGAAGCAGCACCCGCCGCACGAGCGCCTGAGCGCCGCTCCTCCCCGAAGCGCCTCCCCGAGGTGATCGTGACCATCTGGATCGCGCCCTGGACGGACGACGAAGGCGACTTTCATGAGGGCGAGGTGATCCACGCCCGCGCCTTTGACGCCCGTTGGGCCGCAGCCCGGCGGCGAGCCGAAAGCGCCGACAGGGGCTCCGCCGTCGTGCGCCTTCCCTTCGATCGCCGTCATTCGGCGTTGAAGCAGGCGCAGGCTTCGGTCCCGAGGGTTCGTGCATCAGAGTCTGACGTCGCCTCTTCGCTCGGTGACGGCAGCCGCCGCTTCATCGAAGCCCAGAAGGCGGCCCTCAAGGGCACGTCCTACGACCCCGACGTCCTCGCGGGGAAGATGAAGGCTCAAGAGGAGAACCCGTGATGACAGCCTCTAAGAATCCCGTCAGGGAATTCCTCGAGATCCTTCGGCGGATCAGGCCGGGACACGAGAATCTGAAGGTCGCTTCCGGGATTCCCGGCTTCATTCCGGGTACGGGCGAGCGCGTCGACGCGTTCTCGACGGCGCTCCCCTGGGAGTCCGCCGCCCCCGACGGCCTCTTCACGCTCAAGGGCGACAAGCCCGAAAACCCCGAGGGACTCGGCTTTGCGATCGAGATCTTTCCGCAGACGGGCGTCACGTCCGAGATGGAGAAGACGCTCATCGGTCTGGCGGCTCCGCTTGAAGCCGGATCCGTCCTTTCGATCACGGCCTTCGCATCGTCGGCCGTGAGGGGCATTGCAGAGCTGATGGTTCCCGAAGCACGCGTACCCGACGCCTTTCCGCCGCTGAGCCCGGAAGCCGAAGGGATCATCGACACGGCCACGAACTGGGCCGCCGAAAACCTCGTGAAGGGTGCGGTCGAGCAGCTCACGCCCCAGGCTCCCGTGTATCCGAGGCACTGGCGAGTCTGGCTCACGGTTGTCGTTCCGACGACGAAGCCCGACGACGAGGAGGTCCGTGAAAAGGTCCTCACCGCGCGCAGGGCCATTTCCGCCGTGCTCGAGCAGGCGGGGCTCTTCATGGGCGTGTGGGATGCGGACGTGCTCGTCGGCACGGCTTCCGAGATCCTCAACCCGCAGCTCATGCGCTCGGGCGACTTCGTGCGTCCGTCCGCGAACCCGTTCGAGCCGCCGTCCGTTCAGGTGATGAAGGCCGACACGGAGGTGACGGTCGAAAAGCACCGCATTCGGTTCGAGACGCTTGACAGGAAGTCCGCGGTTCATGCCGTGGGTCTTGGCGTCGAACACTACGGCGGCCACATCTCGCTCGCCCTCGCGAGCCAAATGCTCGGCGAGCTCGGTCGTGGCGGCCATCAGATTCCGTGCCCCTTCCTCTTCACGTGCATCATCGCGGTTCTTGACTCCGCCTCCGAGCGCGTCAAGGCCGAGGGCCACCGCATGCGTGCGCTGCAGATGTCGCACACGCCCGTCTCGCAGATCAGTCCCTGGTATCCCGCAAAGGCGCGCCAGTGGACGATCGCCGTCAACAGCTTCCAGACCGAAGGGGGCATCGCGCGCGTGGCGCACCAGTACGTGCTGCTTGCACCTGCGGGACTTGAGGCCGAGGCCGTTCACGCCGCCCAGTCCATTGCTCGCAAGGCGGGCATGGACGTGAGGCGCACGACCTGCCTGCATGCGCAGGCCCTGATGGGCGCGCTTCCGATGTGTGCGGGTCCGCTTCTCGTCGAGGACATGAAGAGGAGCTTCCGCATCCAGCGCAGGACGCTTGCGACCGGCATCTGCGGCTCGCCCGTGATGACCGAGTGGCAGGGAACGCCGATCCGCGACGACCGTGACCGCAGGACGCCGCTTCTCACGCTCGTGGGTCGGCGCGGCCAGATCATGCACGTGGATCCCTTTGCGAACGCGAGCGGGAACTATTCGGTGACGATCGTGGGCAAGCCCGGTTCGGGCAAGTCCGTCGTGATGAACCAGCTTGCCTTCAGCTGCCTCGCGCAGGGCGGGCTCGTCTGGATCATCGACGTGGGGCGCTCCTATGAAAAGACCTGCGCGGTGCTCGACGGGGCCTTCCTCGTCTTCGACAAGGAACACGTCTGGGATCTCAATCCCTTTGCGATCCTTGAGGCCCTTGCGGGCGACGACCGCTCCGAAGGGATCGAATCGGTGGTGTCGATTCTGGGCGAACTCGTCTCGCCCGGCCGTCCTCTTCCCGACCTCGAGCGCAGCGTGCTCATTCAGCTCACGGCCTCGGCCGCTCAGATGGCGGCGATGCAGGGAAGGCTTGCGACCCTTGCCGACCTCGATTCGCTTCTTGCCGAACGCGCCGTTCACGACAGGCGACTTGACGACCTGCGCATGCAGCTCGAGCCCTACCTCAATGGTCCGCTCGCGCGCTGGTTCGACGGCTCGGGCCGTCCGATCGACTTCAGCAGTCGCCTTACGGTGCTCGAGCTCGAGGGCCTCTCCGCTCACCCCGCGCTTCGTCAGGCGGTTCTTATGACGCTGATGCTCTGGATCGAAAAGACGATGTCTCTCGACCGTCGCACCGTGAAGCTCGTCCTCATCGACGAAGCCTGGGACCTGATGGGTTCGGGCCACAGCGGGAAGTTCATCGCCTCGGGCTTTCGTCGTGCGCGAAAGCACAAGGGCGGGTTCGTGGTTGCCACGCAGTCGCTTGCAGACTTCTTCAAGAGCGAGACGGCCGAGGCCGCCTGGAGCTGCGCCGACACGCGCATCTATCTGAGGCAGGACGCCGAATGTCTTTCGAGCCTTGAGGCGAAGGGGCAGCTCGCGACCGACCCGTGGTTCAGGGCGGCGTTGCCGTCACTCACGACCGTTCGCGGAGCGTGGTCCGAAATGATCGTGAAGGTGGGCGATGCGCCGCCCGCGATCGGACGCCTCGTGCTTGACCGCTTCATGCAGGTCCTCTACTCGTCGCTGCCCGCCGAAGTCTCCGCCGTCAATGCATGGCGCGAGGCGGGTGCAACGATGGCCGCTTCCGTGAGCGCCGTCGCCAACGGCGCATTCGAACCCACGCCCGAAGCCCTTGCAGCCCTCAACCGAAATCAGGAATCCGACCGATGACCGAACAAAAGAACAGCAGCGAAAAGACGGAAAAGACCGACAGGAACGAAAAGCCGGGCTCTGCTCCGAAGAAGCCCTCGATCGAGCCGAAGTCGGCCCGAGGTGCAAGCACGACGGCAAGAAGGAAGACCGCGGAGGAAGCCGACGCTGCCCTTCAGGACAAGATCGAGAAGGCCCGTGCAGGCGCAATGCCCGAGCGCAGGGAACCCGCGGCCGCAGGAGAATCCGCCGGCCTTCCACCCGTGCAGACCGTGCGCGCCATGCCGCAGATCAACAGGAAGAAGGACGAGACGACGTCCGACGAGAAGGCCGTTGCAAAGAAGCCGTCCGCCCCCGTCAAGATGCCCGAGCGTGACGCCACGGGACGTTTTCTCCCGTCCGAGGAGAAGGCGAAGAAGCCCCGGGCAAAGGCCAGGGCTCAGCAGGCCAGGACCGAAGACGTGAAGAAGCCCTCGGAAAAGCCCAAAGCGAAGCCCGGGCAGAAAACGGCGCAGACGTCCGAGCCCAAGGAGACTCAGAAGGCTCCGAAACAGGTCGAGCCGAAGGTCGAAACCAAGACGGAAAGCCAGCTCGCTCAGAAAACGCAGGAAGCGAAAGCCGCGAAGAAGCCCGAAGGCCCGGTCACGTCTGCCGCACCCGCTGCGCCCGTCCCCCACGTCAAGCCCGTCCTCTCCCTGCTGATGGATGAGGCCCCATCCGGGGTCATGACGGACATGAAGGCGGACGACCGTCCAGCGCCCGGAGAAGTCCGCGGGAAACCCGCGGACGAAACGAACGAAGCGCCATCTTCGCCTGTCCTCAGACCTTCCGGCAGTCAGTCCCCGAACGGTTCCCGAATCATCGACATCGAAGGCGAAGAAGACGAAGAGGAGGACTACGACGGCATTCCCGACCCGGCGGTCTCGGTTTCCGAATCGGCCGACGACGATGAGATCGATGATGACGAGCCTGACGACGATGACGATCAGTCTTCTGCCGACCGGCCCGTGAAAAAGCCCGTTTCCGTGATCCGTCCCGCGGCCGAGGACCCCGAACCCGTTGAGCTCGACAGTCAGGGCCGTCCCTATCACGCGACCGAGGTTCTCTCCGGCCGCCGCACGCCCGTGCGCGTCAAGCCGCCCGTTGAGGAACCCGCCGATCCGTCAAGGACCGTGGACCTCGAGGCCGAGCGCATTGATGCCGAGCATACGGCGAGGCAGGCCCTTCTCAGGCTTCACGCCCGCACCCAGCCCACGCGTGCCGAACTGGCTTCGATGCTGGTCTCCAGGAAGATCGAGCAGATGGAGCGCGGCAATCCTGCGTTCGAGAAGGATCCCTCTCAGGAAGGCAAATCAAATTCCGTTCCCGATCAGAACGAGGACGCCCGCAGCAAGGGCTGGAACTCGCTCTGGGGAAACAGCGTTCGCGATGCCGAGGCCGAGCAGAACGCGTTGGTCGACGTGCGTCGTCCGCCCCGCTATGCCTTTGACGAGGACGAACGTCCTCAGGTCGAGCGTGACGAAGCCTATGCCCGCCGCATGGATGCCTGGGAAAAGGACGTGATGGCGGAGAGTGAATCCCGCGACCAGCGCGTGTCGTGCCGCGGCCCGAAGCCCGGTCCCCGCGTTCCCGTCCGCACGGGCACGCACGAGACGCTCGGCGGCTTTCCGACCCCGCACCAGACCCGCGCCTGGAAGGCCGAAGGCGGTGAAGAAGAGAAGCGCAAATCGCGTCTTGACATCGTTCGTGAAAGGCTCAACCGCCTTCATGAACGCTGGTCGGGGCTCGAGGGGTGTCTGAGGGCGTCGCTTGCCGTTGCCTGCGTCTCTTCCGTGGCCGCCTTTGCCGCGTGGACGACGGCGAAGTCGGTCGTGCCCGACCTCACGGTCATGCACACGCCCGTGTCGGTCACGGCCGTCGTGGCCGACGAGGAGATCAGGAACCTGATGCTGATGACGGCGCTCCTTGACGCCAGGGGAATTCCGACGGGCCGAACGGCTCCTCAAGTCGACAGCGTGTATCTGACGGGCGAACTCAGAAAGATCATCGTCACGGACAACGAAGCCTCGCGCATGTCGCTGCCGCTTGACGACCGTCTCTTCAGGGCCGCCGTGATGGAGGCCGCCGACATGGCGGGTGCGCCGGTCCTCTCCCGAGCCGCCGTGCTGGCCATGCCCGACCCCGCTCACTCCACGACGGGCCGCACGCTTGACGTGACGAACCTCGTCATCGAGCGCCTCGGCCTCAAGAACGTGTCGGCCGCTGCCGCACGCGAAGTGGTCTCGGGCCTCATGAGTCCCTCGGGGCTTTCCGCCGCCATGACGGCCGTCCCCAACGCCACGACGACCGCGCCTTCGGCCTCTGCCGAAGCATCCGTCAAAAACCGCTGACAAACAACGCTGACAACAGCCATTTGATAAAGAGCACAGACATGAATCTAGTGACCCCGCCTTCAGGCGTGAAGGGCTCCGCGCCCGTCTCGCCCGCTCCGAAGAGCAATGTCGCCGTGGAACCCGGAGAGCAGTTCTACGAGCGTGCGCTCCAGAGGCGCATCCGCTCCTGGCCCGACGTGTCGGCCGCGGGCTTTCTGACGGTCGAACTTTCGCAGTACCTCAAGGGTACGGGCGGTGCGACGGCCGAGGCCGTGATGGCAGCGCTCCTGCGTCTCGGGCACGACGGCCTCGTGGCCAACGGCAGGCGTCTGGCCTCAAGGCTCGACACGCTCACCGTTTCCGAAGCCCGTGACGTGCTCGAAGCGTGCGGCCTTGCGGCCGAACGCCATGCCCGCGCCATGACGAGAGCCTGCGAGAAGGATCCCGAGGGGATTTCCGAACGCGAGGCCCGCGAGCGCGCGCTCTGCCCCGCCGTAACCGCAAGGCTCACGGGCACGTACCACGCCATTCCCTGGGACGCCCGTCACGACGGCCATCTTGCCTCGCGTGAAGTCTCGCGAGCCGCAGGACTCGTTCGCTGGGCCCATGCGCTCACGTCCGAGCGTTCTTCGCGCGTGCATCTGGCCGTCGGCCGTTCGCTTCTCTTCGGACGAGGCGCTGCCGACGTCTGGAAGCACCGTCGTCCGCTCGTCTTCATCGACCGCATCAACGCCTACACCGTGAAGCTCGTCACCGACTGCTGGACTGCGGATCCGCAGACCGCCGTCGTCTATGCGGGCGAGAGCGTCCCCGCGACGAATCCGTTCGATGCGTGGGAGATTCCGCTCGTCGTCGACACGCGCGGGTTTCTGCGTGCGCTCCTTGCCGTCGACAAGACGCCGTGTCTGATCGAACCGCGCCTCGGCGGCTTTACGGTTACCTGCGCCACGGGCCGCGTCGACCCGAAGGGCTTTCGCGACGCCGAGAAGCTCGCGCCCTGGATGAAGACCCTTGCCGAAATCGGTCTCATCAACGCCTATGACGAGGCCGCAAGGGCGGCAATGTTCCCGCCTTCACGGGGGCCGAGGCCTGCGTGTGGGCCGAGCGCTTCAAGTCGCTCCTCTCCGTGACGCTTGCGCTAGACAACTCCGCCCGCCGCGGGCTTGAAGTCGACGAAAAGGCGCTCGAAGCCGCCGCACGCCAGCGCGAGAACTACGTGGCCGTGCGAAACGAAATGGCTTCGATCCTCGAAAAGCTCGCCGACGGCGCTCGTCAACTGCGTGAGGCCGAGCTTGCCCAAAGGGTCGAGCGCAGGGCGAAGCTTCGCGAAGAACACAAGGCCCAAAGGGCCGCGCGTCTCGCCCGACGTGAGGAGAACGCCTGATGCGCCCGCTTTCCACTCTTCTTCTGGGCGCGGCGATGCTCGTCACGTCCCTCTCGGGGAATGCCGCCACGGTCTGTCAGGGCAAGTTCATCAATCCCGTGACCGACGTCTGCTGGAGCTGCGTCTTTCCCGTGAAGATCGGCGGCAAGGCCTCGCTCACCACCTCGGTTCTGCCCGACCCCGACACGGGTGCGGGCGGACCGTTCTGCACCTGCGGCAAGGGCCTCAACCTGAGGGCCGGCGTCACGTTCAGCTTCTGGGAGCCACTTCGCACGGCGGAGATCGTTCGTCATGCGGGGTGTCTTCCCTCGATGGGCGGCGTGAACATGGGCGACATGGGGCTTCGCATTTCGGACCACGTGAAGGTGCATTCGCACGAAGCAGACGGCTCGATGAAGCGACACACGGACTTTCGTCAGGTGCACTGGTACGCGACGCCCTGGCTCTTCATTCTCGAGGCGCTCCTTGACGACGGGTGTCTGGACCAGCAGACGTTCGACCTCGCCTACATGTCGGAGCTCGACCCGCTCTGGGACGACACGCTCTCGAGCTTCATCCTGAACCCGGACGCCGCGCTCTTTGCGAACCCGACCGCCCAGGGCGCGTGCGCCGCCGACTGCACGTCCGCCTCCTCGGGCCTTCGCCAGAACGACCTCTACTGGTGCTCGGGCTGTCAGGGAAACGTCTTTCCGCTCACGGGCTGGAGCGCATCGCTCACCTCCCACACGGCCGTCTGGCAGCTGATGACCCACCGCTTTGCGATGAAGCTCTCGCGCGAGGGACTGCTCCTTGCCGCCCACGGCTCGAAGGGCCTCTGCGAGTCCTTCTACGAGCCCCTGATGCGAAAGGACGTCTGGCGCACCCAGCTCGTATGGCCCGCGCACTCGGGAAAGAACACCGACGGCTCCTGCTGCAGCCCGCTCGGGCGCACCACCGTCGCATCCGGCTCGGGAAAGAGCTGGAGTCCCGGCGGCGAGGACGGCGTGGTACTCGTCTGGCGACGCCGCGACTGCTGTTCGATGTCCGCCAAATGGGGCGGATGACCATGACAACAATCCCCATTCAAACCCCTTGCAGGAATTCATAAAGCCAAAACCCACAGAAAGACAACGGAGACTCTCATGAAGCACGAATCCAATGACACACCGCCCTTTGCGCCCGACGAACCCATCTGCCGGAGCCTTTTCGTGAGGCCCAGCCTCATCGACCGCCTCTGCGCCTCGGCGCTTCGCCTCTGCCTTCTCGTCTGCATTCCGGCCGCCGCATCGATCTTCCTGATCGGCCTTGCCGACTCGGCCGAAGCCGCCTGCACGTCCGAACCTTCGCAGCACTATGAGGTGACGACGCTCATTGCCGACCATCCCGTGCAGGCCTCGTCCGATCCCGACTTCGAGGAGATTCTCCAGGCCAACGCCCGCATTGCGGTGGAGTCGGGCGAATGGTCCCGTCGTGTGAAACAAAAGGAAGAGACGCTCATTCAATGGATGAAGTCTCCTGTCTTTCCTGAATTCCGTCCGATGGCCGTCAAGACCATGCTCATTCGCAAGCCCACGGGCCTTTCCGTCGAGGACATCAAGCGCGCCGAGCTCTTCCACGACGTAAGCCGCCTCCTTCTCTTCTTCGACTCCCGTGCGGGCGGTCAGGTCAATTTCGCGATGAAGATGCTCTCCACCGCCTCCTTCGCCATTCGCCCCGTTGTGGCGGCGGGCAGCGTGGCGTTCGCTCAGGAAAAGCTCGGCACTCGCGTCTGGGCCGACCAGGGATCGGTCCTCACGCGTCGTCTCGGTCTCAATCACTGGCCCGCCCTCGTGAAGCTCACCCCGTCGGAAATCTCCGTCTGGACTCCTGCGCTCAATGCCGACGGCATTCCGGATTCGCCCGTCCCCGCAGGCTTTGCTTCGAAGGAGTCCATCGACCTCTCCGCACCCGCCGTGCGCCCCGCTGCATCGAAAACCCTCCATTAAAGAGAGAGCCGTCATGAATTTTGTGTCCACGCTCGGCGCTGCCGCCCTTTCCTGCATCCTCCTTCCCGCCGCCTTCGCATCAGGTCCTGCGGATTCCACCCTCGAATCCTCGTCCGCCGCGATTGCGCCCGAGGTCCGTGAAGTGGAGAAGGCCCCGTCTTCTGAGCTCGCCGCCGCGCCTGCCGCTTCTTCTCAGGAAGCCTTTTCGGACTCGAAGTCCGACAACTCGAACACTTGGCGACCCCGCATCACGATTCTGCTCGACACGGGGATGACGTCCTCGCTCGTCGAGACGGCGGCCGAGGAACTCAAGCTCGTGGGTGACGCTGCGGACGTCGAGGTCCTCGTTCGAGGTCTCCCCGTGACGCGCACCCCGACGGGTTACCGGACCGACTTCGAAGCAACGTCCGAACGTCTTGCGCCGCTCGTTGACGCAGGCTTCGGAGCCGCGATCCATCCTGAACGCTTCGCCTTCCTTCTGGCCCTTGCCGAAGAGGGTCTAGAGGCGGGCGGCAGGCTCGATGCGAAGACCGAAGAGGTTTACGAAGTGATGACCGCCGCGCCCACCGCACCCGCCGTTCTCCTCACGATCGGCCGCAGCGTCTATGCGGTCTCGGGCACGGCCTCCATCGTCTCGGCCCTTTCTCAGTGGCGTCGCACGCTCGCCGAGGCCGTCATGGACGAATCGGACCGCACCCGCGTCGCCGCCCTTCAAACCGTACTCGACGGAACGCCGCTCGGCCGAATCGCGCCCTGAACACCCAAAACCGCGCCCTGGAACCCAATCTCTACACCTCTTTGAGAGCCATGACCCGTACAGTTCCCGTTCGACGTCTCATTTCCCTCATGACGATCGCTCTCGGTCTCTCCATTGCCCTGCCCTCGCATGCCGTTACGGTTTCCGAGGCCGTTGCCGCTGCGCGCAACACTCAGCTTCCCGACATCGACGGGATCATGGCGAACCACGACGGTGTGCTTGATGCCGTGGGCGGCGGGTCGACCGAAGGTCTGGACGACGTCAAGAACCTCTGGGCCGACGGCAAGGGCACGCTCACGGGTTCGGCCGAAGCCACCGTGATCGAGTGTCGCGGCAAGACCGACACGACCTGCCGCGCCATTCAGGTGCTCGACAAGGGCTTTCCGGAGCGTCCCGTCATCGGCGAGGACGTGCTCGCGGGCCGCGACGAGATCGTCAACAATCCGACCGTAACGCCGGACGACAACGGCACCTGCAAGGACGTGACCATCGAAGCCGACCCCGTCGAGGTGACGAAGACCTGTCGAGCGGGCGGCTGGTGGAACGAGAAGGCCTGCCGCATCGGCCCCGTCGAGATCGGCAAGGTCACGGCAAAGTACTTTGCATGCGCCGAAGGCGAAGGCACGTCCTCCGAGCGCTCCTGCCTCACGACCGTCTCAGGAAAGCCCGCATCCTCCGTCTGGACCGAGCGATGCTTCTTCGGAAAGGAATCCTCCGCCGCCTCCGGTACCGTCACCGAAGAGACCTCGGCCGTCGCACGCGCGATCTTCTCGGGCGTGTGCACCTCCACCGACGCCACGACCGAAACGGTCAAGTGCAGTGAAGTCCTCGAGTCGAACAACGACCACGGGTGCGTCCTGGGCGACAAGACCACCGCACGCGTCAACGGTGAATACAGTCTCAGCCACGACCCCTGTTCCGACGGCGACGTCCTCATCGGCCAGCATACCTGCGGCACCTCCTCCTATCTGGCCA
>ENA-OWPF01002814-OWPF01002814.1-human-gut-metagenome-genome-assembly--contig:-NODE-2814-length-11603-cov-3.213110_pt1 | contig 11603 bp, 8 predicted proteins | sample MGYA00248261_ERZ651840 | MGnify/ENA primary metagenome ERZ651840 (study PRJEB26924, sample SAMEA4378268) | human gut metagenome | biome: human gut; feature: human-associated habitat; material: faeces... | reverse complement strand
CGCAACGCCGATACCGTCGACGTCATTTCCACCATGTACTCCCGCGTGTCGCAGATGAACGACTTTGGCGAGCATCCGTTCCCTAAGCCGCGCATCAACTGCGAGTACGGCCACTCTATGGGTAATGGTCCCGGAGGCCTGTCCGAGTACCAGGAGGTCTTCGATCGCTGGGATTGCATCCAGGGCCAGTTTATTTGGGAATGGTGCGACCACGGTCTGGCTGCTGTGACCGAGGACGGCGTTGCCTACGACATGTATGGCGGCGACAACGGCGATTACCCCAACAACAGCAACTTCTGCATCGATGGCATGGTGTTCCCTTGGCAGCAGCCGAGCCCGGGCCTTACTGAGTATGGCCAGGTTATCTGCCCGGTTCGCATGGCCTACGATGCCGAGTCGGGCGAGCTGACCGTCACCAACAAGCGTTGGTTCACCACCCTCGAGGATGTTTGCCTGTCGGCCGAGACCCTGGTGGACGGCGACGTGGTCAGCCGCAAGACGCTCATGCCCGGTGCGGTTGCCCCCGGCGAGTCCGTCCAGCTGCCACTGGTGATTCGCGAGGCCGCAGTGGGCGAGACCCTGCTGACCGTGCACGCCTACACAATGGCGGCTCACGCCTGGTGCGAGCCGATGTTCCAGCTGGGTGCAAGCCAGTTTGCCATCGCAAACCATCCGGCGCCGGCCATCGCGGCTCCCATTCGTCCTGAGCTTACGGTCGAGGAGACCGAGCAGGAGATTCGCATTCACTCCCTCAACGGCGAGCTGACCTTCAACAAGGTTAACGGTACCGTGAGCGAGTGGAAGGCATCCGGCCGCGACGTCATCGCCTCCGGTCCCCAGGTTGGTTTTTGGCATCCGCTCGTCGATAACCACGCCCAGGAGTACGACTCCCTGTGGAAGGACAACTTCATCGATGTGATGCAGACGTCTACCCGCAAGGTTTCTTGGAAGCAGGATGGCAACGCGGTCGTCGTTACCGTGAGCCAGCGCATCGCTCCTCCCGTCCGTGCGTTTGGCATGCGCGTCGAGCTTGTCTACACCGTGCTTCCGAGCGGTCGCGTCGACCTCAAGGTTTCCGGCGAGCCCTACGGCGATTACTCGGACATCATCCCGCGCATCGGCATCTCCTTCGAGGTTCCCGGTTGCGATCGTGCCGTTGAGTGGTACGGCCACGGCCCGGGCGAGAACTATCCGGACTCGCTGCGCGCCAACCCGGTCGGTCATTACCGCACTACGGTCGACGACATGTTCACGCCCTACGTTATGCCTCAGGACTGCGCCAACCGCGAGGGCACCCGCTGGGTTGCCCTGCGCTCTAGCCACGGTGACGGCGTGCTGGTGACCCGTCCGGTCGATGCCGCCTCCAACCCGTTCTCGTTCTCGGCATGGCCCTATAGTTGCGAGGCCATCGATAGCGCCAAGCACGTCTACGACCTTGTCAAGGGCGATACGGTCACGGTCAACATCAACGACCAGCTGCTCGGCCTTGGCTCGAACTCTTGGGGTTCCGAGGTGCTCGACTCCTATCGCACCCGTTTTGAGAGCTTCAGCTTTGAGGTGTCCCTGCGACCGCTGACGTCTGCCGATCTGGCTCAGGCGCTGGCACCCATTAAGGAGGCATAAGTCATGCATGTATTTAACTCGCGTGCCGACTTCGACGCCCAGATGAAGTCCGTCAAGAAGTGGATGCGTACCGGACAGGCGCTCGATGGTGTTGCCGACCTGCAGCACGACGTGGCGTACTCCATCGGCGACTCGTTGGTGTACTGGTGGGTCTATGCCCGCGAGGCCGCAACCGCCGATCTGGTCGGTCACCGTCGCTACCATGCCGTGCTCGCCCCGCTCGACGGCGACCTGACCGTCGAGGTTGCCCCCAAGGCAGGCCTCACCTGCACGCGCGCCTACAGCGATATCGATGATCGTGAGCGCTTTGAGGGTACGGGGGAGACCGTGACGATTCCCGCCGGCGGCGTTGCCGTCGTCGAGATCGACGAGGCCTACCGTGTCGTGGACGATGCCGCGGATTCCCGCGTCGTGGTACTGCACGTGACGGTTGAAGGTTATTCCTTCCCCAACAAGTAGTATTCGTCCGTTTGGACGTTTGCTTTGCGCCGTTAAGGGGGATGGCTTTGTTGACTCCCTTTTCCCCATCCCCCCTAGCAGGTGTGCTGTCCACGATTGCGCTTGCAGTCCGGACGGTTTTAGATGAGATATAACGGATGATTGGGAGGGCTTATGAGCTCTGAAAAACGAGGAACGATTGGTTCGTTCGCTCTGCTGGGCATGACGGTCGCCGCCGTGTTCGGTATCAAGAACATCATCAACAACAACGCGGCCATCGGCTTGGCGGCTGCGCCGTCGTTCTTCTTCGCCACACTTTTGTACTTTGTCCCCTATACTCTGGTTACCGCCGAGTTTGTCGGTCTTAATAAGGACTCCGAGTCTGGTGTGTACGCATGGGTTAAGACTTCGATGGGTGGTCGCTGGGCGTTCCTGACGGCATTTAGCTACTGGTTCGTTAACCTGTTCTACTTTGCATCCGTCCTGCCCAACGTCATCATCTACGCGAGCTACGTGTTCCTTGGTGCCAACGCCGAGCTCTCGCAGCTGTGGATCACCATTATCGAGATCGTCGTCTTTGCTATCGCCACGTGGGTTTCGACCAAGGGCGCTAAGTGGATCGGCTCCATTTCCTCCTTCGGCTCGACCGCGGCTCTCGGCCTGACCGCTGTGTTCATCTTGCTGTCCCTGGCTGCTGCCTTTGGCGGCGTCGAGTTCGCTACGGCTCCTACCCCCGCTAACATGGCTCCCGACATGAGCAACTTCGCAACTATGTGGGGCTTCTTCGGTACGCTTGCCTGGATCATCCAGGGCGTTGGCGGCGCTGAGTCTGTCGGCGTGTTCCTTAACGACCTTAAGGGCGGCGTCAAGGCCTTCGTGCGCACCGTCGTTATCGCCGGCCTGACCATCGGCCTTCTGTACGCAGGCGCTTCGCTGCTGGTCAACCTGTTCATTCCCGAGGGCGGCGTTGCCATCTCCACCGGTATCTTCGACGTATTCGGCGCTGTCTTTGCCCACTTTGGCATTCCCATGGAAGTGTCCACGCGCGTCATTGGCCTGATCCTTCTCGCTGCCACGCTGGGCTCCCTCATGATGTGGACCTCTGCTCCCATCAAGGTCTTCTTCACCGAGATCCCCAAGGGCGTCTTTGGTAGCAAGATCGTCGAGCTCAACGAGCACGGCATTCCCGCCCGCGCCGCTTGGCTGCAGTTCGCCATCGTCGTCCCCATCCTGATCATCCCGGCCTTGGGCTCTGGTAACCTCGACGACCTGCTCATGATCGTCACCAACATGACGGCCGCCACTGCTCTGCTCCCGCCGCTGCTGATCCTGCTTGCCTACTTTATGCTGCGCAAGAACTTCGACGCCGCTCCCCGTGACTTCCGCATGGGCTCGCGCAGCTTTGGTCTGGTCGTTGCCGCATTCCTGCTTGTGGTCTTCTGCTTTGTGCTTGTCTGCGGCACCATCCCGCTCGATCAGCCGCTGTGGCTGACGCTGGTCTACAACGTTGGCGGTGTGGTTGTCTTCCTGGGCCTTGCCGTGATGTGGTACAACCGCTATATCAACCGTCTGCGCGAGACCGATCCCGAGGCCGCCGAGAGCGAGCTGCGCCCCTCCGTCCTCGACATGATGGAGTAGCGGCTAGGATTAATCTACGGCTGTGGAATAAATCGATTCCCTTTCCTAAGGAGGGGCCTTACGAGGCCCCTCCCTTTGTGTTTTGGGGCATGGTTTTGGACCCCGTGGTCAAAAAATGCCAAATATGAGTACTGTTGCAAAAGAGGTGTCATATTTTTCGGTCTGTTCTGAGCAAAAACGGGCTTAAAATCAATTTATATAACCCCCTTTAAAGGGCGTTTGACGGCTTTCAACCTCTTCGAATCGCTCAAAGGAGGCAATTTGCTCTCGATTTTGCTGCTACTAAATTGGTGACAGTACTCATATTTGCCACTTTTTGCCCACGAGGTGTTCAGAGGAGCTCTCGACAAGCATCTAACGCTACAATAACTACCACGTGTCTGGGTTTGCCAGCCGAATGAGCGATACCGCGGGAGGGGACATGGTCGAGTTTACAAAGACGATTAAAGATCCGTTGGGACTGCATGCCCGCCCGGTCGCGCTACTCTACGACATCATCGCCAAGCATCGTAGCGACGTGTCGGTCAGCATCGGCGACCGCCATACCGATGGCCGTGACGTGATGGGCCTCATGGCGCTTTACGGCGAATGTGGCGAGGACATCGTCTTTCGCGTTTCAGGCGTAGACGAGGCCTCGTGCGTCACGTCGATCAGAAACCTCTCGCTCTAAACGCAACAAGGGACTGCGGACAGTCCCTTTGTCACATCTCTAGGAGGCGCTCTTTGCGGTGCCTCTTTTGTTTCGTATAGGAAACTTTTTCGAAAACTGAATAGAGACCCTTTCAAAAAAGTTAACCACATGTTAGTTTACTAAAGCGAACATAGACGTGGTTAACTTTTACCGCGTCGATGTTGAGGACGAACCGACGTTAGGAGCTCACTCATGTCTTGCGGACCGCAGATGCCGGCCATGCCGCTTTCGATGGTAAAGGCGGGCGAAACCGTGCGCGTGTCTCGGGTAAAGGGCAATGAGGACATGAAGCACCACCTCAAGGACCTTGGCTTTGTCGAGGGCAGCGAGATTCACGTGGTGAGCTCGAGTGGTGCCAATATCATCGTCACCGTGCTGGGCGCACGTTTTGGCATCGATTCCAAGGTTGCCATGCACATCATGACCGTCGGTTAGTCCGCAGCATTTCATTAAAACCGAAAGGGGGACAAGAGGATGAAGACGTTGGGTGACGTTAAGGTAGGCGAGAGCTCTACCATCGTCAAGCTTCACGGTGAGGGCGCGCTGCGCCGCCACCTTATGGACCTGGGGCTCATCAAGGGCACTTCGTTCAAGGTCGTAAAGGTTGCGCCGCTCGGTGATCCGGTCGAGATCAACGTGCGCGGCTACGAGCTTTCCATCCGCAAGGAGGAAGCGGCCGTCGTCGAGGTTCAGTAAGGGCTCGCGGCGTGTATTTCTGCATATAAAGTTAGGTTTTTCTAACTTAATGCAGCATCTTTGAAGCACATTATCCAACCTGCGCGGAGATGACAGCGCGGGCACACAAGGAAGAAGGATTGAATGGCGGATTCTCAGATCCATGTCGCGCTTGCGGGTAACCCCAACTGCGGCAAGACCACGCTTTTCAACCTGATCACCGGCGCCAACGGCTACGTTGGCAACTGGCCCGGCGTCACGGTTGAGAAAAAGGAAGCCAAGCTCCTAAGCGACAAGAACGTTACCATCACGGACCTCCCTGGCATCTACTCGCTTTCCCCCTACAGCCCCGAGGAGCAATGCTCGCGCGATTACCTCATGAGCGGCGAGCCCGATGTCGTCGTCCAGGTCGTCGACGCCACCAACCTCGAGCGCAACCTGTATCTGGCACTTCAGGTCATTGAGACCGGTCTGCCCGTGGTCGTCGCCCTCAACATGGCCGACTTGGTCGAGAAGAACGGCGATAAGATCGACACGGACAAGCTCTCCAAGAAGCTCGGTTGCCCGGTCGTGATGATCTCGGCCCTCAAGAACAAGGGCATCAAGGAACTGTTCGAGCAGGTCAAGAAGTCCGCTGCTTCCAAGGGCCAGGTGTCGGAGCACAAGTTCGATTCCTCCATCGAGGACGTTCTGGACCACATCGAGAATAACCTGCCTGCGAGCGTTTCCGCCAGCAAGCGTCGCTACTACGCCGTCAAGCTGTTCGAGCGCGATACGGATGCCTGCAAACTCATCAACCTCACCAAGGAGAAGGCGGCTCGTGTGGAGCAGCTGGTCGCCCAGTGCGAGCAGGATTGCGATGACGATGCCGAGTCCATCATCACCGGTGAGCGCTATGGTGTGATCGCGCACATCGTCGATGAGTGCCTCACCAAGGCTCCGGCCAAGATGAGCACTTCCGAGAAGATCGACCGTGTGGTTACCAACCGCATTCTGGGCCTGCCGATCTTCGTAGTCATTATGTTCTGCGTGTACTACATCGCCGTTTCCACCCTGGGCGGTACGGTGACCGACTTCACCAACGACCAGCTCTTTGGCACCGACGGTTGGTACGTGCTCGGTCAGGGCCGCGACGCCTACGATGCGGCCGTCGAGGCCGTGGGCGGGGACGCTGCCGATTCGATCGACCCGGCACAGTACGGCCCGTATGTTCCGGGTATTACCACCATGGTGCACGATGCCCTCGTGGCGGGCGGCACCGAGGACGGTGGCCTGGTCGATTCGCTGGTCTGCGACGGTATCGTCGGCGGCCTGGGCGCCATCTTCGGCTTCGTGCCGCAGATGTTCCTGCTCTTTGTGATGTTGTCCTTCCTGGAGGATTGCGGCTATATGGCCCGCGTCGCCTTCATCATGGACCGCGTGTTCCGCCGCTTTGGCCTGTCCGGTAAGTCCTTTATCCCCATGCTCGTGTCCTCGGGCTGCGGCGTCCCCGGCGTCATGGCTACCAAGACCATCGAGAACGAGAAGGACCGCCGCATGACGGTCATGACCACCACGTTCATCCCCTGCGGCGCCAAGCTGCCCGTCATCGCGCTTGTCATGGGCGCGCTCATCGGCGACGCCGAATCCACGTGGATTGCACCGCTCTTCTACTTCCTGGGCGTCTTTGCCGTCATTGCCTCGGGCCTCATGCTCAAGAAGACCAAGCTCTTCGCCGGCCGCCCGACGCCGTTCGTTATGGAGCTCCCCGCTTACCACTTCCCGGCGATCCGCTCTTGGGCGCTGCACGTGTGGGAGCGCTGCTTCGCCTTTATCAAGAAGGCCGGCACGGTCATCTTTGCGTCCACCGTCGTCGTTTGGTTCCTCTCCAACTTTGGTAGCTACAACGGCGCCTTTGGCTACCTGCCTTCCATGGAGGGCATCCCCGAGGAGTTCATGGATTACTCCGTGCTTGCCATGTTCGGCAACCTGGTCGCTTGGATCTTCGCCCCGCTCGGCTTTAGCACCTGGCAGGCCACCGCACTGACCGTCTCTGGCCTCGTCGCCAAGGAGAACGTTGTCGCCACCGCCGGCTCGCTGCTGTCCGTTGCCGACGCCGGCGAGACCGACCCGAGCCTGTGGACCGCGTTTGCGGCTATGTTCCCGACCATGGGCGCTTGCGTCGCCTTTGGTGCCTTCAACCTGCTGTGCGCTCCGTGCTTTGCCGCTATCGGCACCATCCGTAACCAGATGAACTCCGGTAAGTGGACCGCGATTGCCATCGGCTACGAGTGTGCCTTTGCTTGGGTCATCGGCCTGTTCATCAACCAGTTCTATAACCTGCTTGTTCTTGGGCAGTTTGGTATCTGGACGGTTGTGGCCATCGTGCTGCTGGCTGCGATGCTCTTCCAGATCTTCCGTCCCATGCCCAAGCATGCATGGACCGACGAGGACGAGACCAACACCGCTTCTGCCACGGTTTCCGCCTAAGTCCGAATAAGGATTAGCCCCTTTTCACGAGCCCGGGTGTCCCAGCGACACTCGGGCTTTTTGGTGCAATGGGGGACAGATTGCTTTGCTCCAGAAGTTAAGATGTGACGTTTCCGCAGATAAAACCGACCAAAATAAACCTGTCCCTTTTTGGCAGGTGGAGAATGGGGTAAAGTAAGTGGTGGTTAACTAGAGGAGGCTTTCTATGGCACCTATCGATATTGTTGTGCTGGCCGTTATCGCCATTGCGTTTGTCGCCGTGTGCGTGCGCATTTATCGCAAGGGCACCTGCGCCGACTGCGCTCAAGGTGGCGTTTGCACGGGACATTGCTCCAACAAAAAGACCTGCGCCGCACTTAAGGGCGTAGACAAAATTGCCGAAGACTTGGGCCGCGGGATCAAATAAGGCCCGGACATCCAGGCATCCAGGCGCCTCGCGAGTATCCGTTCGCAGGGCGCTTTGCACATATGGGGGCGAGCGCGGTGAGTTAAAGAGTGATTTTGGGGTATCGCTAACTATGTGGTCAACGGTCCGCTCACCGTGGTCCATGCCGTAGCGGGCGCCAAGCTCGCCGTCGAAGGCATGACCAGCTACCTAGGCCTCTAACTCCATCCCGCCCATCAGTTGCGGTGGAATACGGACTGTTTTTGCTGTCAAAGGCCTTATCTACTCCGTATTCCACCGCAACTTTTTGTGGGGTGGGCTAGAGACGCTGCATGCGGTACCCGACACCCATGTGCGTCTGAATCATCTTGGGGTGAGAGGGGTCTGCCTCGATCTTCTTGCGCAGGGTGCGCATGAACACGCGCAGGCTCGCCAGATCGCTGTCCCAGCTCGTGCCCCATATCTCGCGGGTGATGAAGGTGTGGGTGAGCACCTTGTCGACGTTTTTCGCCAGAAGGACAAGCAATTTGTACTCGGTTGGGGTGAGCGAGAGCTCGCGTCCGTCTTTCGTCGCGTATCCCGCGGCGTAGTCGATATGCAGCGGACCGTTGTCGAACGTGCTCGCTTCTGTCGACTCGCTCGACGCCATCGAGGAGCGCCTCAAATTCGCACGGACGCGCGCGAGCAACTCATCCACAGAAAAGGGCTTGGTGAGGTAGTCGTCTGCCCCTGCGTCAAGTGCTGCAATCTTGTCGGAATCTTCGGTGCGCGCCGAAATGACGATAATGGGGACTGCCGACCAGCTTCGGATCTTCGTGATGACCTCGATACCGTCAATGTCGGGAAGGCCGAGGTCGAGCATGATGAGGCTGGGGCCGTGCGACACCGCATCCATGATGGCGGCCTGGCCGTTGCAAACTTTGCTCACGACGTAGCCGTGGAGGTCAAGCGCGGTCGAAACGAGGTTTTGAACGGTCAGGTCATCTTCGACCAGGAGGATGCGTGGCTTAGCGGCATTATTCATGAATCTCGATCTCCTCGGCGGGCAGGGTAAAACGGAAGACGGCCCCATGGGGGTGGTTGTCGCGAGCTTCGATGACGCCGCCATGCGCCTCCACGATGGAGCGGCAAAGCGACAGCCCAAGGCCGATGCTTCGACGCGAATCCACGGGCTGCGTATTGCTTGAGGTGAAGAAGCGCTCAAAGATATGAGGCTTGTCGCAGTCTGCCACACCCGGCCCATCGTCTGCGACGTCCACCACGACGAACGCGCCCTCGCGACGTGCGCTGATGGTGACAGTCGAGTCCTCGGGCGTGTATTTGAAGGCGTTCATGATGAGATTCGTAAGCACCTGCATGATGAGATGGACGTCGATGCGTACCAGCAGGATGTCGTCAGTGTGCTCGATGGTGACGGTACGTCCATGCGATGCTTGGGCGACATGGCTGAGGGCGGCCTCGATGACCTCGTCGATGAGCTCGGACGTGAAGTTGAGGCGAATGGTGCCGTCCTCGACGCGTGTGATGGCGAGGAGGTTCTCCACGGTATCGATAAGCCAGAGGGAGTCGTCGTAGATGGCATCGGCAAGATCGCAGCGTTGTTCGAGGCTGAGCTTCTCGTCGCTCTTCCGAAGGATTGCCGCAGATCCGGATATAGCCGTGAGGGGTGTCCTCAAATCGTGGCCGATGGAGCGCAAAAGGTTGGCGCGCAGCTGCTCGTTTTTCGCCAAGACCGCAGCTTCTTCGCGCTCTTGCGCTGCTCGGTCGCTTTCGAGCGCCAAGGCGCATTCACCTACGATAGATAGGACGATCGAATGCTCGAAGGCTTCGATCTCGCGCCCCTCCAGGGCGATGCCGATGACACCGAATACCTTGTCGCCGGTGCGAACCGCGAGGTAGAGACAGCGCGCCTCAGGCAGGGTCCGCGTGCTTGCGCCCGCGCGCTTGTTGTTGGTGTAGGTCCAGGTTGCAACGGCGCGCTCGTAGTCGGTGAGCAGCGACGCGGATCGGTTTTCGGTGCCAGCGGACTCATAGAGCGTCTTGCCGAGCGTGCCGTGTTCGGCGGTGTAGAAGACCACGTCGAGTTTTAGCAGTTTGATGAGTTGGTTCATGGCGACGCGGGCGCACTCCTCCGCGCTATGGGCTTGCTGCAAGAGCTGGTTCGTTTCGAGGAGTACGCGCGTTTTGAATGCGTTCTCGGCGGAGGTCCGGGCGTTGTCGGCGATGCGCGCAGTTAACTCGCCGGCGACCATAGCGGTAGCGAACATGATGCCGAACGTGACCAGATAGCTTCGGTCGTAGCTGGCGAGCGAAAACAGAGGCGTGACGAAGCAGAAGTTGTAAAGCACTACAGAGAGCACGCTCGATACGATCGTGCAGATGCGCCCCGTCGTGGTGACGGCGGTCAGCAGGGCCGTGAGGATATAGAGGGATATGATGCTGGAATCGGCAAAACCCAGATGGCGGAAAGCCGTGCCGATCGCCGTGGCGACAAGAGAGAGGGCCAGCGTGCGAAGCACGTCACGGCTGCTGGGCGGCTGCAGGGCGAGCGCACGGCGGCGTCCTTCGGGCCGGGAGGGCGGAGTCGACTGGTCTGGAATGATGTAAATGTCGAGGTTCGGGGCGAATGTTATGAGCTGTTCTACGAGAGATTTGCGGCCGAAGAGGGCCTGACGGACGCTGCTGCGCTCGCCCGTGCGCCCCATGACGATCTTCGAAATACCCGACAGGCGCGCGAACTCGGAGATCTGAAACGCGATGTCGTCGCCATAGACGGTTTCCATATGTGCTCCGAGCTGTTCGGCCAGGGCGATATTGGCTGCAAGCTTGGCGCGCTCATTATCGCTCATGGCCTGCGCGCGCGGGCTCTCTACGAACAGGGCGACGAGCTCGCTGCGAAACGCTTTCGCCATGCGTGCGGCGGCACGGACGATGCGGGGATTGGTCGGAGCTGGAGAGATGCAGACCAAGATGCGCTCGCTGGTGTAATAATCACGGTTTCCCAACACGCGCGCGGCGTCCGTGAGGCGGCTGGTGCGGTCGGCGGCAGCGTCGTCTCCATTGCAGCGGCGACATTTGGCCTTGTGGCCGGATCGCTCATGGGCGGCCCGACGGCCAAGCGTCTCATCGAAAAACACAATCTGCGTCCCGCTCCGGTGACCGCCGGCGGTGCAACTCCCTCTGCCTCCCTTGCGACTGACGTGGCCAGCGAGGACGAGCGCTTCATCTCCGACAGCCTGCGTTTTGTCAAGGGCTTCATGCTTCTTCTGCTGGCTGTCGGCATCGGCAATCAGATCAGCGTGTGGCTCACGGCGCTCACCGGCCTTACCTTCCCCGCTTACATCGGTGCGATGCTCGTCGCCGTGGTCATCCGCAACGCGATGGACGGCGTACATATCTCCTATCCCGCCGAAGAGATCGACACCATGGGCAATATGTTCCTCTCGATCTTCCTCGCCATGGCGCTCGCGGGGCTGAAGCTGTGGGAACTCGTCGACCTCGCCATGCCGATGGTCATCTGCCTTGTGCTCCAGTGCGTTGTGATGTTCCTCTTCTCGTATTTCGTTGTCTTCAACGTCATGGGCCGCAGCTACGACGCGGCGGTCATGACGGCGGGCTTTGATCTGAAGGACGCGGCCTCCATCGGCATCATCGGCGCGGCGGACGGCCCGACCTCGATCCTCG
>ENA-OWPF01002811-OWPF01002811.1-human-gut-metagenome-genome-assembly--contig:-NODE-2811-length-11612-cov-4.520377_pt1 | contig 11612 bp, 10 predicted proteins | sample MGYA00248261_ERZ651840 | MGnify/ENA primary metagenome ERZ651840 (study PRJEB26924, sample SAMEA4378268) | human gut metagenome | biome: human gut; feature: human-associated habitat; material: faeces... | reverse complement strand
ACGCCTTTTCGAGAAAACGATTCTGCTGATCGTTCACACGAAGCGGAAGTTCGACGATGTAGGAAGAGGTGGAGGTGCGCATAAGGCAATGTTACTTCACGTTCGAAAACTTTGTGCGCCTTACCTCTCATTGAAATGAGAGGCTTGCGGCGCACGGGTTCTGTCAAGACCTGGCGGAAGGTCCCGCCGAAGATCGTGATCGATGCGCCGGGCGTGCAGGTGCCCGACAACGCCGGCGAGGGGCTCTTTTCGAAGTGCTTCATCCTCGCCGTCACGAATCCGTAGCCGATGATCTTCTGTGTCTCGCTCATGCCGCAGTTCATCGACCCGGAGATCGCCTACGTCCCGCAGGTAACCTTCATGATCGCGGTCTACGCGCTGATGGTCTTCGTCTGCATGATTTTTTACGCGCTCATCGCCGACCGCATGCGCGTCTTCCTCGCAAGGGGCAGCGGCCCGAAGCTCATGAACAAGGCGAGCGCCGTGATCTTCATGCTGCTCGCCTGCTGGGTGCTCTGGAACACGGCGCAGCCGTTCCTCTGAGACACCCACAAAGAGGTGTTTCCAAAGGCGCCCGCCTTTGGCACAATGCTCACTTGAATGTCCAGCCCGGCGCATTCCGCGTCCGGGCCGCTCCAATTTGAAGATACGCACACCTCATCATGCTTGAAGGCATCGTCCTCGGCCTCTTCGCCGCCGCCATCCTCTCCTGCGCACTCACGGGCCATACGGTCATCTGGGCACTCATCGCAGGCTTCTTCCTCTTCTCGGGCTACGGGCTCTTCCGCGGACACGGCCTCAAGGCGCTCGGCGCCATGGCCTCGAAGGGCGTGCGCACCATCATGGGCATCGTGATCGTCATGGCGCTCATCGGCATGCTCACGGGCTCGTGGAGGGCTTCGGGCACGATCGCCCGTCTCGTCACGGATGCGGCGAGCTTCATCACGCCCGAATGGGGACTTCTTGCGGCCTTCCTTCTCAACGGTCTTCTCTCCACGCTGACGGGCACGGCCTTCGGCACGGTCGCGACGATGGGCGTCATCACCGCCACGATGCTCGACGCCATGGGCGTGAGCCCGCTCCTTTCGGGCGGCGCCATTCTCGCGGGCGTCTTCATGGGCGACAGGTGCTCCCCCGTCTCGACGAGCGCCGCGCTCGTCGCCGTCGTCACGAAGACGAACCTCTACACCAACCTGAAGCTGATGGTGAAGACGAGCGTCGTGCCGCTTCTGGCCGCATGCGCCGTCTATGCGGCCATCGGCCTTCTCAATCCCGGCAGGGATGCCGGCATCGACGTCACGGGCATCTTCCGCAGCGCCTTCTCGCTCCACTGGACGACCTATCTGCCCGCCGTCGTGCTCCTCGCACTCATCTTCCTGAAGTTCTCGATCCGCCTGACCATGGTGGCCAGCACGCTCGCTGCGGTCCTGCTGTGCGCGTTCGTCCAGGACATGCCCTGGCGCACGATCGGCGAGACGCTCGTGCTGGGCTTTGCGCCCGAGGACCCGGGGGTGGCGAAGATGCTCGCGGGCGGCGGCCTCGTCTCGATGCTCCCCGTCTGCGCGATCATCCTGATCTCTTCGACCTATTCGGGCCTGCTCGAGGGCACGGGCCTCATCGCCCGTCTCAAGGGACTGCTGCCCGGCGTCGCGCGCCGCCTAACGCCCTTTGGCGCCGTCCTGACGACGGCCGTCGTCACCTGCGGCATCGCCTGCAACCAGGCCCTGCCCGTGATGCTCACGAACCAGCTCTGCGACGAGGTCCGCCCCGACCGCCAGAAGATGGCGATCGACCTTGAGAACACCGTCATCGTGATCGCGCCGCTCATCCCGTGGTCGATCGCGGGCGCCGTGCCCATCGCCTCGGTCGGCGCACCCGCGGCCTGCGTGCTCGCGGCGTTCTACCTCTGGTTCCTGCCGCTCTGGCAGTGGATCCTCGCATTCGTCGAGCGTGCGCGGCAGACTCGCGAAGCCTGATCCAGACGACCTCTGACACCGCCGGACTCAAAAAAGCAAAAAAAATGGAGCACGTTTCAGCGCTAAGAAACGTGCTCCAAATCGTACTACATGTCTGTACGTTGTCTGACTGGTCTACATGCGGCCCAAACGCACAGTAGTAGGACCGCCCCTCAGTCGACCAGATATAGCTCCATTGGCGGAAGCGGTGGGATTCGAACCCACGAAGGGTTGCCCCTCGCTGGTTTTCAAGACCAGTGCATTCAACCACTCTGCCACACTTCCGACGTCAGATAAGTTTCGCATTCTACAGAAGTAATGAAAAAAAGTCCACAGGCATCGCTTGTTCCGGCAAAAGCGGAAAAAACGTTCTCAGCGCCCGCCTCGACGCTCCGAAGCGGGCCTGTCGGCGAGATTGGGCCTGTCCGCGGGCGCTCCGAGCAGACTCGCTTCGGACCTGAATTCGAAGCGCACGAGCGTGTCGTCGTGGGCGAGTTCGTCGCAGAAGCGGATGTCCATGCCGAGCGCGCCCGTGAAGACGAGCTCCCCGTCGAGCCAGACGAGCGGAAGGTCGGCGCGTTCGAAGGCGGGCACGCCCGCCTCGGCGAAGAGGTCCTTGAGGTACTTCGACGGACGGTTCGGCCAGAGCTTCATTCTTTCGGCGCCACGGCGGGCGCGAACCTCGAGGGTGCCATCGCGCAGGCGCCTTGCGCTCACGCCGCACTCTCCGGGCAGGCACGGAAAGACGGCCAGAGAGCCGTTCCAGCCGGGAAGCGCCAGCGTGTCGCCGCCTTCCCAGACGAGCACCGCATCGCGCGTATCCTCCGACCGTCTGGGCGAGACGTCGCGGATGACGAGAAGGTCGCCCCACCTGCGCATCTCCTTGGAGCGCACCTGAAGCGCAAGCTGCGAGTCGGCGTGGCTCTGCCTCACCTGCCTGAGCCCCTCCTCAAGACGCGCTCGGTTGGGCAGCTGCATGCCTTCCTCCTGCATCCAGGTGCGCAGGCACCAGGCCTGGCGGGCGGGGATCAGCCTGAGAAGCGCGGGAATGCGCAGGGCGTGCGGATTCGCCTCGTCCCTGCACCGCGCAAGATCGTCGAGCGAAACGGAGCGGAGCACCTCGGCCGCCTCGGCCGTGAGCGAAACGGCGCGCGCCGCGGCCTGCCTGAAGCCCGGACGGATCTTGTCGAGAAGCGGCACGACCTCGCGGCGGATGCGGTTGCGCAGGTACTTCGGACTCCGGTTCGACTCGTCCTCGACGTAGCTGAGCTTCACGCTTCGGGCGTACCTGTCGATGTCGGCGCGAAGCACGCCGCTCCAGGGGCGCACGAGCAGAAGCGGCGGCGCGTTTCTCGAGGCCGAAAGTCCAGGGATCACGAGCTCGCGCGTCTGCGGAAAGGCGGCGAGTCCTTCGGGCCCCGCGCCGCGCATCCACTGCATGAGGAAGGTCTCGATACGGTCGTCCTCGTGATGCGCCGTCAGCACGACGTCATAGGCCTCCTCGCGTGCAAAGCGTGCAAGCGCCCTGTAGCGGACCTCGCGGGCCGCGGCCTCGACGCCTTCGCCCGTCTGCCTGACCGTCACGCGCACGGGCGTGAACGGAATGCGCCTTGCCTCGCACTCGGCGCGACAGTGCGTCTCCCAGTCGTCCGCATTGGGCGAGAGGCCGTGATTGACGTAGACCGCATGCACGCGGGCGATGAGAAACTGGCGCGGACGATGAAAGAGCTTCTCGACGACGTCAAGGAGCGCCATGGAGTCGCGCCCGCCCGAAAGCGCCACGACGACGCGCACGGGATTGAGCGGCCTGAGCGAGAATTCGTCCCCCTTGACGCCGAGAAGCGTTTCGGCCGCATCGGAGAGCGCGTCGTAGACGAGCTGCGTCAGACGCTCGGCGAGCGCCTTCGAGCGGCGCGGCGCGGACTTGCGGGCTGGGGCTTTTCTGGGAGCGTCGGACATGGGCGGACTGGAGGGACTCAAAGGGCCGTGAAAGACAAAGCCGTCATTGTACTGCGGCGGGCGACACGAACGGGAAGAAATCCAAAAAAGGCACGTCCTCCATGGAGAAACGTGCCTTTTTGAGACGGGCGGGACGGTGAGGTCCGCTTATTCGGCCTTTTCCGCTTCAGCGGCCTTCGCTTCTTCGGCGGCAGGCCTGGCCTTCACGGACTTCGCGGCCTGTGCGGCCTTCTTGGCGCACGAGCAATCGCAGGGATCGGCCTTGGCGTCGGGTTGAGCTTCAGGCGCGGCGGGAGCCTCGGGCTCGGGAACCTCCTCAGCGAGGCGCTCGAAGCGGCCGTAGCCCTCGAGCCTCTCGGCGCGGCGTGCGAGCAGCGTCGGCATGTCGTGCTTCATGAGGACGCGAAGCTCGTCGACGAGAGCCTTCTTGAGGGTGGTCGCCATGAGCTTGGGATCGCGGTGGGCGCCGCCGAGCGGCTCGGAGAGCACGCGGTCGACGAGGCCGAGCTGCGAGAGGCGCGGGGCCGTCAGGGCGAGCGCCTCGGCGGCGCGCGGGGCCTGGCCGGCGTCCTTGAAGAGAATGGACGCGCAGCCCTCGGGACTGATGACCGAGTAGGTCGAGTACTGAAGCATCATCACGGTGTCAGCGACGGCGATCGCGAGCGCGCCGCCGGAGCCGCCCTCGCCAATCACGCAGGAGACGATCGGCACGTTGAGGGTGGACATCGCGTATATGTTGTGGCCGATGGCCTCGGACTGGCCGCGCTCCTCGGCGTCGATGCCGGGATAGGCGCCCGGGGTATCGACGAAGGTGATGACGGGCAGGCCGAACTTCTCGGCGAGCTTCATGAGGCGCAGGGCCTTCCTGTAGCCCTCGGGACGGGCCATGCCGAAGTTGCGGCGGGTGCGCTCGCGCAGCGTGCGGCCCTTCTGGTTGCCGATCACGATGACATTCATGTCGGCGAGGCGGGCGAGACCGCCCACGATCGCCTCGTCGTCCGCAAAGGCGCGGTCGCCGTGGAGCTCCTGGAAGTCCGTGAACATCATGTCGATGTAGTCGAGCGTGTACGGGCGGTTCGGATGGCGCGCGACGAGCGACATCTGCCAGGGCGTGAGGTCCGCGTAGACCTTCTTCAGAAGCTCGCGGGACTTGTTCTCCAGCTGCGCGACTTCGGCGTCGATCGAGACGGCGACGGCGCTCTCGGAGGTGTTCTCGGCAAGCTCCCTGAGCTCGTCGACCTTCTTCTCGAAGGCCTCGATGTCGTGTTCAAATTCAAGAAAAACGCGTTTTGCCATGATGGTCGATATGTCCTGAAATGGGTCCGTGGAACTCAGATGCGGCGCCAGGTCGTGCCCTGCGGGCCGTCCATGAGCACGATGCCCTCGTCAAGGAGAGACTTGCGGATTTCGTCGGCGCGGGCGAAGTTCTTCGCCTTCTTGGCCTCGCGGCGTTCCTCGATCAGGGCGTTGATGCGGGCCTCGTCGGCATCGGAGGCGCCGCCCTTGAGGAAGTTCTCGGGGTCAAGCTGCAGGATGTTGAGCACGGCGCCCAGGCCCTTGAGCTGGCGCACGAGGACCGGATCGCCCGTGCGGTTGATCTCGGTGGCGAGCTCGAACATCGCGGCGATGGCGAGCGGCGTGTTGAAGTCGTCGTCCATCGCGGCCTTGAACTGGGCGGCGTACTTCTCGCTCCAGTCGACCTCGCCTTCGGCAGCCTCGCGGCCCTTGAGGGCCCCGTAGAGGCGCACGAGGGCCTTCTGGGCCTCCTCAATGAGCGCGCTCGAGAAGCTGATCGGGCTGCGGTACTGGCTGCGCAGCAGGAAGAAGCGGAGCACTTCGGCGCCGTTGCCCTCGCCGTAGGCGGCTTCGGTGTCCTTGAGAGCGTCGCGGATCGTCCAGAAGTTGCCGAGCGACTTGGACATCTTCTCCTCGTGGCCGGAGGCGTCGCGCACGCGCAGCGGACCCGAGTGCATCCAGACCTTGGCGAACGGCACGCCGGAGGCGGCCTCGCTCTGGGCGATCTCGTTCTCATGGTGCGGGAAGATGAGGTCGGGACCGCCGCCGTGGATGTCGAACGTGTCGCCGAGGATCTTGGCGCTCATGGCCGAGCACTCGATGTGCCAGCCCGGACGGCCGCAGCCCCACTTGGATTCCCACTGGGGCTCGCCCGGCTTGGCGCTCTTCCAGAGCACGAAGTCGAGCGGATCGCGCTTGCCGGCAGCCACGTCGACGCGGGCGCCCGACTGCAGGTCGTCGATCGACTTGCCGGAGAGGCGGCCGTAGTTCTCGAACTTGCGCACGGCGAAGTCGACGTCACCGTCGGAACCCTGGTAGGCGTAGCCCTTCTGCTCAAGCTTCTCGATGAGGCCGAGCATTTCGGGGATGTAGTCGGTGGCGCGGGGCTCGTGCGTGGGCGCGAGGCAGCCGAGCGCGAGCATGTCCTCCTGCATCGCGCGGCCGAACTCCTCGGTGAGCTCGGTCGTCGTGATGCCGCGCTCGGCAGCGCGGCGGATGATCTTGTCGTCGACGTCCGTGATGTTGCGCACGAAGGTCACCTTCATGCCGGAGGCCTCGAGCCAGCGGCGCACGACGTCGAAGGCCACGAAGGTGCGGCCGTGGCCGATGTGGCAGTAGTCGTAGACCGTCACGCCGCAGACGTACATGCGGACGTGGTTGGGTTCGATCGGGGCAAAGGGGGCCTGCGTGCGGCTGAGCGTCGAATAGATCGAAAGTGCCATGGGTGAGGAGTCCTTCTACTCTTATATATAGGCGTCTGCGCGCATGAAGGCGCGTGCGCAGGGGCGGGATGCGCCCCGCGCTTGCATGCGTGCGTCCTGCGGAGCCGTGAGACGGGAATCATCCGCCGTGAGGCCGCAGTGGGCTAAAATGTGGCGCAGACTGAAACATCGCTGCAGGAAGTATAGCCGTCCCGCCCCCTCGCTGCCGTCGCGAATCGAGCGCAAGCCGCTTTTTTGCGTGCGCCCTAGCCTCAAGCGGGGATGCCCGGTCATCCTTTCCGCCGACGCCCATCATCCAAGACAGAAGAGAAGATACACATGCGACGCCTCATTACCGCCGCGCTCCTCGCGCTCGCACTCGGCTCCGCCCAGGCCGCCACCCAGATGGAGCAGCTCGCCAAGCAGATGCACCCGAGCGAATTCCCGGCCCAGATCGAAAAGCTTCTCAACAGCGGCAAGGCCGCCCAAGCGCTCGAGCTCGCCGACCTCGGCATCCGCAAGAACGAACGCAGCCCGCAGCTACGCTTCATGAGGGCCGTGGCGCTCGAAAATCTCACCAGGTCCGAAGAGGCCGTGCGCGAGCTCAAGCAGCTCATCATCGACTATCCCGAAATCCCCGAGCCCTACAACAACCTCGCCGTGATCGAGGCGGGTCTCGGCAACCTCGAGGAAGCCGTCGCGCACCTCAAGCAGGCCCTGCGCATCAACCCCGACTTCGCGCTTGCGCGCAAGAACCTCGGCGACGTGTATCTCGCGCTCGCCCGCGAGGCCTATGAACAGGCCGTCGTGAAGCTTCCGAACAACCACGTCCTCGAGCGCCGCCTCAACACGCTCAAGAGCCTCGAGACCGCCCGCTGAGCCGGGCTGCGTGCAACCCAAAACCAAGACAGACAAAAAATATTATGAAAATCCGCTCCCGTATCCTTCTTCCGCTCGCGCCCGCCCTTCTGGGCCTTCCCGGCGTCGTCCTCGCCGCCTCGCCCGCCCGCGACCCGCGCGTCGAGATCGTCACCGACATGGGCACGATCGTCGTACAGCTCGCCCCGTCGCGCGCGCCCCGCACGGTCGAGAACTTCCTGCGCTACGTCCGCGAGGGCCACTACGCGGGCACGGTCTTTCACCGCGTGATCCAGGGCTTCATGATCCAGGGCGGCGGCTTCACCGCCGAGATGCAGCAGAAGCCCGTGCATGATCCGATTCCGCTCGAGGCACGCGGCGGCCTGCCCAACGACAGGTACACGATCGCCATGGCCCGCACCTCCTACCCGCACTCTGCGACCTCGCAGTTCTTCATCAACGTTGCGGACAACGGCTTCCTCAACGCCTCCCAGGCCGCCGACGGCCAGGGCTACTGCGTCTTCGGCCGCGTCGTCAAGGGCCAGGACGTGGTCGACAAAATCGCCGAGGTCCGCACGGGCGTCAAGGCCGGCATGCGCGACGTGCCCGTCAAGCCCGTGACGATCGTCTCCGCGCGCATGCTCTGAGACACGGAGAACGAGCCTCTCGCACAGCCCTGCTTTGTGCGACAATACGCCATTGCCCGCCGCCCCGCGGGGCGGCGAATGTTTGAATGAATTACGTTTTTAGACTGACAAGACAATGATTCGCTTTACGACCAACAAGGGCGTGATCGACATCGAGCTCGATCACGAACACGCTCCCAAGAGTTCCGCCAACTTCGAACAGTACGTCCGCGACGGCTTCTACGACGGCACGATCTTCCATCGCGTCATCAAGGGCTTCATGATCCAGGGCGGCGGCTTCGAACGAGGCATGAAGGAGAAGGCCACCCGCGCCCCGATCGAAAACGAAGCCGCCAACGGTCTCAAGAACAACAAGTACACCATCGCCATGGCCCGTACGTCCGCCCCGCACTCCGCGTCGTCCCAGTTCTTCATCAACGTCGTCGACAACGACTTCCTGAACCACACGGCTCCGAACCCGCAGGGTTGGGGCTACGCCGTCTTCGGCAAGGTCACGGCCGGCCAGAACGTCGTCGATGAAATCGCCCGCGTTCCCACCTCCACGCACGGCTTCTACGGTGACGTGCCGGTTGACGACATCGTGATCGAAAAGGCCGAAATCCTCTGATAGAGCCCGCTCAACACGAGCCTCTGGGGCGCCGAGATGACACGTCCGGCGCCCTTCCGTTCATTTAGACTGGACAAATCCGCCATGGCAGACAAAAAGGTTCCGGCCCTCTGCGGCCTCAAGAGCGTGCCCGAGCTCACCAATCCCGTCATCATCTCCGACGTGCATCTTGCGGCCAACAAGCCCAAGACCATCATGGCGTTCCTGCGCTTCATGAAGAACGTCGCGCCGCGCTTTGCCGAACTCGTCATTCTGGGCGACCTCTTCGACTACTGGCTCGGCGACGACGCCACGCCCGAAGCCGACCCGATCATCGCAGAACTCAAGCTCTACTCCTCGACCGGCCGCCGCGTGCTCATCATGCAGGGCTCCCACGACGCCCTTCTGGGCGCCGACTTCGCCGAGTCCTGCGGTGCCGAGCTCATCGCCGACCAGATCGTCATTCCCGTCAACGGCAATCCGATCCTCTTCGCATACGGCGATCAGTGGTGCGTCCGCGACCAGGTCCGCCAGGCCCGTCGCGCCGTACTGCGCGACCCGATCTGGCAGGAAAGCCTCCTCGCCCAGCCCGCCCACGAGCGCGCCGCCGTCATAGACGAGGCCCTGAAGAAGTGCGCCACCGAAAACGAGGCTCCGAAGAACCCGCGCGACTTCGACGTCATTGAAAGCGCCGTCGCCGAATCGGCCCGCGCCGCAGGCGTCGAGCTCGTCATCCACGGCCACACCCACCACCCCGGCGCCCACGTCAACGCCGTCATCGAGCGCTGGGTGCTCCCCGACTGGGAGTTCGACCTCACCGAAACGAGCTGCAGGAGCGGCTACATCACCTTCATGCAAGGCGGCCGCCCGCAGATTCAGATGATGTGACGTCTGCGCCCGACCGTTCAGGAAGGGATCGACACCTCATGCCCGGACGCCGAAAGGCCTCCGGGCTTTTTCGTCTTCACGCGCGTCGTTCGTGAAAAAATCCGAACGTCCGCGCATTTTGCCGTAAAATGTCGCATGTTCTCAAACAAGCCCGCTCGTCCGACAACCCCGCGGGACGAGCGGAACGACACAAGCACAAACGGAGAGACCCCTTGAGCAACCTCGAATGCAAGCACCGCCTCTACAAGAAGGTCGGCCTGATCGGCAAGGCCTTCAGTCATGAAGTCCGGCTCGAGCTCATCGAGCTCCTCTCCCAGTGTCCGCAGACCGTCGAAAAGCTTTCCGAGATGCTCGACGAGGACTACAAGAGCATCAGCGCGCACCTTCGCGTCCTCTATCGCGCGGGGCTCGTGACCTGCACCCGCAACGGCCGCTTCCAGCGCTATGGGCTTGCGAGCCCCAAGGTGACGGCGCTTGCCGTCATGATCCGCGAGACGGCCGAGCAGAGCATCGCCGAACTGCCCTGTCTTGAGGCCGAAAGCGGCATTCCCAACGCCTCGCTCGGCATCGAGGACGCCGTCCACTACGCCTCCGAAGGCAAGCTCATCCTGCTCGACGTTCGCCCCGCGGAGGAATTTGCGGCGGGACACCTTCCCCACGCCATCAACATGCCCATCGAGATGCTCGGCAAGCGCATGCACGAGCTGCCCCGAGGCATGGCGCTCGCCGCCTACTGCCGCGGTCCCTACTGCTTCCTCGCGCACGAGGCCGCAGCCATTCTCGAGGCTTCGGGCCGACGCCTGCAGGTGATCCCCTCGGGCGTCATGGAGTGGTCGAGCAGGGGCGCCGAACTCGAGTCCGCCAGCCCCGAGGAATCCCAGAAAAAGCCGCCGCGACGCGGCATCAGAACGCAGGCCTGAGTCCGACGGATCCCTGACGAAGGACATAATGACGAAATCCCGCCGCTTGAACAAAGACGGCGGGTTTTTCCTTTGGGAGAGCGTGAACTTCAGAGTTCGCTCATCGCGTGCCTGAGCCTCAGTCCCGCGAGCACGGCGTCATAGTGCGCGTACATCGCGTTCATGTCGCTCGAGAGCCGAGCGTCTCCGCATCGAGCACCTCGGTGTGGGAGACGAGCCCGTGGCGGTAGCGCTCGCGCACGGCGCGCAGGTTTTCGTCGGCCTGCCGATCTCGCGGTTGTAGGCGGACTTCGCGAGGCTGAGCGCATTCTCGCGATCCTTGTCGATGAACATGCGCTGAAAGAGAATGCAGCCGTGGTTGTTGGAGGAAAAGCGGCCGATGATGCGGCGCAGCCTCTCGGGAGGCGTGCCGTCCTGAATGCGCACCATCTGCCTCGATGCTGTCCGTCACCTGCTTGATCGCATGGTCGACCGCATGCCTGTAGAAGTCGATCTTGTTGGAAAAAATGGTAGTAGATCGCCGCCTGCGTGAAGCCGACCTCAAGCGCCACGTCGCGCATCGAAACGCCTGCATACCCGTTGCGGGCGAAAAGCCTCAGCGCGACTTCAAAGAGAATGTCCGGATGCTTATTCCGAACGCCTCTTCGAAAGGCGAAGGGCGTCGGCGGCCGAGAGGAAGGCGATGACGGCGCCCCAGATCATGACGACGGGCGCGGTGGTCTCGGCGCAGGGCGCGTTCTCGACGGCGCACGGGCCGATGACGAAGGCGGCGGCGAGCGTGATGACGATGCCGAGCAGCATGTTCATGAGCTGGATGCCCGCCGCAAGGCCTGCGGACGAGAACTGCAGCATGACGCCCGCAAGGGCGCTCGCGAAGCCAAGGACGGCCGTCATGCGCACGAGGTAGAAGCACGGCGCGGCGGCGTCCTTGTGAAACGGCAGGACGAATATGACGGCGATCGTGAGGCCGAGGCCCACGAGCATCATCAGAAAGCCGGAGAGAAAGGCGGGACGCTTCATGTTGAATAAGACTCCAGGAAATTCGGTGCGGGATGCGGGAAGGCGAATTCTACCCGTCCCGC
>ENA-OWPF01002806-OWPF01002806.1-human-gut-metagenome-genome-assembly--contig:-NODE-2806-length-11629-cov-7.029290_pt1 | contig 11629 bp, 8 predicted proteins | sample MGYA00248261_ERZ651840 | MGnify/ENA primary metagenome ERZ651840 (study PRJEB26924, sample SAMEA4378268) | human gut metagenome | biome: human gut; feature: human-associated habitat; material: faeces... | reverse complement strand
CTTTTATAAAGTCTTGCTCACGGCCACCCATGTGAGCAAGCGAAAGCCAGATTCGTTTGTTCATATAATAATATAATTTTAAATACTCTTAATAATTTTACATCTGTTTCCCGCCGCCAGAACATGATCAGGAATATCCTTAGTCACCACAGATCCAGCACCGATCACACTCCACTTTCCTATCTTCACACCGGGAATAACGGTAGTACCGGCACCAATCCAGCTCCCCTCCCCCACCGATACATTTCCGCAAAGAGTAGAATGCGGAGAAATATGCACATAATCCTCAATGACACATTCATGATCCACAGAGGCACCGGTATTAATAATACAATGCCTGCCTACCTGAGCACACACCTGTATAATACTCCCTTGCATCACGACACTCCCCTCTCCAATATCAGCAAGCTCGGATACAATGGACAAAGGATGAATAGCATATCCAAACTCCACGGACAAAGTATCCACAATCCTCTTCCGTATCCGATTATTACCAATACTGACGATCAGTGGTCCCCGCACTTCCGACGGACGTAATACGGGATGACCAAGCAGAGAAGTAACCGCCACATTATCATCAAATAACGCTTCAATCGATTCATGACCGGCCCGTAAAATATCAATGATCACTTTGGCATGACCACTGGCACCATATAAAAACATGATTGTTGCTTATTAATTATTCCCTGTAAAAGGTTCCATTGTTACTGAAGTATCAGAACTGATACCCTCAGGCACAAAAACTTTTTTAATAGTCAAAAAAAAGATCTTCAGATCCAGAAAAAAAGAACAATGATCTACATACCAGACATCCAACTCAAACTTCCTTACCCACGAAATGGCATTTCGTCCATTCACTTGGGCCCAACCGGTTATCCCGGGACGGACTTCATGCCGACGGGCCTGTTCTTTATTGTATAAAGGAAGATATTGAGGTAATAACGGGCGGGGACCTATCAAAGCCATATCGCCTTTCAACACATTAATCAATTGTGGAAGCTCGTCAATCGAAGTAGAACGAACAAACTTACCAACCTTCGTCAATCGTTTATCATCCGGTAGTAAATTCCCTTCTGCATCACGTTCATCTGTCATGGTTTTAAATTTGATGACCTTAAAGATTTTACCATGCCGCCCGGGCCTCTCCTGAAGAAAAAAAGCACCGGCACCTTTATTGGCAAAATAAAGCCAAAGAGTTACGAGAAGCAATACAGGCCAGACAATAATCAAGACAAAAAATACGACAATAAAATCGATTAATCGTTTAATAACATACTGATACATACTTACTCAAAATGTTTCATTATCATCCGGTACCCTCTTTCTACTGTATAATTAGATTTCAGGTATTCATACCCTTTCTCGCCCATCACTTTGATTTTTTCTCTGTCTGCAGATAAAGAATCCACCATTTCCATAAATGTATCCAAATTCCCATTTTCTGTCCAAAAGCCATAACCATTCCGTTCAGCGATCCGCCCGATATCCGTATTCATGTCTGTAGCCAATAAAACGGGCATCCGGTTTTCTAAATAAGAGAGTAAACGGGAAGGGTAATTAGGGATGGTAAAACGTCTGTCAAGGAAAATCAAACCGACATCACAAGCCTTTACCAAATCATCATACTCTTTCTTTGGAAGTGAAGAAAGCAGCATTGAATTATCCGGATTATTTGTCTCAAACCAAGACTTTATCTTGCCATATTCAGTGCCACTGCCTACAATGATGAAATAACTGTCATTACGTTCCTCATTTGCGGCTATCACGTCCAACAAGAAAATCAGACCTTGTGGACGCCCCAAATTGCCACCGTATATAAAAAGAGTCTTATTAATTGGAATATGCAATTTCTGCAATATGTTTTTTCTTGCAGTTGAAGTCATTAATGGCTTCTCTAACAATTTAATACTATTGGGGCATATCTCTACTCTATCAGCCTTTATTTCCGGATTATGTGTCAACACATAATCCACATTGGCAGGAGACATACAGCCTATAAAGTCCGATATCTGATATAAAACCTCCTCTTTTTTACGGAAAAGTCTATAAATTAAGCTTCTCTTTGAAAACATTCCCAAATCAACGGCATTTTGAGGAAAAATATCTTTCAATAAAAGATAACTTTTCGCCTTACAGCGTTTCTTTTGTGAACTGATGACCCTATTGAAAGTAATGGGAGGAGTTGAATAAAGTATCAAATCAAACTGGATATCCTTCCAATATCTCTTTATGGCACATTGATACTGCATCTCCAATAACAATGTACCGATGCCTTTCTCCACCACATTGCTCTTTTGGATATTCAATGTCTTCACCCTCAAAATTTGAGCGCCACAACTCTCTTTTATTGAAGTAGATTCATGAAAGCGACGTTCGGCGGGAACAACCATATAAACCCTATGCCCATGACAAATAAATTCCCGCATCAAATCCGTGTATATCCCCCGTTCAGAAAGATCTGAAACACGGTTAAGGGTCAGAAACAAAATATTCATTTCGATATTATCAGGATTTTCTCCAGACGATTTTGTTTACTATTCCTGTATAACTTTGAATCAACTTCACCACCTTTGTCGATACATTTCGATCCATATAATCCGGAACAGGGACACCATTATCACCATTCCTATTCATTTCCACAGCAGTATCTACAGCTTGAAGCAAAGAGGCTTTATCAATCCCCGCAAGAATAAAACATCCCTTATCCAAAGCTTCGGGACGTTCGGTACTTGTGCGAATACAAACAGCCGGAAAAGAGTGACCGACAGAAGTGAAAAAAGAACTTTCCTCCGGTAATGTCCCGCTATCACTGACCACGGCATAAGCATGCATCTGCAAGCAGTTATAGTCATGGAAACCCAGAGGGGCATGCCGAATCACCCGGCTATCCAGTTTAAATCCACTTGATTCCAGGCGGTTACGGCTACGAGGATGGCAACTGTAAAGTATAGGCATGTCATACTTTTCAGCCATCGCGTTTATGCCTTCAAACAATGAAGCGAAGTTCTTGTCAGTATCAATATTCTCTTCCCGATGTGCAGACAGCAGGATATATTGTCTTTTCCTCAAACCCAATCTGGCGTGGATATCCGAAGATTCTATAGCAGAAAGATTCTCAGACAGAACCTCGGCCATCGGAGAACCGGTTACATAAGTACGTTCCTTTGCCACACCCGAAGCATTCAGATACCGTCTGGCATGCTCCGAATAGCAAAGATTCATATCAGAAATAATGTCCACAATACGCCGGTTTGTCTCTTCAGGAAGGCACTCATCAAAGCAACGGTTACCGGCTTCCATATGAAAAATAGGAATATGCAAGCGTTTAGCGCTGATTACACTTAGGCAAGAATTGGTATCACCAAGAACCAAAACGGCATCAGGGCGTAAGTGTGACATCAGTTTATAGCTTGCATTCAAAATATTACCCATTGTCGAGCCCAAATCATCCCCTACAGCATCCATATAGACATCCATCAGGTTTGCAAAATCTTTGTCATTGCAGCTTGCAATCGGATACATGGTCTTATCCGGATAGGTCATCGCATTCAGAAAGGTATTGAGCGAACCTTTTACCAGCTCCACAAACGGATCTTTGGACGGAAACTTTTCGCTTCCACACAGCGAACAGTGTTCCAGAATATGTGCTACCCCGGTGCTGTCTACCGGAGGTGTACGAAATGTAATATGAAATACTTTATTATCGTCATCATTTGCAATGACCATGATGCGTGCACCGCTTTTTCTGTGACGCAGCAGATAGCCGACTGACTGAATATCGGAAAGCCCCTCTTCCCTTAAAAGTTCGTACGCCTGTAATTCTTTTATTGCCATGAAAAAACCTCTTTTCTTTTTATTTATTCATAAAAACTGCAGCCCTTTCTGCCATGTTCTTTTACATAATAGAGTGCCTGGTCTGCATCTTTAAAAATACTCTCTCCTTTATTCGGGCGGTCTGAGTTTCTGTCCCGTCAAAATATCTTTTCAAAATATCCAGAGCTTTCTCTCTGCTCTGTTTTGTTTCTGCTTCTTCAAAATAAGCATCCATATATTTACTTTGCCCGGTCATCGCATAAAGCCTGACCTGCTCCGTCAGATAATCGGATCTGTTCTGCAGCTGCTTCGCTGCATTTCCACATGCAATATACTGGTTTGTCGTCGTATGAAGTACATGAAACTCCTTTCGGCCAATAAAGGAAATTATCTTCTGAATTCTCTCATGTACAAACCCCTGTTATATCAACGGAAAAAGTGCGATCCCATACGTGACACCGCACTTTCCCTGTTGGATTGCCTGTTATTTATTTACGCACAGTTTTCTGACCATATCTGCCGGGATCATTGTACATGCCAGCAGAACAACTGCAATCCAGCCTTTGATTCCAAACGGAACACAGCTGAACATTTCTCCAATCCACTGGAACGGGGCCAGCGGAACGATCGCCGCATTTACGAGCAATGCCTGCACGATTATAATAATCAGAAATACTTTAATAAAATCTTTATTCTCATTCAGACCGGCAAAAATTGCAAATCCATCGTCACGCACATTAAAGCCGTTGAACAAAGCTGCCACAATAAACAGTACAAAATAACCCGTCAGGTGCTGTTCCTCATTTGCAAACAGATTTACAAAGAACGGCACTTTCAGATAGATAAAGCTTACCACGGTAAGCCAGATTCCCATTGTGAGGATCTGTCCCATCATTTTTTTGCTTACAATACTTTCATCACGTTTTCGCGGTGCTTCTGCCATATATTCTTCTTTTGCCGGTTCATTGCCAAGCATCATCGCTCCCAGTCCGTCCATGACCAGATTTACAAAGAGAAGATGTGTTACTTTCAGTGGTTCATCCACACCGAAAAACGGTGCGATTGCACTGACCACAACGGCTGCCACGTTGATCACCAGCTGGAATTTACAGAATTTCAGGATGTTATGATAGATGGTTCTTCCATAGAGGATGGCATCTTTGATGGATTTAAAATTATCATCCAGAATAACGATCTTACCTGCTTCTTTTGCTGCTTCGGTTCCGCTTCCCATGGCAAAACCAACATCTGCACGTTTCAGTGCCGGTGAGTCGTTGACACCGTCACCTGTCATGCCGACTACCAGGTTCATCTCCTGGCACAGGCGTACCATACGGGACTTGTCAGTCGGCAGTGCCCTTGCGATCACACGGATATTCGGTATGATCTTCTTCACTTCTTCATCACTCATCTCATTGAGCTGTGCGGAGGAAAGTGCACGGTCGCTGCCTCCTTTTAACAGTCCTGCATCTTTTGCGATCGCTACCGCTGTCTCAAGGCGGTCACCTGTGATCATAACGACCTGAATACCGGCTCCCTGTACTTCGCGGATCGCTTCTTTTGCTTCCGGACGTACATCGTCACGAATGCCCACCAGACCAATGATCACGATATCATCATTGATTGAATTTTCAACCATGTCTTTTTCTGAATAACCAAAGGCCAGCACACGCATTGCTTTTGCTGCCAGTTCATCGATCTTGCGGTTCAGGATGGCGTTGTCCATGGTACAGATATTGCCGTCTGCATCTAGATATTTCACTGCATTTGCCAGAAGTTTTTCCGGTGCCCCTTTATAGAAAGTTTTACCGGTGCTGTCGATGCGTGCCTGACTGAATTTATTTGCAGAGTTGAAAGACTGCTGTTTTGTTATTTTATATTCGCTGCTGTTCTCCAGAGTTTTGAATGTCTCCTCACCCAAAAACTTCATCAGTGCCTGATCGGTTGCATTTCCGCCGATGACTTTATGGGATGCATCAAACATGGACTGTGTATTCTTACCGATGGCAAGATCCACAAGACCTTTTACCTTGCTGTGTTTACTCAGCTGTGCAATATCAATGGAATTGCCGTCGCCGGTAAAGAAATCGACCACTTCAAGCATACCTTTTGTGATCGTTCCTGTCTTATCACTGAAGAGAATGTTTAAAGAACCTGCTGTCTCGATACCTTCTGCTTTTCTTACCAGGACATTGTGGTCAAGCATTTTGCTTGTATTTTGCATCAGTACGAGGGAGATCATCAGCGGAAGTCCTTCCGGAACTGCACAGACGATGATGACAATTGCCAGAGAAAGAGCCCTTACAACATCTTTGACAACCGGTTCAATCCCCATTGCAAAGTACTGGGAAACTCCGCCCGCCTGCATAACAAAGTAGACCAGGTAAAGTACGGCGATCAATACCGCACCGATATAACCAAACGTGGAAATCTGTTTTGCAAGTTTGGCAAGTTTTACTTTCAAAGGAGAATCCGGCTCGTCTTCCTGCATCTCTTCTGCCATTTTTCCCATCATGGTCTTCAGTCCGACCTTGCGTACATCAAGAATACCTTCGCCGTCAAATATCACTGCTCCGCGGAACAGGGAGTGTGCATCGACAAAGGTATCGCCTGTGATGTCATCTTCCAGCTGAAAATTTTCTGATGCCGCTGTTTTTTTACATTCTTCTGCCTCGCCGTTCAGTGCGGAGTTGTCCACACGCAGTGCCCCGTCGATCAGTACACCGTCTGCCGGGATTTTATCACCGGACTGCAGCAGGACTTTGTCACCGACTACAACATCATCAACATCAATCACCGTGATCACGCCGTTCCTGTGAACTTTACACTTGTCTTTCTCTGTATTGTCTTTCAGTTCACGGTACTTGGTATCGCTTGCAACACCGGTCTTTGCAGATACGGTTGCCACGATCAGCACTGCAACGATCGTTCCGAGCGGCTCGTAAATCTCCGCATACCCAAAGAAGAACATCACGATCATCAGTGCTGCGATCGCCAGCAGGATCTTGATCATCGGATCACTGAACGTCTCTTTGAACTCTTCCCAGAACGTGGTCGGCTCGGAATCCGGGATCTCGTTGGAACCAAATTTACTTCTGGACTCTTCGACCTGTTTGTCTGTCAAACCATTATACTTCATCTTTTTGTCTCCTGTTTTTATTTTTCTGCTTATAAGCAGGGAGAAACTATATGAATCACTTCGTCTCAGATATAGTCTCTCCCATATCGCACCATGTCATACCGGTACGCTCTTATTTCTGAAATCTTGCTGCCATCTCACCGATGCCGCCGTCCCTTGTTCCCTGTCCGATGGCACCGAATTTCCACTCACCGTTGTAGCGATAGATCTCACCGAAGATCATCGCCGTCATTCCGGAGTAGTCCTCTGTCAGGTTGTACTTTAAGATCTCCTGGTCATTTTTTCCGTCTACCAGGCGGATAAACGCATTCTCGATCAGTCCGAAATGCTGCTTTCTCTGCTGTGCCTGATAAATCGTTACAACGATCACGATCTTGTCATACTCAGACGGCACACGGTCCAGGTCGATCACGATCTGCTCGTCATCGCCTTCTCCTTCGCCGGTCAGGTTATCGCCCATGTGACGGACGGTTCCGGATTTGTGTGTCAGATTGTTATAGTATACCAGATCATCTCTTCCTGCCATTCTGCCGTTCTGCAGTAAGATTGCAGAAGCATCGCAGTCGATCGGTGCCGGTTTCAGTGCAAAAAATCCTCTGGATCTTTTGACTTCATCCCATCCAAGTCCTACTACGACTCTGGATAACCCCTTTTTTTCTTTGGACAGATTCACTTTCTGTCCTTTCTGTAAACTGATAGACATAATCATGCCCCCTTTTCCAGGTTTTTAAGCATTGCTCAAATTCATTTTATCTGCCTGTACTACTTATGCGACTTCGATTCCATAATGTCCGCACAGTGCTGCCAGACCGCCCTGGAATCCGCTGCCGATGGCGTTGAATTTCCATTCTCCGTTGTGCTTGTACAGCTCGCCTACCACAACGGCTGTCTCAATGGAGAAATCCTCTCCGAGGTCAAAATGGATCAGTTCTTTTCCGGTTGCATCATCCACGATACGGATAAATGCGTTGGATACCTGTCCGAAATTCTGTCTTCTGACATCTGCATCGTAGATCGTTACGGTAAATGCGATACGTTCGATGTCGGATGGAACCTGTGTCAGATCGACCATGATCTGTTCGTCATCGCCTTCGCCGGAACCGGTCAGATTGTCGCCCATATGTTTGACACATCCGGTCGGATGTTCCAGATTTCCGTAAAAGATAAATTCTTTTTCGGTCGGGCATTTTCCGTTGGAACCGCACATAAATGCTGCTGCATCCAGGTCAAAATCCGCACCTGAATCAAAAACGTTTACATCCCATCCAAGTCCTACCATAATCTTCTTAAGTCCCGGATTTCCTTTTGTCAGATCTACTTTCTGTCCTTTTGATAAATTAATAGGCATAATGTTTCCTCCTTTATGGATTTATATTAAGGTGAAGATTCACCCTGTTTGCTCTCAGTATCTCTTTGTCGGCATGTGGTACATCTGGTTGAATTCCTGCTTGATGTTCTCAAGTCTTGCCTGATCTTCATGCCGCTGTTTTCTTGCATTTTCCTGGATCTGTCTTGTCTCATCGATACCGTTTACGATCGTTTTCCAGGTCGTCTCCAGCGTCTCAATCTTGATCGAACTGCCGGATGCCAGCTGTGCCGTCATCTTGGACTGCTGCACGGTATTCTGTGCATTTTTAATAAGCATCTCATTCGTTTTCTGGTCCAGTGCAGAAATGGCTTCTGCCTGAATCTTCTGGCGTTTCAGCATGATCGCCTGTGCCAGTGCCTGCTTAAATACCGGAAGTGTGATGATAAATGCGGAATTGATCTTGCGGACCAGGTTCATGTTGCTGAATGCCATCGTCTTGATCATCGGGATCGACTGCATGGCAATGTTTTCTGCGGTACGCAGATCCTGTGTCCTCTGCTCCAGCATCATCAGTGCCTGATTTAAGCTGGTAAGCTCAAACTGGATCGACTGATCTCCGGTAGCCTCCATATCTGCCTGACGCTGTGCGATATAGGCTTCCAGCTCCTGACAGCCTTGTTCTCCGGCAAGAATGTATTTCACCAGCTCGTGGTAATAATTTACATTTGCCTCAAACATCGTCTCTAATTTGCGGTTGGACTGCTTGATCTCTGTCTCATACTGTTTGAGCTGAACATAGATCTGATCTACTTCTTCGCCCATTGTATGATATTTGGCAAGAATCTTGTCCATCTGTTTACGAAGCCCGCCGAACAGTTTGTCAAACAGACCTTTGTTTTCTTTTAATTCATCCGGATCAAACTTCTCCATGATCTTTGCAAGCGTGTTCAGCATCTGACTGGACTCATCCAGCTGTTTCATATCCATGCTGTTTAACACCACATCCGATGCTTTGGAGATCTCTTCTGCGACCTCTGCCCCAAACGATACGATCGTCTCCAGATTATTGACCTCGATCGTGCTGACGATATCGTCCACTTCTTTGGAACCAACCAGCTCTGCACTCATCTGCTTTCTGTCCACAACGATATCATAAGACTTCACCTGTTCCAGTTCCGCCTGTGCGGCCGGAGCTGTCTGCGTTGGAGCATCTGGTCTGTTAAAATTAAGTCCCATCTTTTACTCCCTCCTGAATAGTATGTCCCGCCAGGATTTCTGGCGTGCCTTTGGTAATGGAACCCTCGTCAGATCCGGGACATTTAAATCATATAAATACTCCCCGATCTGATGCTCTTCCATCTGTTTTCTGTTGTAAAAGTTCTCTATATTCTGATATCCGGTCGGTATGAAAAACAGAATGTCAAAACCGGCCAGATTCAAAAACGCGGTAAGGATCGCATCCTCCAGTGAGATTACTTTCTCACCGGGATTGATATAGATCAGTTTCGGATTTTTCTTTGTAAAATCAAATTTCTGAAGCATCCGCAGGATTTCTTTCGGCAGGTTCAGTATCGTCGAAAGGATCGTGTACTCCGTGCCGTTTTCAAAGGTGCCGCGGATCAGCTTCTGCTCGATCAGGATCTGCAGCTTGTCCAGAATGTGCTCCTGGATCTCTTCTCTTAAAAAGCCATAGGCATACGCCGGATGGTTTTTGATCTTTGCCTTCTGCAGTCTGCCGTTTTTGTAAAATTCAGTTACATAAGGCTTGATCGGATTGGCTGCAAGCGGCTGAATATAAGGAAAGCTTTTAATCACCATGGTATCTTCTGTGATCAGCTCCCGGATCGATGACCAGTACTCGGATACTTTTCCGTCTTTTACGCCGGAAACTTTTGCAAAAATGACCGGGATATTGACAATGCTTTCCGTCGTACTGAAATTCGGCCGGTATTTCACTTCTTCGTTCCATAAAAGCCGGATCTCCTCGTACATCGTCTGGAGATTGATGATATCCGCCCTCTGATACTGCTGGTTGCGGTACAGTCCACTATCCTGATACATCAGAGTATCCAGTTCCCGCTCCGCATGATAGGCAGCCGTCCCCATCCGGACTTCGGTATTTTCCTGCGGAAAACGTTGTAAATGCAACGTCTCCGTAAAATTCATCTGATAGAGCAGCTGATCTTCCAGTGCAAACGTAGCACTGCGATCCGGATCGAGGATCAGTACATCCACCGGAAGTCTGCCCAGCATTTTCAGAAACAACGCTTCAAAACGATTTTTGCATCCGCCCATATAAAAAAAGCATCCAATCTGCGGCATACGCCAGCTTTTGAATAACTCCGGCAGATAACGCATCATCCAGCAGATCAGATAGACTGCCTTGTTGGTCAGTTTGTTGCGGTTCTCATCCAGTGCTTTTTCCTCCTCCAGAAGCACATCAAGAAATGCTTTGATCATCAGGCTCTGAAGCTCCCGGTTCGCCGGATACTGAAGATTGCGTTTCAGATCCAGAAGCATCTCATCGGTTTTGCTGTAATTTTTTCTGGAAACTTTTGCGATCTCCTCCGGAGTCGGCGGCTCGATCTGCCCGTTTACGATCACAATGTTTCGCTTCCGGGCTTTTAATTCCTGGTAAAGCTGGTAAAGCTCGTTAGTATAAGAAGTTTTATCTTCCACACCATTTATCTGACAATAACAATTATAATAAAAATCAGGATCACTGCCCCGCACGGTCGGCGGCTTTGCGATATCCAGAAGAGACTTTCCCTCAATCCATGCATTGGTGCAGTTTCTGACATCCGGAAGTCTGCCGTAAAGGCGGCTTCGCTCGATCTCCTGTTGCTGCTGCATGCGAAGATTCTTCAGACTGAAATCCCCCGGAAATGCCTGCATATCCGGCAAGGTCAGCGGCATAGAATATGCATTCGCCGCATCCAGTTTCTGATAATTCTGATCTCCGTGGTACTGCAAAAGTACAATATCGCAGCCCGCATGGCACAATATAGACAAAAGCATCAGCTCATAATGGCTGATGTCTCCCTCGTACAGAATCTTCGGGACGGAATTTTCACCGAGCAGATTGACGATCCGCTCGAACTTATAATACAGCCAGCACATGAACTTGATGTAGGCATTTTTCAGCATACCCTCTGTCTTGCCTGCCCTTTGCATAGAAGCAAAAAAATCATACATGGACATCGCCATATTTTTCCGCTGGTACGGATTCATCCGCGGAAGCCATTTCTGTAAACGACTTTCGATAAAACCAGGAGCCATCTGAAAATCCATGCCCATCATCTCTTCATAATAAGAAAGATTCTTAATATCCGGATTTGCCAATTTCCCTTCTATTATTACGCCTGATA
>ENA-OWPF01002805-OWPF01002805.1-human-gut-metagenome-genome-assembly--contig:-NODE-2805-length-11630-cov-7.114903_pt1 | contig 11630 bp, 11 predicted proteins | sample MGYA00248261_ERZ651840 | MGnify/ENA primary metagenome ERZ651840 (study PRJEB26924, sample SAMEA4378268) | human gut metagenome | biome: human gut; feature: human-associated habitat; material: faeces... | reverse complement strand
CATAAGCTGGTTTTGGACAACAGAAAGAGAACAAACTTAACAGGAATAGAGGACGTTGTTGAATTTGATACCACACAGATAGTGCTGGAATCATCTATGGGAATGTTGGTTATTAAAGGAGCGGACTTGAAAATTACCAGACTTAGCATCGAAAAAGGAGAGGCTGATATTGATGGTAGTGTGGATAGCGTTATTTATTCTCAGATAAAGAACTATGGTGAAAAAGGCAAGTCGGTTTTGAAGAGGATGTTTAGTTAATGAGTCCTGCAATAAATGAGGAACTTCTTGTTCTTGCGATGTGTGCATATGGCGGACTTGTTCTTATGGTTTGCTATGATGCCATAAGAATATTTAGGAGAGTTTTTAGAGCCTCCATAATTAGGGTTATTGTAGAAGATGTTATCTTTTGGACAGTGGCGGCACTTTTTATATTTCAAATATTTTTTAAGTACAACTACGGAAGACCAAGATATTATGGAGTGATAGCCGTTCTTGGAACAATGGCATTGTTTGAGTGGCTTGTGGGAAAGAGAGTTGTTGAAAAATGTGCAGTGATTTTGACAAAAATTATGAAGACATTGTTAAAACCGTTGAAAAAACTAAAAAAAGTGATTACTATAAAAAGTAAGAGTATTCTGACAAAACATAAAAACAGTCATACAAATAAAAATACAAAAAATAAAAAAGTTTATAAAAAACACAAAAAATGGTTTTAAATTTTTGAAATGTATGGTATCATAACCTATACTTTTTAATTTTTTATGGAAATTTTTAAAAGAAAAATAGTTAAAAACAGAAAAATAAAGTTTCTGTTAAATTATAAAAAAGTTTTAAGGGAGTGATGAGAGTGGAGGCATTAAATCAGATAGTTCAAAATGTAAGCGGGTTTGTATGGAATTCTCTACTGATATTTTTATTAGTTGGAACAGGAATTTTCTATACAATTAAATTAAAATTTATTCAAGTCAGGAAATTTGGTGAAGGTTATACAAAAGTAGTAAAAGGTGTAAACTTAAATGGAGAAGCAGCAGGAGCAGAAGGAATGAGTTCCTTTCAATCTTTAGCCACAGCAGTTGCAGCACAAGTTGGAACAGGAAATCTTGCAGGGGCAGCAACAGCTATAGCAGCAGGAGGGCCTGGAGCAATATTCTGGATGTGGATAAGTGCTTTTTTTGGAATGGCAACAGTATATTCTGAAGCGGTTTTAGGTCAAGTATATAAAAAGAAAATAGGTGGAGAAGTTATTGGAGGACCAGCTTTTTATATCAGTGAAGGACTTGGAGAAAATTGGTTTAGTAAAGGGCTTGCGGCTTTCTTTGGATTATCATGTATTTTAGCTCTTTCGTTTATGGGAAATGCAGTTCAATCAAACTCAATAGCTGCAGCATTTAGTAATGAATTTCCAATTCCTCCTATTTATATTGGAATAGGAGTTGCAGTTGTATCAGGATTTATTTTCTGGGGAGGAACTCAAAGAATAGCATCTTTTACAGAAAAAATAGTTCCTTTAATGGCAGGATTATATGTAGGTGCTTCAATAATAATTATTCTTATGAACTTCTCTCATATAATTCCAGCAATGAAAATGATATTTGTGGGAGCATTTAATCCTGCAGCTGTTATGGGAGGAGCATTTGGAATAACAATAAAACAGGCTGTAAGATTTGGTGTGGCAAGAGGACTTTTCTCAAATGAAGCAGGAATGGGTTCAACACCTCATGCTCATGCTGTTGCAAAAGTTGATCATCCATGTGAACAGGGAGCAGTTGCAATAATCACAGTTTTTATAGATACGTTTGTAGTTCTTACTTGTACAGCTCTTGTTATAATAATGAATGTTGATTTAACAAATAAAGCATTAATAGACAGTATTCCTGGGATAGCTCTTACTCAGACAGCTTTTAAAACAGCATTCGGAAGTTTTGGAGGAATATTTATTGCTGTATGTTTATTCTTCTTTGCCCTTTCAACAATAATAGGGTGGTATTATTTCGGAATTGCAAATATAAAATATCTTTTTGGGGATAAAGCAATGAATATTTATAAAGTGATAGTCATCTGTTTTATTCTTCTTGGATCTCTTGCAAAAGTTGATTTAGTATGGAACTTATCAGATTTATTTAATGGGCTTATGGCACTTCCAAACCTTATAGCACTTCTTGTGCTTTATAAATTAGTTGTAAAAGCAACAGATGAATATAGAAAACTTCATCCAAGAAAAAAATAAAATAAATTAAAATAAAAGGCTGTTGTAAACTATAAAAGTAAAATTTTATTTTTATAGATTTACAGCAGTTTTTTTATATTTCTTTTTTTATATTCTAACCATTCAAAAATTAAAATCTGTCTAAAAATTTAAATCCTTTCTTCGTAAAAATAATGTAAAAAATAAAAACTTTTAAATGAAAAGTTATAAAGATAAAAAATAACAAAAAAGAGCTGAAAAAATTAAAAGATTCTCTTAAAAATATAAAATTTTTGAAAAAATTATATAAAAATTAAAAAGAATTTATTAATAAAACAATGTAAAAAAACAGTAAACTTTATTTAAAAGCTGTAAAAGAATTTGATGTTTAAAAACCAGAAGTATATACTGAATCTGTATTAGTAAAATTAATATTATTTTGGGAGGAATTATGAGCTTTAACAGAAATGAAAAGTCAGGGCTTTTATTTTCTCTTCCAGCTCTTGTAATAGCTTTTGGATTTTCAATTTATCCATTAATAAAGACAATAATTTATGCTTTTTCTTTTACAGATGAAAAAGGTGTTATTGTAGAAAGAGCAGGAATAGAAAACTTTTATGAACTTTTCACTGATCCATCTTTTTATTACAGCCTGTTGGCTACTTTAAAATTTGCAGTAATAACAGTATTTTTTAGTATTGTAATTTCACTTTTTCTAGCAATTTTGTGCAATGAAAAAATAAAAGGAATAGGTTTTTTCAGAACAATTTTTTCATCAAGTTTGGGAGTTTCAATATCAGCAGCAGCTTCAATAGTGCTTTTTATGTTTCACCCTAGTCTTGGAGTAGTGAATGAAATTATAAAATTCTTTGGAGGAATACCTTTAAACTGGTTGACAGATTCAAAATATGCTTTGATAACAGTTGCCATTTCAACAATATGGATGAATATAGGATTTGGTTTTTTAGTTATTACAGCAGGACTTCAGAATATAAGTAGTGATATAGATGAAAGCTGTGCAATAGATGGAGCAGGATATTTTGACAAGCTTTTTAAAGTAACTCTTCCTCTTATCAGTCCAAGTATTTTTTATCTTACAATAACAACTACATTAAAAGCATTTCAAAGTTTTGGACAGGTAGATATACTAACAGGTGGAGGACCTAACAATGCAACAAACTTTTTGGTTTACAGCATTTATAAGACAGCATTTTCAAGCTACAGATTTGACTATGCAAGTGCTCAAGGGGTAATACTTCTAATTATTATAATTTTAATTATGCTGTTTAAATCAAAACTGGAAAAGAAGGTGCATTATCAATAATGAAAAATAAAAATAATATAATAATTTATACTTTGCTGTTATTTTCATCAGTAATAATATTTTTTCCTCTTATCTATGCTCTTTTTGCAAGTTTTATGCCTACAATGGATATAGTTACAGGAAAAATAATTCCAAGTTCTCTTGAGATAAAAAACTATAAAGATCTTATTGGAGCATTCCCAATGGGAAGATTTTTTGCAAACAGTTTGATAACTTCTCTTTTAGGAATGGCTGCTCAAGTTATTATATGCAGTATGTCAGCATATGGACTTGTATTTATAGATTTCAAAACGAAAAAATATGTGTTTGCAGTTGTTATGCTTTCTATGTTTATTCCGTGGGAAGCGATATTTGTTCCAAACTATATAACAATTTTAAAAGCCGGACTTTTAAATACAAGACTTGCAATAGTTCTTCCGTTTCTTGCAAATGGATTGGGAACATTTCTTATGATACAGCAGTTTAAAACATTAAACAGATCTCTTATTGAAGCTGCAAGAATAGACGGCTGTTCACATTTTTACATATATACAAAAATAGTAATGCCGCTTTCAAAAGGAATTTTAAGCACATGGGGAATTTATTCTTTCTTAAACCTTTGGAATATGTATTTATGGCCTCTTATGGTATCAACAAAACCTGAATCAAGAACAATTCAAATAGGACTTAAAATGCTGAAATCAGAAGAGGAAACAAATTTTGGAAGACTTATGGCAGGAGTTGTTTTGGTAATAGTTCCATCTCTTATAATTCTTTTCTTGGGTCAAAAACAACTTCAAAAGGGACTTACTTCTGGAGCAGTAAAAGAATAAAAAATAAATTTGAAATAAATTTAAATGAAAATATTTTAGAAAAAAATGGAGGAAAATATAATGAATTTAAAAAAATTAACAGTTTTATCTTTAGGATTAATGATGTCTTTATCAGCTTATGCAAAGGAAAATATAGTATTTTGGCATGCTATGTCTGGAACAGGTCAGAAAGCTCTTGAAAAAATAGTTGACGATTATAATAAATCACAGGATAAAGTTCATGTTGAAGCAGTATTTCAAGGTTCTTACGAAGAATCGATAGTAAAATTTAAGGCTGTTTCAGGAACGAAAGAAGTTCCAGATTTAGTTCAGATGAATGATATATCAACATCTTTTATGTATAAAAGCGGGTCTGTTATCCCTGTGAGTGATTTTATAGAAAAAGATAAATCATTTGACGAAAATAAATTGGAAGATGTATTATTAAACTATTACAGAATAAATGATAAACTATATTCAATGCCTTTCAATTCATCAACAGCAATTCTTGTCTATAACAAAGATGCTTTTAGAGAAGCTGGGCTAGATCCTGAGAAAGCCCCAAAAAGTTATAAAGAAATTGAAGAATATTCAAGAAAACTTATTAAGAAAAATGGAAGCGGGGCAGTTGACAGATATGGATTTTCAATAATTTCTTATGCTTGGTTTATAGAACAGCTTCTTGCAAATGATAATGTTTTATATGCAGATGAAGAAAACGGAAGAAACGGAAATAATCCTTCAAAAGTTATGTATGAAAAACAGCTTCCTGTAATTTTAAACTGGATGCAGAATATGAATAAAGAAAAGCTGGCAGTAAATTACGGAAGAGAATGGAACTCAACAAGAAGTGCTTTTAACTCTGGAAAAGTTGCTATGTATTTAGATTCTTCAGCAGGACTTACAGCAGTTATAAAAAATTCAGATTTTGAAGTTGGAACAGCATTTATTCCAAATGAAAGCGGAGTATTTAATGGAAGTGTTATAGGCGGAGCTTCTTTATGGATTACAAATTCAAATAACAGAGCCAAAGAAGATGCAGCATGGGATTTCGTAAAATATGCAGTGTCTAAAGATGTTCAGGCTTTCTGGTCAGCAAGCACAGGATATTTCCCTGTAAATAAAGATTCTTATGAAACTGCTACAATGGCAGAGGTAATGGAGAAAATGCCACAGTTTAGAACAGTTGTAGAAGAACTTAAAGCAACAAATAAAAATAGAGCAACTCAAGGGGCAATTTTAGGTGTATTTCCAGATGTAAGAGAAAAAATGGTTGAAGCTATGGAAGCAGTTTCAGAAGGAAAAGATGGAAACAAAGCAGCAGCAGATGTTGCTAAAGCATCAAATAGAATTATTTCAAGATATAACAGAATAAATAAATAGTGGAGATATTTTGGAGGAAAAATGGCAGAGGTAAATTTAAAAAAAGTTGAAAAGATGTATCCTAACGGTTTTAAAGCTGTTCATGGAATAGATCTTCAAATAAAAGACGGAGAATTCATGGTTTTTGTAGGGCCGTCAGGATGTGCAAAATCGACAACTCTTAGAATGATAGCAGGTTTAGAAGAAATAACAGGAGGAGAAATTTGGATAGGAGATAAACTTGTAAATAATCTTCCTCCAAAAGACAGAGGAATAGCAATGGTATTCCAAAATTATGCCTTATATCCTCATATGACTGTCTATGAAAATATGGCATTTGGATTAAAAATGGCAAAAACTCCAAAAGATGAAATAGACAGACGTGTAAAAGAAGCAGCAGAAAAATTAGAGATAACAAATCTTCTTGACAGAAAACCAAAAGAGATGTCAGGAGGACAGAGACAGAGGGTTGCAGTTGGAAGAGCAATAGTAAGAAAGCCTGATGTATTTTTATTTGATGAGCCTTTATCAAATTTAGATGCAAAACTTAGAGTGTCAATGAGGGTAAAAATAACTCAGCTTCACAAACAGCTGAAAGAAGAGGGACAGACAGCCACAATGATTTATGTAACTCATGATCAGGTTGAAGCTATGACAATGGGAGACAGAATCTGTGTTTTAAATTATGGAAAAATTATGCAGGTGGATACACCTTTAAATCTTTATAAAAAGCCAGCAAATAAATTTGTTGCAGGATTTATAGGAAGTCCTTCAATGAATTTTATTGAAGGATATATTGAAGAAAATGAGAAAAATATGCTTTTTGTTTTTGGAAATGAAAGAAAATTAGTTCTTCCGAAAAGAATGGAAGAGCCTTTAAAAAATTATGTTGGAAAAGAAGTTATTCTTGGAATAAGACCTGAGAATATAGGAAATAAAATTACAAATTCTGAAGGAAAAAATGGAAACTTTATCAGCGGGAATGTAAGTATTGTTGAATATATGGGAAATGAAGAGTACGTGTATTTTTCAATAGACGGACAGGAATTTGTTTCAAGAATAGAAGCTAGAAAATCAGAAAATCTAACTCATGGTTCTGAAGGAATATTTTATTTTAATATGAAAAAGGCACATATATTTTCAAAAGAAACAGAAGAAAATTTAACCCTGAATATTGAACCAGAAAATTAGAAAAATAAAGATATTATAAAGAATTTTTGATATTCCCTCTGACATATAATAATAAAACATAACAGTGTTTTTTTATTGACAGGAAACAGATAAAAATATAAAATTGACATAATGATTATAAATTTTTGGAGGGAAAGATGGATATAAAAGAAATTTTAGAGAGGAATCCAATAATACCTGCAGTAAAAAACGAAAACTATTTACAAGAAGCTATGGAGTGCGGAAGTGAAATAGTTTTCGTCATTATGTCAAATCTCATAAATATTCAAGAGATTGTGGAAAAATTAAAGTCAGCAGAAAAAATAGTTTTTGTCCATGTGGATATGATAGAGGGACTTTCAAGTTCAAACTATGGTGTAGATTATCTTATGGCTCATACGAAAGCTGACGGAATAATAACAACAAAACACAATATTGTTGCTTTTGCTAAAAAAAATAATATAAAAGTTATTCAAAGATTTTTTATTTTAGATTCCTTTTCATTTAAAAACACAATAATTCATATAAGAGAGAATAAACCTGATGCTGTGGAAATACTTCCGGGAGTTATGCCGAAAATTATAAAAAGAACATGTAATCTTGTAAATATTCCTGTTATTACAGGAGGACTTATAGATGAAAAAGAGGATATAATAAATGCTTTAAATTCAGGAGCTGAGGGAATATCTACAACAGATATTACTTTGTGGGATTTCTAGGAATAGATTTTAGGAGGATTTAATAAAATGGTAAAAAATTTTGCTCATAGAGGTTTCAGCGGAAAATATCCAGAAAATACAATGCTTGCTTTTGAAAAAGCTGTGGAAGCAGGAGCTGAGGGGATAGAGCTTGATGTACAGCTTACAAAAGACGGGGAAATTGTAATTATCCATGATGAAACAATAGACCGTACAACAGATGGAAAAGGCTTTGTTGCAGACTATACTTATGCAGAACTTAAAAAATTTGATGCTTCATATATCTATACAGGAAAAATGGGATTTAATAAAATTCCTACATTGAGAGAGTATTTTGAATTTGTAAAAGATAAAAATATTGTTACAAATATAGAACTTAAAACAGGAATAAATGAATATTTTGGAATTGAGGAAAAAGTGTGGGATTTGATAAAAGAATATAATCTTGCAGAAAAAATTATAATTTCAAGTTTTAACCATTACAGTGTTTTAAGAATGAAAAAAATTGCTCCAGAGATAAAATGTGGATTTTTAAGTGAGACATGGATAATTGACGGTGGAAAATATACAAAATCTTATGGTGTAGAATGTTATCATCCTCATTTCGCAATGATAACTGATGAAACTGCAAAAGAGATGAAAGAAAATGGAATTAAAATTAATACATGGACAGTTAATGATGAAAACACAATGAAAGATTTAATTTCAAAAGGTGTAGATATTTTAATTGGAAATTATCCGGATTTAACTAAAAAAGTTATTGAGGGGATTTATAAAAAATGATAGGAGAAAAAATAAGAGAGGAACTTTTTAAAAACTCTGAAGAAAAATATAAAAACTTTACAGAAAAATTTATTCCAGAAACTGAAAATATTTTAGGAGTAAGAACACCTCTTTTAAAAAATCTGGCAAAGAAAATTATTAAAGAGAGCAAAGGAGAGGAGTATGCCCTTTGTGATAATTTATATTACCACGAAGAATTTATTGTTCAGGGAATGGTTATAGGTTTTTTGAAAATAGATTTTGAAGAAAAAAGAAAGTTTGCTGAAAAATTTATACCTAAAATAAAAAATTGGGCAGTATGTGATAATTTCTGCTCTGTTTTTAAAGTATCGAAAAAAGATAAAGAAAAAGTATGGGAGTTTTTGGAAAAATATTTTATTTCTGACGAAGAATATGAAGTAAGATTTGCTATTATTATGTCTCTTAAGCATTTTATGTGTGATAATTATATTGAAAAAATTTTTATAAAATTAGATAATTTAAGAAATAATGATTATTATGTTCAAATGGGTGCAGCTTGGGCTGTTGCTGAAGGATTTATAAAGTATCCTGAAATAACTTTAAAATATATTTTAAAAAATAATCTTGATAATTTTACACACAACAAAGCTATTCAAAAAGTCTGCGAGTCTCTGAGAGTTGACAGCAGAACCAAAGAGTATTTAAAGAGTTTGAAAAGAAAATAAAAATTTAAATAAAGCACTTTTTACAAAAATATAGTTCAAAAATAAAACTTTTTGAAAAAATATTTGACAAAAAAATAAAAATATAGTAAACTCAGTTTAAGAGAATATGGCTGAGAGATTGGAGAAGCTTAAAATAATTATCTTAGTGTTAAGATAACTATTTTAAGTTTTTTTATTTTCAGAATATTCCAAAAATTTTAAAGGTTATAAGGAGGGAGTTTTTATGACAACAACTGCAATGTATTTAGCGGAATTTGTTGGAACAGCTTTGTTATTACTTTTAGGAAATGGAATCAACATGACACTTAGTCTTAGAAAAAGTTTTGGTAAAGGCGGAGGCTGGTCTGTGACTTGTATCGGATGGGGAATGGCCGTAACGATGTCAGCATATTTAACTGGCTGGGTAAGTGGGGCTCACTTAAATCCTGCACTTTCTATTGCAATGGTTCTTTCTGGAAGAATGGATGCAGCTCTTTTACCAGGATATATTATTGCACAAATTCTTGGAGGAATATTTGGTGCAGTACTTGCATATCTTGCTTATAAAGATTTGATGGACGACGAGCCTGAAGCAGGAACAAAACTTGGAGTATTCTCAACAGGTCCTGCAATAGATCACAAACCTTGGAATGTTGTAACAGAAACTATTGGAACAGCAGTTCTTGTTATAGGAATTTTAGCAATAGGATATGGAGCAAACGGAGTATCTGGAGGAATGGGACCATTCCTTGTTGGAATGCTTATTTGTGTAATTGGTATGGCTCTTGGAGGAGCAACAGGATTTGCAATTAATCCAGCAAGAGATTTAGGACCAAGAATAGCTCATGCAATCCTTCCAATAAAAGGAAAAGGAAGTTCAAATTGGCAATATGCTTGGGTGCCAATTGTTGGACCAATTATCGGTGCAGTTTTAGGAGTTGTAATATTTGATCTTTTTGCAGCAGCATGTGTAGGAATTTAATAGAAATTTTCAGTTTTATGATAAAATAAATTAGAAAAATAAATTCGGAGGTTGTTATGAATAAAAAATATATTGTAGCTTTAGACCAAGGAACAACAAGTTCAAGAGCGGTTATCTTTGACAGCGAACAAAAAATAGTTGGAGTAGCACAAAAAGAATTTAAGCAGATATATCCGAAAGAAGGTTGGGTTGAGCATGATCCGATGGAAATATGGGCGAGCCAAAGTGGAGTTCTTGCAGAAGTAATAGCTAAAGAGGGAATATCACAGCATGATATAATCGGAATAGGAATAACAAACCAAAGAGAAACTACAATAGTTTGGGATAAAAATACAGGAAAACCTGTTTATAATGCAATTGTGTGGCAGTGCAGAAGAACAGCTGAAATATGTGATGAATTAAAAAAAATCGAAGGACTTAATGAATATGTAAAAGAAAATACAGGTCTTTTAATAGATGCATATTTCTCTGGAACAAAAATTAAATGGATATTAGATAATGTTGAGGGAGCAAGAGAAAAAGCTGAAAAAGGAGATCTGCTTTTTGGTACTGTTGACACATGGCTTATCTGGAAACTTACAAACGGAAAAGTTCATGCAACAGATTATACAAATGCTTCAAGAACAATGATATACAATATTAAAAAACTTGAATGGGATGAAAAATTATTAAATATTTTAGGAATTCCAAAATCAATGCTTCCTGAAGTAAAAGACAGTTCTGGAACTTTTGGATATGCAAATCTTGGAGGAACTGGAGGACACAGAATTCCAATAGCTGGAGTTGCTGGAGACCAGCAGTCAGCACTTTTCGGACAGGCATGTTTCAATAAAGGAGATTCAAAAAATACTTATGGAACAGGTTGTTTCTTACTTATGAATACAGGTGAAGAAATGGTAACAAGTCATAATGGACTTATTACAACAATAGCTATAGGACTTAACGGAAAAGTTCAATATGCTCTTGAGGGAAGTATTTTTATAGGTGGTGCAAGTGTTCAATGGTTAAGAGATGAAATGAAACTTGTTGGGGAATCTGCTGATACTGAATACTTTGCAAGAAAAGCAAAAGACAGCGGCGGAGTTTATGTTGTTCCAGCATTTGTAGGACTTGGAGCACCTTACTGGGATATGTATGCAAGAGGAGCAATAGTTGGAATTACTCGTGGAACAAATAAAAATCAAATTATAAGAGCTACTCTTGAATCAATAGCTTATCAGACAAGAGATGTTCTTGAAGCAATGCAGGAAGATTCTGGAATAAAATTAAATCATCTTAAAGTTGACGGAGGAGCAGCAGCAAATGATTTCTTAATGGAATTCCAATCTGATATTTTAAATTCTTGTGTAAGAAGACCTATTCTTCTTGAAACAACAGCTTTAGGAGCAGCATATCTTGCAGGACTTGCAGTTGGATTCTGGGAATCTAAAGAAGAAATTTCTAAACAATGGATTTTAGGAAAAGAATTCTGCCCATCAATGAGTGAAGAAGAAAGAACAAGAAGATATAAAGGATGGAAGAAAGCAGTTAAGAGAGCAATGGCTTGGGAACTTGAAGACTAATTTTATTGTTCATTTTCTTTGAATGATCAAAGAAAACGAACCAAAAGAAAACCACCCTGCTGGTGAAAAATAGTTTTATTAATTTTGTTCTCAAAACTAAAATTCATA
>ENA-OWPF01002800-OWPF01002800.1-human-gut-metagenome-genome-assembly--contig:-NODE-2800-length-11649-cov-3.741245_pt1 | contig 11649 bp, 14 predicted proteins | sample MGYA00248261_ERZ651840 | MGnify/ENA primary metagenome ERZ651840 (study PRJEB26924, sample SAMEA4378268) | human gut metagenome | biome: human gut; feature: human-associated habitat; material: faeces... | reverse complement strand
CGTCGCCTTCTTTAATTTCGTCCGCATTACCTAATAAAGTAACACCAACACTATCTTCATCTAGGTTCATGACCATACCATAAACATCACCTGGGAAAAGGATCAATTCACCTAGCATTGCATTGTCTAAACCATGAACAACACTGACACCGTCACCAACAGTCATAACTGTTCCGACGTCTTTCTGTTCCATGACATCATCATAATGCTTAATCTGCTCTTTGATTAAAGCACTGATTTCATCGGGTCTTAATGCCACTTGCGTCACCTACTTTCTCAACAGCTCAGTCTTGAGCTTGCTGACTTTGTTCTTTAATGAGCCATCATAGACACGGTTCTCAATCTGAACCTTAACACCACCAATAAGTGTCTTATCTTCAACAGTTCTTAAAGTAATTGTTTTGTTTTCTTTCTGAGAAATCGCTTCTTCAATTGTCTTAACCTGTTCATCGCTTAATGCGAAAGGTGTGAAGATAACGCCTTCCTCGATACCAAGATGCTTATTACTCATCTTAATAAAGCTTTTTGTAATAGGCGCAATATATCTTGTTCTTCTTTTCTTTACAAGCAGTTTAAGAAAATTCAATACATAATGATTTACTGAAGTGCCAAAACCTTTATCGAGTAATGCACACTTTGCTTCATCATCTACAAGCACATGAGAGAAGAATTTTTCAAATTCTGGATTACTTTCTAAAACTGTATCAACTAGTTTCATGTCTGCTAGATAACCTTCTAGCGCATGATCTTCTAACGCTAACTGATATAAGCTTTCAGCATAACGTTCTGCAACATTTGCATCCATTAGTTAACAACCTGTTTTACGAAATCATCTACTAAAGCTTTATTGGCTTCAGTATTCATATTCTGATCCATGACTTTAGTAGCCACTTCAACAGCAACATCCACAATTTCTTTCTTCATTTCATCCTGTGCTGCAAGCTTTTCAGATTCAATTTCATGGCGAGCCTGTTCAATCTTTTCTTGAGCCTGCTTGTTAGCTTCATCCATGATTTTACTCTTAGCCTTTACGGCATCTTCCTTAGCCTGATCTATGATTTCTTTATACTGTTTTGCAGCTTCTTTAGCCTGCTTTTCACTTTCTAGAAGATATTCAGATGCTTTTTCATTCTTAGCCTTCGCATCATTGATATTACCTTCTATAAAATCAGCTCTCTTCTGGAAGAATTCTAATACATAATTCCATAAATATTTCTTGAACAGAAGAAGCATGATTGCAGTGGAACATAACTGAACAATCATAGTGGTAGGGTTTGGAAATAACTTTGCGGCTATATCTGGCATAGTTTTTTCCTCCTTAAACTATTTTTTATTTGAATACGAATAATAAGATGAAAGAAATAAGTAAACCATAGAGGGCTACTGTTTCTGTTAAGGCGATACCTAAGATCATAGTAGTACGGATCTTGCTTTCAGCCTCAGGATTTCTTCCAATTGCAGATACTGCATGAGCGGCAACTAAACCTTCACCAATACCTGTACCTAAACCTGCAAGTACTGCAATACCAGCAGCGATTGCAATTAAACCTCTTGTCATAATCAATTTCCTCCTATTGACATTTTTTCATTTATTCTTCATCTGGATTTTCATTAGAAATCAGAATTGAAGATAGTGTAACGAATACCAGTGCTTGTACACATCCAGAGAATACATCGAAATAACAATGTAATAGTGGTGCTACCACTGGTCCTAAAAAGTTGAATGGAATCAACTTGTAACTTAAGAATGATGTTGCCTGATATACTAAGGCCATAATAAATGTACCACTCAATAAGTTACAGAAAATACGCATTGATATAGAAATCAATGGTGAAACCAAACCAAATAGGTTTGTTGGGGGAATCAAAGTTCCCTTAATATAACTGCCAACACCCTGATACTTAATCGCATTAATCTGAATTAATACCCATGTAATTAATGTTAAGGATAACGTGATTGAGTAGTTAGTAGTTGGCGCATCAAAACCTGTTAATCCAAATAAGTTAGATACCAACAGCCATGCAAATAACATAGAGAAATAAGGATAGTAGTTCTTCGCATATTTCTTAGGCATGATTGTGCCCATGTAATCATAAACCATCTTAATGGCGGTTTCAACGACAAGGACCACACCCTTTGGTCTCTTAGTTGGATCTGCTTCTCTTATTTTTTTACCTGCATAAACAAAGAAAATAGAAAGTAGCACAGTCACAATCAATGATGATATCAGTTCTGGCTGAATAGTGATTTTCATTATCTCATACGCCTCCTTTCTCCATATGCATGTATATAAATAGAAATCTTTACTACTAGATAGCCCAGAAATACAGTATACATATTTACTATTTCTGGAAAGAATCCAGCTATTGCAAACCCTAATGCAAATATAAACAATTTAGCCATAAATAATATAACCGCAATTGTCTTACCTGCAGTCTGGATAGAAAGTATTGTATCAGTCATCTTCATATTGATCTGTAAAATTAATAAATCAATAAGATAGCCTAATACAAACCCTAAGCAGTAGCTGATCGAATGAAGAATGATGGAAAGTAGTACCGCAAGAATCAATCCTGCAAGAAATACTTTAACAGAAGTTCTTCTTACTTCATATTCATCAAATCCCATTAATTAGTACCAAACAAGCGGTCTCCCGCATCTCCTAAACCTGGTACAATATATCCCTTGTCATTTAGTTTTTCATCTAATGCAGCTAAAGTAAGCTTAACATCTGGATGATGTTCTTCAATGTATTTCACACCTTCAGGTGCACCTACAAGACAGACAAGTTCAATATCCTTCGCACCACGATCTTTGATATTCTGGATAGCCATATCCGCTGAACCACCAGTAGCAAGCATAGGATCAAGAACAATAACCTTTGCGCTCTCTAATCCCTTAGGAAATTTAGCATAATATTCATGAGGAATCAATGTTTCTTCATCTCTATACATACCAATATGACCTACTTTCGCAGTTGGCATGATTCTTCTGAAGCCATCAACAAGACCCACACCAGCACGTAAGATAGGTACAAGAATAATATCCTTGTCTAGTTCATAACCAGTTGTCTTACAAATAGGTGTTTCAATTTCCTTTTCTTTTAAAGGATAATCTTTTGTGACTTCATAAGCCATCAACATTGCGATTTCATCAAGGTTCTGCTTGAAAATATAGTTTGATGTCTTTTCTTCTCTCATAATTGAGAGTTTGTGTTTAATTAATGCATGATTGAGTACTTTAACCATCTTATGGCCTCCTAGTATTTAATATCGTCATACATAGTCACTTTATCAGTTAACTTCTTTACTCTTGCGAGACATTCATTCTTTACTTCATCCGTTTCTTCATTCTTTAAACGATAGGCAATAATCTTTCCAACTTCTCGGAAGTCATCTTCCTTGAATCCTTTTGTGGTCATTGCTGGTGTACCAACACGGATTCCAGAAGCCTTGAAAGGTTTTTCTGTATCGAAAGGAATCGCATTCTTATTAGCTGTAATATTAATTTCATCAAGTAATCTCTGAGCCTTCTTACCTGTAATACCACAGCTACTCTTTACATCAATAAGTAATAGGTGATTATCAGTACCACCCGTTACAAGACGGAATCCTTCTTCCTTTAAAGATTCTTCTAAAGCTTTCGCATTCTTAATGACTTGATGACTATATTCCTTGAATTCAGGCTGTAATGCTTCATAGAAGCAAGCTGCTTTAGCCGCAATAATATGCATAAGAGGTCCACCCTGCATACCAGGGAAAACAGCTCTATCAATATCCTTTGCATACTTTTCCTTACACATGATGACACCACCTCTAGGACCTCTTAAAGTCTTATGAGTTGTAGTAGTCACGATATCTGCATAAGGGAATGGAGATGGATGATCTCCTGCAGCAACTAAACCAGCGATATGTGCCATATCTACCATAAAGATAGCACCAACGCTATGTGCTACTTCAGCCATGAATTTGAAATCAATAGTTCTTGCATAAGCACTTGCCCCTGCAACAACTAACTTAGGTTTGATTTCTTCACACAATCTCTTATATTCATCATAATCGATTCTTTCTGTTTCCTTATCAACACCATAAGCATGGAATTCATAAGTCTTACCAGAGTAGTTTAATGGATGTCCATGAGTTAAATGCCCACCATCATTTAAAGACATACCTAGTACTTTATCACCTGGCTGTAATAAAGCAAAATAAACAGCTGTATTCGCTTGTGCACCAGAATGAGGCTGAACATTTGCATACTCACAGCCAAATAACTTCTTAAGTCTTTCCTGTGCCAATGTTTCTACTTCATCCACAAACTGACATCCACCATAATATCTCTTACCTGGATATCCTTCAGCATATTTATTTGTTAGAACTGAGCCCGCAAGCTCCATAATTTCTTTAGATACAAAGTTTTCGGAAGCGATCAATTCAATATTATTTCTTTGTCTATTCAATTCTCGCTCAACGCTCGCAAATACTTCTGTATCTCTCATAATACTTACTCCTTTTCTAAAGCCATCATTTTTTCAATTCTCTTAACATGTCTTCCACCTTCAAACTCAGTATGTAGCCATGCATTAAGAATCTCAACAGCAAGTCCTTCTCCAATAACTCTCTGTCCCATTGCAATCATGTTAGTATCATTATGAGCTCTTGTCGCTTTCGCACTAAATACATCATGACATAATGCGCAGCGGATACCATCTACCTTATTACATGTAATTGATACACCGATGCCTGTTCCACAAACAACGACACCTTTCTCACATTCTCCTGATGCAACAGCTTTAGCTGCCTTAGATGCATAATCAGGATAATCACAAGAGTCTTCAGTATAAGTACCATAGTCTACAACTTCATAACCCTGTTTCTTCATTTCATCAACAAGAACATTCTTTAAACGTAATCCACCATGATCACAAGCGACTGCAATTTTCATAATATACCTCCTCGATTTCTTCTTTGGTAATTAAACCTTCTCTTAGTATTCTCACATCACCTTGACTTAAATCCACGACTGTAGATGCAGTTGCCGAAGCAGTCTGTCCTCTGACAACCATATCAATCTGTCCATCAAGCTGTGCAAGTACTTCTTTTTCGTTTGTCGTATTCCCTTGACCAGACAAATTAGCACTTGTTACTGATAAAGGCCCTGTCTGATCAATGAGTGACAAAACGAAAGAACTGTCTGGGATTCTAATACCTATTGTATCTTTTCCACTAACATGTCTCGAATCCACACTATCCAGTCTTTTTAATACGATTGTCATTCTACCTGGCATAAACTTATCAATCACTCTCTGGGTCCCCTCGTCTACTAAGCCATACTTCTTTACATCATCTTTTTTTGACAACATAAGAGTCACTGCTTTATTCGGGTTACGTTTCTTGATTTCCATAATTCTATCAAGACCCTTCAAATCATCGAATAAGCAGGCAACGCCATAAACAGTTTCCGTAGGAAATGCAACAATCTTCCCATCTCTTACTGCACTTACTAATAAATCCATCTGTTCTGGTCCTATAACCTGTGTCATTAAAATCACCTCATATCGGTTACTATTCTAACACAAAAACTTTCTTAAAAACATATATTTATCGCTTTATAAGATACCCTTTTCTACTTACAAATTCATATATCTGTCAATTATTTATTCAAACTTAATTGTTTGTACATGAATTTTTCATAGAATATCTTATATAATGAATAAAAGGAGGTATTTTGTCATGAAAAAGAAGAATGTAGTTATTGGTACAATAGGCGCAGTCGCTGCGGCATCTGCCACTTATCTTGCAGCAGGGCGCATTGCGATAGAAAAAGTATGTACAAGACGAAAAAAAGAAAAAGTAGGATTAAAACATCCAATGAGTGAAGATGATAAACACTGGCTAGATCATCAAACATTTATTGATATGGAAATCACTTCTTATGATGGATTAAAGCTAGAAGGGCAGTTCCTTCCTTATCCAGATTCTAATAAATTAGTGATCTGTGTTCATGGATTCCATTCTTACCATTATCGTGAGTTTGCATATTATATTCGTTTCTATCATGAACTTGGTTATAATATCCTTCTTCCAGATAATAGAGCACATGGACAGTCAGAAGGACATTATATTGGTTTTGGATGGCTGGACCGTTTAGATATATTAGAATGGATTAAAAAAATGGAAGAGTACTTCCATAATGAACCAATGAGTATTGTCTTACATGGTATATCCATGGGTGGGGCAACAGTCCTCATGGTAAGTGGTGAAGAATTATCTGATAATGTGAAAGCTATTGTCGCTGATTGCAGCTATACAAGTGCTTATGATGAATTCAAATACTACTTAAAGAATAAAGGATGTCCACCATTCTTATTACTTCCTAGTGCTACATTATTATCTAAAAAGACAGTAGGGTATAACTTCAAACAAGCCAGTGCAGTCAATCAAGTCAAGAAGTCTAAAACACCTACATTATTTATACATGGTAACCAGGATCACTTTGTGCCTACTTACATGGCATTAGAACTCTATAATGCCTGTCAGGCAGAAAAGAAATTACTTATTGTGAACGATGCCGCACATGGCGAATCTTATCATAAAGAGAAGAAACTTGTTCAAAGTAATATTACTCATTTCTTAGAGAAATATGTAGACTAAATAGACCGAGCAACTTGCTCGGTCTATTCTTATTTCTTCGCATTTCTTATTTTTCTTTCAAAAATAAGCACAACTTCATCACTTGTGCTATTGCTTCCTACACCCACACCTACAATAGCACCACCTACCATATTACTGCCTATTTCATTTGCGAAAGCTGTCTTTAGTCTCCAGCCCTGTACACTATATCTTATTAATGTCTTCTTCAAACTATTTGTATCTGTTCTACCATGTGAATCATGAACAGTAACTACATCATATTCATAAAGATCATTGCATTCTAAAATAGAATCTAAGTTATAATCGTTATTTCTTTCTTCTAATAATCCTGTGAACTTATCTTCCGTCATCGAATCATTAGAAGTATTATTTTCTATGATTTGATCTAGTTTTGAGTTTATTTCTTTTTGTTCATCCATACTTTGACGTTGTTTGTAATACTTATCAAAATATGTATGAATTCCTTCTTTGATATCTTGAGAAAAATGACCTTTATCTAACTGTTGATCAATTGCCCGAATAGCTTCATCTAGTTGCTTTGTAGAAAGATGAGTACTTTTCAGTTTAGTTGATGTGATTGTGAGATTAGGTACTTGTTGTAAGCAGGTATTACATAGACATACTTCTCCAAAGCTATTTCTATCTGGAATAGTAGTAAAAACCTGCCCACAATGACTACATTTCATTTGTTTTTCCATATGATTTTCCTCTCATAAATAAATCACTTCATTAAGTGACTCTGATTCTGTGCCCTCTATTGACCTCTTATGATATCTGTCTGGAATATCATCACTGTATAGTGATATTGCTTTTATAAGCAATAAATTATCTTGCTTCTTTATTCTTAATTCTATCTTTTTTGATTTTGAGTATAAAGAAACAAAATCAATAAATTGATTTACTTCTTCAATAACATTCTTATTATTGATTGCAGAATCAATACCTATCATGAAAATAATTTTAAAATCATAACCTTCTTCTTTAAGTAAATTTATTTTATTGGCTACTTCAATATCAAAACTAGGATTACCTGTATTAGAAATAAATCTATACGATACAATCTTACTTATTTCTTCATCTATCAAATTGATTGTATTCTCATTATTATACTCTTTACAATTAAGAAGCATTTTAACCTTCCTTAAAAAATAAATCATACTATGTTCTTTTGAAACGATTGTATCATACATATGACTTATATTATCACGATTCATTCTCAAATATTCCAGTTTTGAAGTTTTTCTTATCAATTCTATTTTTTCTCTATTTCCCATCTGTATTTTATTGTAAAGCACACAAAATAATACCGATAAAATGGTCAACTGGAACATAATAATTAATACAACAATTCTAGACAGCTTATGTAAAGTTTTACATAAGTGGTCTTATGTGAAGTAAATAGTTATGTAAAGTAGACCTTTAAATTGCCTTATATAGAAGGTTTTTTTATTATCTACTTTACATAACATTTTCATATTATTATTTAAGTAGTTCTTAGAAAAGGAGGTTATGAATATGAAACAACAAGAACTACAAATACAGATGGAGGTGATGCTAGATGTATTGGACTCTTGTGGATATTCAAGTGAGTCTGTCAAAAAATACGCTTCTGCAATATCTAGATTTATAAGTTACATAAGTACTAATGAACTAGATGCAGACGGAGACTCAGTAGAAAGATTCATTGAATATTCATGCAGTATAAGAAAGCATAATAATCCCAACTATTTTATATCGCATATGAGAGGTGTTTTATTAGCTTTTATTTTCTTTTTGGAAAATGGTTACTTACGTGTCGGCAGACCATATAATAAACCAAAAATTTCAGGAGGTTTAGCAGTAGATATTAATAATTTCTTAGATGATGAACTTTCTAAAAAAATTAAGCTGAATATAATTACAATTAATGATTATAAAAATTCATTGAAGCTATTTAATGACTATTTGAAGGATAATGATATTAAAAGCCTAACACCTGACACAATATATGAATTTTTCAAATTAACTGGAAGTAATGAAAAGACAAACAGCAATAATTTAATGTATAAATATAAAGTTCATCTAAGACGTTTTTTTAATTACCTTCTCACAAAAGATAAAATCGATAAAGAGATTGTTGAGTGTATTCCCGACATCAAATATATCAAAAATAAAAAATTGCCTTCCATATTTACAAGTGATGAAATAAAAAGAATTGTAAGTTCAATTGATCGTAATAGTGCACTAGGTAAACGTGCATATGCAATGATTATGCTTTCAGTAAAATATGGCTTAAGATCTGGCGATGTAGTGAATCTGAGATTTGAGGATATCGACTGGGAAAACAAAATAATAAGAATCAACCAGAATAAGACAAAAAGAGATGTAGAATTACCACTTCTACCAGAAGTGGGCAACGCTATATTAGATTATTTAAAAAATGCACGTAGACAATCTAATCTGCCATTCATTTTTCTAAATATTAAAGGTCCAATCCATCCAATTACATCATCAGCGTTCTATGGCATTCTAAATAAATATATCAACAAGTCGGGTATAGAAAAGCTAGATAAAAGACATCATGGTCCACACTCATTACGTCATACATTAGCCAGTCAGATGCTTAAAAACGGAGAAGAACTAACAACAATTTCAGCAACATTAGGTCATTCCTCTACGCAAGTAACTACGGTATATCTTTCTATAGACCACTCTAGATTAAAAGAGTGTTGTATACCAATGCCTAAATTACATTCACCTCATTATTCTTTGGAGGATTAAAAATATGACAGTACAACTCAAAAGCGTATTTAAAGATCTATTATGGAATTATAGAGAAATTCTGTTATCAACAGGAACAAAAGCTGTATCAATTGACAGACAAATAAGATTTTTAGATGATTTCTTTATAGCAGAAGAAGTCAAAGATATTGCATTTGATAAAGAATTAATAACAAAGTGGTATAAATTTAAGCCTGAACAAGGAAAATTCACAAAATTCATACGTATCAGCTTCTCAAGAAGATTTTTGAATTACGTACGAAGTTTAGGATATGATGTGGAAATACCCAGGAAGCCTAGAAATATCTCCACTAACCAACAGTGTTACATATACAATAGTGAAGAAATACTTAAATACTTCAAGAATATAGATTCATATTACTCAATAAAAGATCCAATGGTCGCACTGTACTTACCTGTAATATTTAGAATACTATATTCCTGCGGCACAAGAATTGGTGAAGTGCTAAGTATAAAAGTCAAAGACGTGGACTTAGAGACAGGAATTATTCTTTTAAAAGAAACAAAGAATGGAAAATATCGTCAAATAGTTGTCAGCGATGAATTGAAATGTTTACTAAGGCGGTACGCAGATAAATGTCTATACATGAAAAAACAGAATGATTATTTTTTCTCGCATATAGATAGAAGACGTGTATCAGAACAGTCTATCTATCACTATCATAGAAAAGCCTTATCTGACTCAAATATAAATTATATAGGCGGAGGATTAGGACCAAGACTGCATGATTGGAGACATACTTTTTGTGTGAATTCACTTTTGAACTTTGAAAAAAGAGGATGCGACTTAAATAACGTTCTTCCTATTTTGATGCAGTATGTTGGTCATAGCCGAGTTTTATCAACTGAAAGATATCTTAAACTTGTGGCTGAGCATTTTGATGAAGTGATTAATAAAACAAATGATACAACCCTATATATTTTAGGTGATGATTATGGCCAATGATTTTCAAATGATGTTGCATAAGTATCTAACTAATTATCTTCCTAACGAGAGAGGATATTCAGAGAACACCATAAAAACATACAGATATACATTTGTGCTGTTTCTCGAATATTTATCAACTATAGGTATAAAACCTAATAAATTTGAGCTAAAGGATTTTGACAAGAGACTGATTAACTAAGTTTCTAGATTATTTAGAAAATACAAAAAATTCATGCATCAGCACTAGAAACAATCGTTTAGCAACAATACTCTCCTTTACACGTTTTTTAATGTATGAATATCCTGATTATATAAACAATTACTCTGAAATATTAGATATAAAATTAAAAAAGGGAAAGGAAGCAACAATAGATTATCTAGAAGTAGAAGAAGTAAAATGTATCATATCTGCAACTAATAAACAGTCCCTTAAAACTTATAGAGATTTTATGATTATATTCCTATTGTATGAGACAGGTGCTAGAGTATCCGAATTGATCAACATAAGAATTAGAGATTTCCATGCAAGTAGACCTTACTATATTAAAATACATGGGAAAGGTAACAAAGAAAGGCTGGTTCCACTATCAGAACCAGTAGTTCATGAATTTAAAAGATATCTAGAATCTTCAAGACTAAAAAATAAGCCAACGGATTCCTTATTATTTACAAATAATAGACATGAAAAGCTAACTAGAGCTGGAATCAATCATATATTGAACAAATATGTTTCTTTGGCATCAGAAAAAATGATTACATTAAAACAGAAACGAATTACACCTCATGTGCTTCGACATTCCAAAGCGATGCATCTCCTACAGAATGGAGTAAACTTAGTTTATATAAGAGATTTTTTAGGGCACACTTCAATTCAGACAACAGAAATATATGCAAGAGCAAGTTCTAAGCTTAAGCAAGAAGCTATTGAGAATGCATTTGTAGATATATATCCTCAAGAAGAGGCTGAATGGGATAACACTTCAACACTTGAATGGTTAAAACATTTCATTTAAAAGATTATGTAAAGTAGATAATAAAAAAACCTTTTATATAAGGCAATTAAAAGATCTACTTTACATAACTATTTACTTTACATAAGACCACTTCCACGTAATTCAGGAATTAAATCGAAGGGTAGATAGAGTAAGAATCCGCGTTCAGAACAGATTCAGAAAGACTATTAACACTCTTAAACCGAAGGAAAATAATAAAACTATCACCCCTGAAGAAATAGTAGAACTCGAAGAAGCATCCAGATACTATTATGTATTAAAAAAATTCAATTGGCT
>ENA-OWPF01002794-OWPF01002794.1-human-gut-metagenome-genome-assembly--contig:-NODE-2794-length-11679-cov-51.932209_pt1 | contig 11679 bp, 13 predicted proteins | sample MGYA00248261_ERZ651840 | MGnify/ENA primary metagenome ERZ651840 (study PRJEB26924, sample SAMEA4378268) | human gut metagenome | biome: human gut; feature: human-associated habitat; material: faeces... | reverse complement strand
ATAAAATATTAAAAATTTTTTATATAAAGTCAATTTATAATTTCCTTAGAAATAAAATAAAAGGTGTTAACTTTAAGACGGGTTAACACCTTTTTATTTTTTATATTGATTGAATGTTAGTTAAAAAAATCATCTATTTCACTTATAAAATCATCTAATGCTTTTAATTTATCTCTTGATATACAATACAAAATATTATAATCTATACTTTCTATAATTTTCATAGATTTATCTGCTTTTTTATCATAAGAACGTCTAACTGACTGATATATTTTATGTAATACATCTGCTGAATGATGATATTTTAAATCACTATCTAATAAGTCATTTTCTAAATCAAACCCCAATCCTTTTATAAAACTTAAAGTTAATTTAGGATCTATTTTAGTAAAAAAGTTATATTCTGATAAAAACCAAGTTTCTATTTCAAATACAGCTATTATAGTTTTAACAGTTATGGTTAAATTAGGATCATTAATAAGAGATAATTGTTTTATTGTATTAAGTTTCTCTAATCCAAAAGGATATAAATCTCTTAAACCTAAAACTTTTAAAAAATCTTTATTCTGCATATCTTTATAAGTTTCATTTATTTTACTTTGTACTCTATTATCATTTTGGCAATTAACTATTTGCACATAATATTCAGTAGAACTTTTAATATCTGATTTTAATATAGTAATAGTTTCTGGTATATTACTTCTTTTTCCTCCACCTTTTAAATTCATTAGTTGAATTGATACAGAATTTTTATTAGCAATTTCTGTTACAATTTTTTCAACAAAATATAATTCAGTTTGTCCTTCTACATATATACACATCTTTTTCATAATTATTTACCAACATTATTCAAATAAAATTTATTAGATAAAAAATCAAAATTAGATAGACCAGTTAATTCAAAAAAATCAAAGACTTCTTTGTGATTCTTATATGAATAAAATTTAATTTCATTATTTTCTTTATGAATAACTTGCCAATATTTTAAATCCATATTATTCATTACATATCTATCATTAGTAGATATAATTAACTGGCTATCTGATTCAATAGCATTTCTTTCTAATATATTTATTAATTTTGTAGATCTATCATAATCTAAACCTTCTCCTATATCATCTATAACTATTAGATTGACTTTATTTTCAAACAAATTAATTAAACTATGTGTCAATATGGAAAATGCCCTAAACATTCCTTGTGACATATTTAATTGAGAAACTCCCTTTTTAATGCCATGTTCCATTAATTTAAAACTATAAAGCCCATCTGAAAATTTTTCAAATACTATATCGTCAATAAAGTAATCCAATTCTTGCATTTGATCTAGTAGTTTCTTTTTTAACTCTTTACCATACTCTTTCTTTTCTAAAGCATATTTTAAATTTCTTGCTACTCTATTTGTTTCTATAAAATAATAATCATTTAACATATCTAATTGTTCTTCTCTACTTCCTAGTGTTTTACCTAACTCAGTACCAAACTCACAGAACATACTTGTATCGCACCAGTCATATATTACTTCTAATACAGGATGTTGCTTTTTATCTCTTTTAGCATAAATAGCTGGAATATCATTATCTATAGCAAATTCATAAGTTTTCTTTTCAGATTCCGAAAATATTTCTCCATATCCATTTTCCTTTCTATTTATATAAATATTCCCATTTACACTTAACTTTTCTTCTTTAATATGAACTTTTCCATCTTCCAATTTTGCATTTAATTCATATGTATAAATATCATTTCCATTTTCAAATTTTATTTTATATTTGCCAATAATTTTTTTTAATTTTTGAGTTATAAATCTTAAAAGAATTATAATAGTTTTTAAAGTTCTTGTTTTTCCTGTTGCATTTTTACCAACTATTAAATTTATATTTTGTAATAATAATTCACGATAAAACCATTCATTTTCAAATTCATATGATATGCTTTTTATTTTCATATTTGCCCTCTCCATTTATATCTATATATTATTTTATAACTAAATTAAATATATTTTTCTTAATTTAAAATTGTATAATCTGGATTTAATGTTATCTATATTTTCTATTTTTAAAATATTTATTTAATTCATCTATTTTAGTAATATTTCTATATTTTTTAGAAAGTAAAAATTCTATAATTACATTTACTGCTATTTTTCTAAGATTATCACAATCCTCTTTTTCTATCTTTGCTTTTCCACTGTGAGTTATACTGGATCTTTTTCTATATAAATTTTTTACTTGTTTTTCTATTTCTAAACGTTGTTGTAAATTTTTTCCTAAAATTAAAAGTACTAACTCTGATATTATATGTGTTGTACTAGCTGCCATAAAATTATCTGCTTTAAAATAAAATAAACTTTCTAATGCGATCATAGCTTTTAATAAAGCACTACTATTTTTATCTTCAACTAACGAATCTCTTATCCAGCCAATTGCTACTAAAATTTTCTCTTCTAACTCATTTAAATTTTTTCTAGACATGATTTCTATTAATTTTTTAAAAATTTTATTCTTTTTAATCATCTTTAAATCTAAAGCAGATTTTTTTTCTAAAAGAAAATCTTCAAAACTAAAAAGAGTTTTATCTGTTACTGCATTCATTTTAATAGTTTCTACTTCTTGTATAGCTCCAATAGAACAATTATAATATTGATTTTCTATAATACTTATTAAAGCAAGTAAATCTAAAAAAGTTTCATTTTTTTTATTTGCTAATATATAAGCCATCTCTTGATCTCTAGCTTCTACTAAAGTTTCCAAAATATAGTTATAATTTTTTATTGACCAAAAGTTCTCACTTGGTTTTTTAAAAAAACTTTTCTCTATCTTTTCTTTATTCTTTTTAAAATTATATACTTTAAAATTTCCTAATTGTATTTTAGATTCAGTAAAAACACCGTTTATATTAGAAAAAACTCTAAAAAATTTTACAGGATATTTTTTATTGATATACTCTTCAAAATTTTCTTCTGCTTCTTTTCTTTCTTGTAAAATTTTTTCTAACTTTTCTTTTTCATTAATATCATTTGCATTTTTTATTTTCTCTTCAAAAATCTTTACTGACTTATAATGATGTCCTACTATAACATTTTTTAACTCTTCATCAAAAACTTTCTTAGATAAAAAGTTTATTTTTTGTAATAGTTTTTCATATTCTTCCTCATATTTATCTTTTTTTACCCAAATTTCAATAGGATTATAAGGATCGTCGTATCTAGTCAAAAATTCATATCCTTGTTGTTGAGCTGTTGTTGTATAATTTAATATCCTATTTATTGCACTATTCATATACTTATCCTCCTGCTAGAGCATTAATTATAATCAATTTCATAATATTAAAATTAGAGAAATCAATAAGTTAAATTAAATGATATAACTTCTTTAGTTTTTACATTATTTCCTTTAATTATTATTCCTATTTTTCCAAATGAATTATTTGATAGTTTATAAAATCCCCATATTTTACCAAATAAAATAATAATTCCAAATACTTCTTCCCCTGTATAAACTACAGCAAGGATATTATATTCTTCTAGTTTTATTTCTCTTTGTAAAAGTATTAACTTCTTCAATACTTCTATTATTTTTTTGCCATTTATTGAATATAAGCCAACTAAACTTTCTTCTGCTATCTTTTCTAAGATTATTTCTTTTTCACTTTCATTTGAATGAATATAGCAATATAAAAAATTAGAGATTTTTTCTCCTATCTCATCAGAATAATATTCAGATTCAATATTCATAAAAAATTCATAACAACTTTTTAACAAAGCTAAATCAATTTTATTAATTAGTTCTTCTTTTGATCCATTTATAGTTCTCTCTCTTTCATCAGTAGTTTCATCTAACTCAACATCATCTAAAATTTTTCCCTTTCTTTTTAATGCTTTCTTCATTGTTAACATTACTTCTTCTTTATTATCCCCTATAAACTCAATTTCATCGTTATTTTTGTCTTCTAATTTCTTTATATAATATTTTATTTTCCTTTCTCCAGTTTCATCTCTTTCAATTTTTACTTTTTGTCCGTCCTTTGTTACCCACTTTACTCCATTTTCCCAATAAAAAGAATCATTTTTCTTCCCTTTTAGATTATTTCTCTCTCTGTCAAAGGCAACTAAAATACTATCGGTTAGATAAACATCTATATTTGTTCCTAAAAGGGAATTACACTCTTTACAAACATTATAACAATGTATTGCTCCACCAAGTGAATCTGGAATTATATGTTCATCCGACCCTTCTTTTTCTTCTCTACAAATTATACATTTCATTTTTCAATTTCTCCTTTTAGTATATTTTATAATAACTATATACAAATACATACTTTACCATAAATAGGAATTTCTTCCTATTATTATGGTCAAGATATTAGCCATTATACTACTTAAATTATTTGTAATCTCTAAGAATAATAATATTTTATTTTTCATAGGTATCACCTCAGCTTTATTCATAACTTTAAAAATAAAAAAATTGATTAAAAATAGTATGACTCCTATCCATGATAAAATATATATTTACATCATATTTTCTAAAGGATAAATTTCAAAATTATCTAATATTAAGATATTTTTATTTGATACATTAGATAATACACTTGGAGAATGTGTTGTAAAAACAAATTGTACTTTTGGAAAAATTTTCTTTAATACAGAAATTATTTTTTTCTGCCAGCTTGGATGTAAGTGCATATCAATTTCATCTATAAGGACTACTCCTGATGTTTCTTCTAAAATATCATCTAATAGTTGTGGATTTAATATTGCCATACGATATGCAATATCTGCTATCATACTTAATGTACTCTTTATTCCATCACTTAATATTCTTAAAGGTAAATTTTCTACTACTCCATTTTCTCTTCTTATAGCAACTTCTAATTCTCCACTTCTTACTTTAAAATTAAATTCAGCAGTTTTTATTGTTTCATCAATAGCCATATAACTTTGACTTAAAGCATTTTTAACTACACTTAGTTCTGGAATTCTTTTTCCTTCTTGTAATTCAAGATAAGTCATTTTCTCAAACCATTTTAACATCATCTTTTCATTTGATGCTGACTCAATGCAATCTACATATCCTTTTAAACGTGAAAAACTTTCTTGTATTTTCTTTAAGTTTCTATCTTTTTTCTACATCCAAAGTCTTCCTGTTCCATAATATGCTATAACAGGAAGTATTACATCTTTATTCCCCATTTTAATTTTAGTCTGAATTTCAGAAGCATATTTTATTATTTCCTTTGCTCCTGTATTAGTTGTTCTTCCCTTTTCTCCATTAAGACCTCTTATCCATGAAATCTGTTTTTTATCAACTTCACATTCAGCATAAATTCCTACTGGAAACTGATGCTCTCTCTCTATACTACTTCCTATCTCATACATTTTATAGTGAGAATCATTTTTATCTATTCCATAAGTTCCCATACCATCAAATGTTGAAATATATCCTCCTAATGCAATAGATATAGCATCTAATATTGTAGTTTTTCCTGCTCCATTAATTCCAATTAAAACTGTATAATCTGGATTTAATTTTATTTCTACATTTTCATAGCAACGAAAATTTCTAATTTTTATCTCTTTTATTTTCATTATGCCACCAACCTATCTTATTTTAATAATATTATAGCATATTACACGAAAAAAACGTGTATTCTGTTTGTGTTTTGCAAGTTATTTTTCCAATAAATTGCAATATTATTTTCCAACTTTTATCACATTGTAAATTTTAGTAACTAGATGCTATTTATAGTTGAATTCTTTATTCTATAACTGTCTCCTGTAAAATAAATTACATGTCCATGATGAATTATTCTATCTATAATAGCACTAGTTAATTTTTTATCCATAAATATACTAATCCATTTACCAAATTCTAGATTAGTAGTAATTATTAAACTCTTTCTTTCATAGCAATCTGCTATTACTTGAAATAATAGCTCTGAGCCTTTTAAGGATATTGGAACATATCCCCACTCATCACATATTAACAGGTCATATTTATTTAAATTGTTTGTATAGCGCCTAAGTTCCCCTTTTTCATAAGCTTCTAATAGTTCATTTACTAATGTTGAAACTTTAAAAAATCTTACTTTCTTTCCTCTGTTACAAGCTTCTATACCTAAAGCTGTGGCAAAATGTGTTTTGCCTGTTCCTACTGGTCCATAGAAAATTAGATTTTCTTTATTTTCTATGAATTTTCCTTCCACTAATCCCTCAATATTTAAAGTTTCTGGAAACTCAACATTTGAATAATCATAATTTTCTAAGCTTTTATATACCTCAAATTTAGCTTGTTTTAATAGCCTATTTTTTCTATTTATTTGTTGATACTCAAAAGCTCTTTTAAGAACATTAGCTAAATACTCCTCTTTAGTTGTAAATGGAATATCTTCAAAATCGTCTAAAAATTCTCTTCCTAATTTTAATTTTTTAGCATAATCTATTAATATATCTTTTATTTTATATTTCCTCCTAAAAATTTATCATATCTTCCTAAATCAATTTCATATTCAGATATTTTAGGAACTTTTTCATGGAGAGATTCTAATTCTTCAATTTTAAAATCGCGATCAATATATCGATAAAATATTGCTAATATTGAGTCTGGCGCAATTGTTCCTGCATTTATAGCTTGTTGCAAAACAAGAGTTGCAATTTCCATTGAGCTATCTAAAAGAATTTTTTCTAGCACTTTAAGTATTATTCGTTTTTGTTCTTTATCCTTATCTTTTAAAAATTCTTTCCAAACACTAGGTAATGTCTGATAGAATTCTGTATTCTCTAAGGCATTAATTTTTTGAATAATTAAAGGTAAAGATTCAGTATAACTGATAATATTTTTATATTTTTCGAAGCAACGTTGATGTTTAATCAACTCAATTTTATTCTCATTTAAAATAGTAATATCATTTGCTGCAATTTTAATCCAAAGTTCACTATTTTTTTCTTTAGGTGAAACTGAATAAATGTTTGTTTCAAACTCTATATTACCATATTTATTAGCTTTTCTTTTCTCAATTCTAAAAACTTCAAATTCAACTGGATTAACTGATTGCATATTTTGTAATTGCTCATCATAGAGTTTTTGAATTGATACTCTCTTTTGATAATGTATTCTTTTATGATCAGTCTCACAAAGCGCCAATAGATGCTTATTAAAATTTTCAAGACTATTAAATTCTGGTTCTGGCACAAGATAATTTCTTCTAAAATATCCTACCTTATTTTCAACATTTCCCTTTTCATTTCCACTAGCTGGATTGCAAAATACAGGTTTAAAAGAATAGTGAGCACAAAAATTTTCAAAGAATTTATTAAGTTTTCTTTCTTTTTTATTAAATACTTTAACAGCAGCAGATAAATTATCAAACCAAATTTTAGAAGGGACTTTTCCAATATGATTAAAAATATTTTTTAATCCCTCAAGTAAGCACTCCTGTGTTTCCCCTCTAAAAAGTTGAACAAAACCAGCATTACTGTAAGGTAAAGTTAAAACTAAATAGCTCCCTTGTATTTTCTTTCCTTTTTCTATGAAATTAGCTTTGCCAAAATCTACTTGAGCTTCATCTGGAAAATGTTTTAATTCAAGAAATTCTTCTTTTCCTAAATTAAGTTCTTTTTTAAACTAGTAACAAATTTTGCGAGAGTTCTGTAGCTAGCAGTATATGTATTAGGATACTTTTCAAGAAGCCTATTATGAATTCTCTTAGCAGTATGTCTTTGTTTATATGGTCTTCCTTTATCGCTAATTAACCACTTTCTGATTTCTTTTTTAAATGGGTCTAATTTAGTAGTTCTTTTGATAGTAGGTTTAATTTTAGGAGTTAAATTATCAATTTCCTCATATTTTTTAATAGTTTTATATGAAGCTCCAGTAATTTCTTCAACTTCTTTGTAAGTTTTGCCTTGAGTTCTTTTTAAAAATCTGATATTATTTATTTGATCCATTGTAAGCATATCCTTTCTCCTTTTAACAGTTTGGTCGCTATTAAAAGGATAACAATTTTAGGGTAAATTTACAATGGATTTTTTATTGGAAATTTATGTTGCAACTTCTTGGAATTTTATTATACACTAAACAGAATATGACACCTAAATTTAATACTCCTAAGAAACCTACTAAACTTGATTCATTTAAAGATACTATCAGAAAATGGCTGATGGAAGATAAAGGAAGACCTCATAAACAGAGACATACTTCAAAAAGAATTCATATGAGATTATGCGAAAAATACCCAGATATATATACTGCAAGTTACAAAACTCTCGCTAAGTTCGTAGCTAAGGTCAAACTTGAACTTAATATTGGAAAAGAAGAATTTTTGCAATTATCATACTCTAAAGAAGAAGCACAAGTTGATTTTGGAAAAGTTACTTTCTTTGAAAAAGGAAAAAAGTACAGGGAAGCTACTTAGTTATGACTCTGCCATATAGTAATGCTGGGTTTATCCAAGTTTTTCGTGGTGAAACTCAAGAATGCCTTTTAGAAAGGATGAAAAAGATATTTCAACATATGGGAAGAGTTCCTTCAGAAATATGGTTTGATAATCTTTCAGCTGCTGTAAAAATAACTAACAGAAAAAATAGAAAAGAAAGAAAAATAAATAAATTTTTCCAAGCATTTGCTGCACATTATTCTTTTAAGCCTATCTTTTGCAATCCAGACAGTGGGAACGAAAAAGGTTCTACTGAAAATAAAGTAGGATACTTAAGAAGAAACTATTTAGTGCCTGAACCAGAATTTAATGATATAAATGAATTTAATAAAAAACTGTTAGAACTATGCGATAAAGACCATAAAAGGTTACACTACAAGAAAAAAGTGGAAATCGCAGGATTGTATCAAGAGCAATTAAAATATATGCAGAAAATAAATCCTATTAATTTTGATGTCTTTAGATTAGAGAAAAGAAAAGCTAATACTCTAACCATCTTTGATGAAAATGGAAAAGAGCTGATAAAGCATGACCGTTGTTTTGAAAAATATAAAACAATCATAAGTTACAAAGAATCTTTACCGTTAATTATTCAAAAAATTAACGCCTTAGAAAATACTGAATTTTATCAAACTTTACCTAAAGTATGGAAAGATTTTTTAAAAGATAAAGACAGCGAACAAAGAAAAAGAATACTTAAAGTTCTAGGAAAAATGTTAATAGAAAGTTCAATAGAAACGGCAACAGCTGTTTTGCAAGACACCATAGTTGCCTGCAGATTTTCTCCAGATTCAATTCTTGCCACATATTATCGCTATGTAGAATGTGATTTAAAAAGAGAAGAATTGCAAGATTTGCCGGAAAAAGTCCCTAAAATAAAAGAATATGATATTGATTTAAGATATTATGATAAATTTTTAGGGAGGGCTTAAAAAATGAGAGATATATTAACAGAGTATGCAAAGAAATTAAAATTAGGAAGAGATTTTTTAGATGAGTTTGAAGATATTCCTTTTACAACTAAAGAGGAATACTTAGCAAATGTCTTAAAATATGCCTATGAACATCAACAAATAAATAGAAAAATAAGACTTTTAAAACAAGCTAGATTTGAAATTTACAAAAGTTTAGAAGGATATGATTTTTCTAATATAGATATTCCAGATATAGATAAGACAGAAAATTTAGTTTTTTACGGACCTGTAGGAACAGGCAAAACACATCTTGCCATTGCTTTAGGGATAGAAGCCTGCAATAGAGGAAAGAAAGTTAGATTCTTTAAGGTAGCTCATTTAGTAAATGAGCTGATAGAAGCAAGTGAAAGGGGTGAATTACGCCATTTTACTACCAGTTTAAATAAATATGACCTACTGATATGCGATGAATGGGGGTATATTCCCATTTCATTGCGTGGTGCTGAGCTTCTCTTTCAAGTAATAGCAGACTTTTATGAAAGAAAAAGTCTAATAATCACAACTAACTTAGAGTTTGGTAAATGGATAAGTATATTTATGGATAAAAAATTAACTAGTGCTATCATAGATAGAATAATCCATCACTGCCATATCCTTCATTTCACAGGAAGCAGTTACAGAATAAAAAATTCAACTATAAATAGCATCTAGTTAATAAAAATTTACAATGGATTTTGTTTCAAATTTAAGTGGCAAAATATTATTAATTCACTTGCAAAACACAAGTAGAGCAATGTAAATATAGATAAAGAATAGTAATGTGAAATTATTTTTGTAAATTGACAGTTTCTATGATAAAATTTATTTAATTAAAAATTTTGATAAATAGAGAGGAATAGTATGAAAAATTATTTAGTAACAGGAGCAGCAGGCTTTATAGGAGCAAACTTCTTAAAATATATTTTAAATAAGCATAAAGATATTTTTGTAGTTATCCTTGATAAATTGACATATGCTGGAAATTTAAAAAATATAGAAAATGAATTAAAAGATAAAAGAGTTGAATTTGTAAAGGGAGATATTTGTAATAATGAATTAGTAGAGAATATCTTCTCTAAATATGATATTGATTATGTTGTAAACTTTGCAGCAGAATCACATGTTGATAGAAGTATAGAGAATCCAAAACTATTCCTTGAAACAAATATTTTAGGAACACAAACTCTTTTAGACACAGCGAAGAAATTTTGGACAGTAGGTAAAGATGAAAAGGGATATCCTATATATAAAGAGGGCAAAAAGTATCTACAAGTATCAACAGATGAAGTTTATGGAAGTTTAAAAAAGGAGATACCAGAAGGAAAAGAACTTACTTTTAATGATAAGGATTTAGATATTTTGCTTGAAAATAGAGGAGAAGTAAAAACTTTTGGGACTAAATTCTTTACTGAAGAAACTCCATTATCACCTAAATCACCATATTCAACATCAAAGGCAAGTGCAGATATGTTAGTTATGGCATATATGGAAACATATCATATGCCAATAAATATAACTAGATGCTCAAATAACTATGGAGCATATCAATTTCCAGAAAAATTAATTCCATTGATAATAAATAATGTACTTCATGGAAAATTACTTCCAGTATATGGAGATGGAATGAATGTAAGGGACTGGTTATACGTAGAAGATCATTGTAAAGGAATAGATATAGTTCTTGAAAAGGGAAAATTAGGAGAGGTATATAATATTGGGGGATTCAATGAGGAAACTAATATTAATATAGTAAAACTGATAATAGATACAATTTCAAGAATAATGAAAGATGAAATTGAGTATAGAAAGATATTAAAGACAGATTTAGAAAATATTAATTATAATCTAATAACTTATGTTCAAGATAGACTTGGACATGATGCGAGATATGCAATAGATCCAAGCAAGATAGTAAAAGAGTTAGGTTGGTATCCTGAAACACCATTTGTAATAGGGATAGAAAAGACTATAAGATGGTATTTAGATAATCAAGAGTGGTTAGAGAATGTAACAAGTGGAGATTATCAAAAATATTATGAAGAGATGTATAAAAAAAACTGATTAATATTATTTTAAAAGAAAATAGAGGTAAAAAATGAAAATTTTAGTAGTTAGGTTTAAACAGATAGGAGATGCTATATTAAGTTCTGTAATTTGCAATACATTAAAGAGAACTTTTCCAGATGCAGAGGTTGATTATGTAGTATATGAACATATCTCACCTTTATTTGAAAATCGTAACTACTCAGCTATAAATTAAAATTGAAGACTCAAGTTCAAAAAAAATGGG
>ENA-OWPF01002791-OWPF01002791.1-human-gut-metagenome-genome-assembly--contig:-NODE-2791-length-11696-cov-27.015806_pt1 | contig 11696 bp, 14 predicted proteins | sample MGYA00248261_ERZ651840 | MGnify/ENA primary metagenome ERZ651840 (study PRJEB26924, sample SAMEA4378268) | human gut metagenome | biome: human gut; feature: human-associated habitat; material: faeces... | reverse complement strand
AACTTACAACTGAATCCTGTTTCCATTTACACAAAATTTTGGACAGTGTCATTTTTTCTTTTTAGGTTTCAGGAGCTCTCGGTGAAATTTCATTTCAGCTCGCTGTATTTCAAAAATTTTCTTGGCAGAAAGAATTTTTTTGTATTTACGGACATATTCTAAGTCAAGCTTGTCAATTTGGATACGTGTTTCTATAACATCTTCTATCAACTGACCGTATTCACTTTCACTTACATTTTCTTCTTTAACTTTTCTTATCTTTTTCCAGGCTTCTTTGTTTAAGGCAGTTTTTCTATCCTGTAGCTCAAAATAAAGCGGGAAAAACTGTTTGGCCTCTTTGGTTGTAAGGTTTGCCTTTTCGGTAATGAATTTTTCTTGTATATTACGGAACTCTTCTTTACTCAGTTTAGCCTTCTGCGCATACACACTACTGCAGAAGCCTATGAAAAGAGCCAAAATATAAAATAGTTTTTTCATGTCTGGTTTAATTTTTCTTTAGTTGTAAATATTGTTGTCAACTTCGGTTAAGTATTGATATAATTCGTAGTCATCCATCATTGTCTGATTGACGATCGGATCGAGGTATTCGTCTGGTATTTCTGTGTAATTTCCAATTTCCATATCTGTGCTTTGTGATGAAGGTTGTTCGCCTACGAAAGCGCGTACAGTGAACATCAGACCTACAAACATGGCAGCCATGTAAACCCATGGCTTGATGCGATCCCACATTCTGATTTCTGGTTCAGGCATAACTTCTTTTTCAGGAAGTTGCTCCATCAGTTTCTCGCTAAAATCCTGGAAATATCCTTCTGGAACAGTGAAAGGATTCTTCTTTCCATATTTCTTCAGTAAATCTTTATCTTCCTTCATAGTATGTTACCCTCCTTTATTATATTAGATAGCTGTTTGCTCATAAGGATTAATCGTTTTGGTTTAAAAATTCTTCTATTTTTTTTACGGCATGATGATAAGAAGCTTTAAGGGCTCCCACACTTGTTCCCAGAATTTCGGATATCTCTTCATATTTCATTTCCTGGAAATATTTCAGGTTGAACACCATGCGTTGTTTTTCTGGAAGCGTTTGAATTGCTTTTTCAAATAGAAGCTGTGTATGGTCACCATCAAAATAGGGATCACTTTCCAGCTTGTTTAAGGCCATCGCTTCTTCATCATCAATCGAAAGTTGATTCTGTGCGCGTTGCTTGTTGAGAAAGTTCAGGCTTTCGTTTAGGGCAATACGGTACAGCCAGGTAGAAAGTTTAGCTTCTCCCCGGAAATAATTTAAGTTGCTCCACGCTTTGATGAAGGTATTTTGTAATAAATCATTTGCATCATCATGGGAGAGAACCATTCGCCTGATTTGCCAGTACAGTTGCTCACTGTATGCTTTTACTACTTCTCCGAAAGCAGCACGTTGAGTTTCCGGATATTGCAGTCGATTGATTACATCTTCCTCGTTGTATGTATTCATATTGTTCGATTCTTTATTTCAGTTGTTTGGATTGTTGTCTAGGCAATAGGGTTTAAGTTGGTTGGATTTTATTAACATTCTCATTAAAGAGTAATGTTCATGTTTTCTTGTGCCAGTATTGTTTCCGGAAAAATACTCTGTGCCTCTTGAAGTAGATGTGCCTCATCTTCATATCTTGCAGAGAAATGTCCTATAATCAACCGCTTGACTTGTGCATCGCGGGCAATCGTTGCGGCTTGTTCGGCTGTAGAGTGCATGGTTTGTTTGGCTCGGGCTGCCTCTGTTTTAGCGAAAGTCGCTTCGTGGAACAGTAAGTCTATACCTTTTATCTGTTCTGTAATGCGTGGAAGATATGCAGTATCGGAGCAGTAGGCATAAGAGCGTGGGGGATTGGAAGGAGTTGTGAGTCGTTCATTGGGAATAACCGTTCCTTCTTCTGTTACATAGTCTTCTCCGTTTTTTATTCGGTTTATCATACATACAGGAATATGATAGAAGTCTATCATATCACGTTTGATGTGGTTTTGAGTTGGTTTTTCACGGAAGATAAATCCACAAGTAGGCAGACGGTGGCGCAATGGAATTGTTTCTACCGTAACGGAACGGTCATCGTATATGATTGTTTGCTCGCTTGGGTTAAAGGTATGAAATATAACTTTATATGGCATGCCTTTACAGAAAAAGCCTATATGCGGTGTAAGCAGTTTTTCCAGCTCCGGATGACAATAAATGTGTAAGTCGGCTGTACGTTCCAGCATACCGAATGTAGAAATCAGTCCAATTAGTCCAAAACAATGATCTCCATGTAAGTGAGAGATAAATATATGGTTTAACCTGCTGAATTTTAATCGTGAGCGGCGTAGCTGGATTTGAGTACCTTCTCCGCAGTCGATCATAAATAGCTTTTCCCGGATGTTTATGACTTGTGAGGTTGCCATGTGCCGGGTTGTCGGTAGTGCCGATCCACATCCTAATATGTTTACTTCGAATTTTTCCATATAAACAAAGATAGGTATATTAATGGAGAACCGAAAATATGGGTAGAAAGATTTTAAATAAAATGAGGGAATACGATTGAGTTAATCAAGGCTTAAGGTATAAAAAAAGGGACTGTGCTTAGCACAATCCCTTTTCCTGATATCTAGAATTTAAGAATTATTTCTTACCTTCCAATTGTTCTTTCAAAGCAGCCAATGCATCGATGTCACCCAAAGTTGTAGAAGCAGCCTGGTTCTGAATCATAGGAGCTTCTTCTTTCTTAGATGATTTCTTTGTAGCTTTCTTTTCTGCTTTTTCTTCAGCTTTTGCTGCATCTTCGAAAATACGGCTGTGAGACAAGATGATTCTCTTAGCGTCTTTGTTGAATTCGATTACTTTGAATTCCAACTTTTCGTCCAACTGAGCCTGTGAACCATCTTCCTTAACCAAGTGTTTCGGAGTTGCGAAACCTTCAACACCGTAAGGCAATGCTACTACAGCACCTTTATCCAACATTTCGATGATAGTACCTTCGTGGATAGAACCTACAGTAAATACAGTTTCGAATACATCCCATGGATTTTCTTCCAACTGTTTGTGACCAAGGCTCAAACGACGGTTTTCTTTGTCGATTTCCAATACCTGAACTTCGATATCTGCACCAATCTGAGTAAATTCTGATGGGTGTTTGATTTTCTTAGTCCAAGACAGGTCTGAGATGTGAATCAAACCGTCTACACCTTCTTCGATTTCTACAAATACACCGAAGTTAGTGAAGTTACGTACTTTAGCAGTGTGCTTAGAACCTACAGGATACTTTTCTTCGATAGTTTCCCATGGATCAGCTTTCAGCTGTTTGATACCCAAAGACATCTTACGTTCTTCACGATCCAAAGTCAAGATTACAGCTTCGATTTCATCACCAACTTTCATGAAGTCCTGAGCTGAACGCAAGTGCTGTGACCAAGACATTTCAGAAACGTGGATCAAACCTTCTACGCCCGGAGCGATTTCGATGAATGCTCCGTAATCAGCCATAACGACAACTTTACCTTTAACGTGATCACCAACTTTCAAGTTTGGATCAAGGCTATCCCATGGATGCGGAGTCAATTGCTTCAAACCTAAAGCGATACGTTTCTTTTCATCATCGAAGTCAAGGATAACTACATTCAACTTCTGATCCAAAGAAACAACTTCGCGAGGATCGCTTACACGACCCCATGACAAGTCTGTGATGTGGATCAAACCGTCTACGCCGCCCAAGTCGATGAATACACCGTAAGATGTGATATTTTTAACAGTACCTTCAAGTACCTGACCTTTTTCAAGTTTACCGATGATTTCTTTCTTCTGCTGTTCCAGTTCAGCTTCGATAAGAGCTTTGTGAGAAACAACAACGTTTTTGAATTCCTGGTTGATTTTAACCACTTTGAATTCCATTGTCTTACCTACAAATACATCGTAGTCGCGGATAGGTTTCACATCAATTTGAGAACCCGGCAAGAATGCTTCGATACCGAATACGTCCACAATCATACCACCCTTAGTGCGGCACTTGATGTAACCCTTAATAATTTCTTCATTTTCAAGAGCAGCGTTTACGCGGTCCCAAGAACGAGTAGCACGTGCTTTTTTGTGTGACAGAATTAACTGTCCTTTTTTGTCTTCCTGATTTTCAATGTATACTTCTACAGTATCACCTATTTTCAAATCTGGATTGTAACGGAATTCATTTAAAGGAATGATACCGTCTGATTTGTAGCCGATATTGACAACTACTTCGCGTTTGTTCATTGCAATAACAGTACCGTCTACAACCTCGCGGTCGTTTACTTTGTTCAGTGTACCGTCATAAGCTTTTTCAAGATCTTCGTGGCTCATGCTGGTTACAGCTTCGCCGTTTTCATAAGCATCCCAGTTGAAATCTTCAACAGGAGTGATGTTTTTTAAATTTTCCATTAATAAAATTGTTAAAATTCTCAGTTAATTACGTTAGACATTATATTGTTTATCTAATTTCGGGCGCAAAGATACAACAAAATACTGAAACACAAACAAGTTTACTGAAATTTCTTGCTGATTAAAATTTAAATGGGATATAATCGTTGTTTTTAATTTATGTTTGTACATTTGTAGAAATTTAACCTATTAAAATATGGTAGCGTTCATTTTAGTTTGTTTGGTTCTACTTTTAGGTCTTTTATGGGGATGGGAGATAAGAAAGAGGAAAAGTTTGGAACAGGAGTTCGTTAAGAAGAAAAATGAGGTGTGTTCCGTGAAAGAATTTTCGGATACCATATTGTATAATGTGGATGCATATATAATTTTGGTTGATCGGAATTTTTTGGTTGAAAAGACCAATTACTATAATTTGAATAATACTTCTGAAGGACAGGTGCTGCGTAGGGTCGGGGAATTGCTTCGTTGTAAAAATGGATTGGACGCCGGAGCCTGCGGTTCTCATGAGAATTGTAAAGTATGTCCTGTCCGTAACTCCATTGAAAAGTGCTTTCGGGAAAAAGGGCACTTTTCTCCGTTGGAAACTCCGATGAGACTTTATATGTCTGAAAAGATGGATAATTATGTCGATTGTATTGTTTGCGTGTCGGGAACATATTTACAGTTGGATCAGGATGATAAGGTTCTGCTGACAGTTCGTGATGTGACTCGTCAGAAAAAGATTTTGGATGAATTGGAGGAGGCCAGGCGAAATGCGGAATGGGCAGGAGAACAGAAAACAGCTTTTCTGGCAAATATGAGTCATGAGATTCGCACTCCTTTGAATGCTATTGTGGGATTTGCCGGATTATTGGGGACCGCGTCGGATCAAGATCGAATTTCTTATGTAGAGATTATCAAGGGGAACACGAATATGTTATTACAGTTGGTAAATGATATTTTGGATATGTCTAAGATTGAGGCGGGTACTTTGGAATTTATTTATACCGATGTGGATGTTAATCAAATTATGCGTGAGTTGGAAGGTATTTTCAGATTGCGTTTGGAAGAGGCGGATGTTCCTGTACGTATCATTTTTGAACCTAAGCTGCCTGTCTGCTTCATTCATACGGAGAAGAACCGTATTTCACAGGTTATTTCCAATTTCTTGTCTAATGCTTTTAAATATACTGTGCAAGGCAGTATAACCATGGGATATGAGATACGTGAAAATGGTATCTGTTTCTATGTGTCCGATACAGGTACCGGTATTCCGGAAGATAAAGTAAGTCAGGTCTTTGAACGTTTTACAAAGTTGGATGCCAAGCGTCAAGGTACCGGATTGGGGCTTTCTATCAGTCGGACTATAATAAAAAAAATGGGTGGTGAGATTGGTGTTACTTCAAAATATGGTGAAGGTTCTACTTTTTGGTTTGTTCTCCCGGAAAAGCCTTTTGATTTTCTGCCATTACAGTCGGAAGAGAAAGAACAATTTATAGATTTGTCCGAGCCGGAGAGTTGTTTGGAACATAAAACGATTTTAATTGCGGAAGATATGGATGATAATTATTTGTTGTATAAGATTTATTTGGAGAAGAAATACAATCTGATACGAGCTGAAAATGGTGAAGAAGCCATTTCTAAGTTTTTGGAATATAGTCCTGCTGTTATTTTGATGGATATAGGTATGCCTGTGGTGGACGGTTATCAGGCAACGGAAGCAATTCGTCAATTGTCATCCAAAGTACCTATTGTTGCAGTGACTGCTTTTGCATACGATGAAGATAAGCGGAAAGTAATGTCCAGAGGCTTTAACGGTTATTTGTCCAAGCCTCTGAACAAAGAAGCTTTGTTTGATATGCTCCGCCAAATGGGAATTTAATCTTCCAAAGAGTAATCAATGGTGGTTACAACGCGGATGCGTTTGATGTAAGGAGTGTTGGCGTCACGATCCTCAATGCTGAATTGTCCCTGATAGGCTCTTTTTATCTTACCAAGTTCGCTGTCCGAGTCCTTGGCGAATTTAACGGCTGCCGCCCGTGCGTTTTTAGTTGCTTCCTCTATCATTTGAGGCTTGATGTCGTTTAAACCGGTGTAGTCATATTGCACATTGTAACGATAATCTCCACCCGTAATAGCGATACCTTGCTTTAAGAGTTCGCTTTGTTCGCTGATCATCTTTCTCACCAGATCTACTTTAGTTGAAGTAACCGTGATGACAGAGGTCACATTATAGCGGAAGGGAACTGAATTATTATTATAACGTTCGGCTTGCATATCTATAATTTCCGGTGCATTGATACTGATTTCGTTTTCAGTGATTCCTTTCTGTTTCAAAAAGCCGACAATTGCTTGGTTGGTTGCATTTATCTTGTTATATAAGGTCGGGAGGTCATTTCCCAGGTCTTTATACATCAAAGGCCAAGTTACTTTATTGGCCGGCACCTCCATTTCTGCCAGACCTTTCACATTCACTACTCTGTCTTTACCAGAGAAAGTATCCAATCCCTGTTTGATAAAATACCCCATCACCAACATGCCTATAGCAAGGATGACGGCTTCCAGTTTCCAACTTTTCATACTTCAGTTGTTTTTAGTGATACAATTATTTGTTTTGTAAGCGTCCAATGCCTTTTTAACAGAACCCTGTTCTTGCAGTAATTGTTTTGCTTCTGCTTTATTAATATGTAATTCGTCAATCAGCATTTGCACTCCTCGGTCTATTAGTTTTCGATTGCTGAGTTGCATGTTTACCATCCGGTTTCCTTTTACTCTGCCCAGTTTTATCATGACGGTGGTACTTATCATATTCAGTATCATTTTTTGCCCTGTGCCGCTCTTCATGCGCGAGCTGCCTGTGATAAATTCCGGACCTACTATCATTTCGATGGGTATATCTGCCACACTCGAGAGGGGAGAGCCCGGATTGCTGCTGATGCTTGCTGTTAATATTCCGTGTTCTCTTGCTTTTTGCAGTGCTCCTATTACATAAGGAGTTGTTCCCGATGCCGCTATGCCTATCAGAATGTCTTTATTTGTGATGTGATGGTCTTGCAGTTCCATCCAGCCTTTTTGACTATCATCTTCAGCATTTTCTACGGGACGTTTCAAAGCCTGTTCGCCACCGGCTATAATACCTATGACACAGGTATCAGGCATACCGAAAGTGGGTGGAATTTCAGAAGCGTCCAATACTCCTAGGCGTCCACTGGTTCCGGCTCCCAAATAGAATATGCGTCCTCCTTGATGCATACGTTCTACTATTTCATTTACTAGTTTTTCAATTTGTGGTATGCAGGCATGAACGGCTGAGGCTACTTTCCGGTCTTCTTCGTTGATACCTTCCAGTAACTCTCTGACGGATTTTTGTTCCAAATCCTCATGTATGGACGGTTGTTCGGTTATTTTTATAAAATTCATACTTCGAAATGATAATCCTTTAATCCTTCCAGTGGACTTTTTAAAACTTTTCCGATGGACACATTCAGTCTTAGAGCTGCTTCTTTTACTTCTTCTTGAAAGAAAAATGCAATAGAACCTGTGAAATGTACAAGAATATCATGATATTCGTATTGCATAACATTACGGGTGAAGAAATCAGTGAAGCAGGAAATTAATAGATTCCGTATCTCTGGTCTGTGCTTGTGGGCGAAAAGAAAAGGAGTCAGACCCGCCAGAAAGCGGTTGGCTAAAGGCTGTCGGTATACTTTATCTAAAATCAGTGCCGGGGTCAAATCGTATTCTTTAAGGAAATCTTGGCAAAGGTCATCGGGAAGTTGGTGTTTCAGTAAATCACCTACCAGACGTTTCCCTAATACGGCTCCGCTACCTTCATCTCCTAAAATATACCCTAACGGAGAAATATTAGCTGTTATTTTTTTCCCGTCATAAAAGCAAGAGTTGGATCCGGTTCCTAAAATACATGCAATTCCTGCCGTTTTACCACATAGGGCGTGGGCGGCACCTAACAAGTCACTTTCGACAAGGATATTCGCTTTGGGGAAGTTCTGCGCCAAAGCTGTTTTCACTATATTCGTCTTTTCGGGAATACATCCTGCACCATAGAAATAAATAGTTGTAAATTCAGTGGTGTCTCCCAACTGGGGAATTAGTGTGGAGGCAATCACTTCTTTTATTTCATCAACTGATTGGTGGAAGGGGGTGATACCTCCTGTTCGAACTGTCCTGCTGTTTGTCTTGGTGTTACCCAGACACCAGTCTGTTTTGGTGGAACCACTGTCTGCTATTACTATCATATCGGATAATAAGATGATTGTTAGTCTTACAAAAATAGTATAAATTTATCCGATATCCATTGTTTTCCGTATTTATTTGTCGGGCTCTTATATTATTTTAGTAACTCTGTTCCTATTACTTATAAGTTAGTGCTTTTTCATATAAACAGACTTTTTTAATAATTGAGCCACAGCTGTTGCTGTTCAACGGCACATTCATCTGCCAGTCTACGTTAAAATGTACATTTTCCCAGGTCTGTGCTTTACTTGTGAAACAAAAGAGAACTAGTAACATTCCGATGAGGATACGTTTGGGAACTCTGTGTTTTAATATTTTCGTTTTCATGATTTTCCGGTTTTATTGTTTGTTTGACAGATAAGGAGATTGTGCAAATGCCTGATTGACGGCATTTAATGTCAACTGCATATTGAAATGGGAGTTTCCGTATAGCAGTCCTGACGCATAGGCATGCCAGATGACAGGCAGTTTGTTCTGGTTGGACTTATCGGCAGGTTGTCTTAAATCAACCATCTCCATAATCAGGGTTCCTGTGTCATAGCTGTAAGTTACCGGATAAGGATAATACCATCCTCCTCCCCAGTAGGGCCCCCAGAATCCGGCATCCCACCAGCCGCCATACCATCCTCCTGTGGTCATTTGTATTCTTTGTTGGGCGTATGACAACTGAATGCCTACATTGGCTTTTTCTTTATCTTCCGTCCGTACATAGCCTTTCTGTTCCATTTCATGGGCCACTGCACTGATAATGTTTTGGGCATTTTCATCTTTCCAATAATTGGCTTTCAGGCTGTTGTCCGGAACCAGAATGCTATCTGGCAGGTAATAGGTGGAAAACTCATTGAAATGTGCACTGTTGTCATAATCAGTGTAAACGCTGTAGTCACTATCCAGTTTATTCATATCCGGATCTTTCTCGCACGAAGTAACTATCATGGCAAGCATGAATAGTGGAAATAGTAGCTTCTTCATATTCCTATAATTTTAGTTAAGTAGTTTATAGTGAGCGTCCTTTAAACACATTGGCTTTCTTTAATGGCAATATTTGACCGGATAAAGTCATGTGGCTGGAATTAAAGTTCGGAAGAATATCTACAGTCGCATTGTTGCTTCCATAAGGTATGTCAATGTTTACTTGGGCTGAGATTCCGATTCCCATCACGTTCATACTGACATGAATATTACCTTTTTTGTCGGTTTTTACTTTATAGTTCGAAGCATTACCGTCTACGGTAATACCTCCTAGTCCGTTCGGACCGCTGAAAGGTACATTGAATGCTACTTGCACCACGGCCTTGTCACCGTCCAGTCCTACAAAGTTGGTGTTGGATGAAACGAAAGCGGAGGTTCCGTATTTAAAGTAAACTCTGTCCGCTTCCAGTACAAAGGTTTGGTTGTCTATTGCCTCTTTGGCTTCCTGAAATAACATTTTGTCCAAAGCTTCCTGAGCCGCTTTTTTTTCCTGACGTGTCATTTCCTTTTCTGTTGTTTGTGCCTGTGAGTATTCTACGCAGGTAAACAAGGTTACTAATGTTAATATTACAACTTTTCTCATAATACCTACTTTTTTATTTTATGTTGTTTTCCTATTGAAATCCGGTATAAATATAATAAGCTTTGTCATAAACAGGTAGTAATTTATTACTGAAACGGAAAAACCGGTTGCTGAAGTGTGTTTTGGAGGAGCTGAAATTAAAGGTGTGAAGAGGAATGAATGAGAAAAGAACAGCCCTGGAAATCTGCTTTAACAAAATTTCCGGGGCTTATTTTCTATGAACTATAAAGTGATTAGAAAGACCTTCCTTTAAATATATTTGACTTGTCAAGCGGTAGTATTTCACCGGATAAAGTCAGACGGTTGGAATTGAAGTTGGGGCGTATATCTACGGTGGCATTGTTGCTTCCATAAGGTAATGTTATACTTACCTGAGCAGATATACCTACACCCATTACGCTCATTGTCAGATATATGCTTCCTTTCTTGTCGGTTTTGATCTTGTAACCGGAAACATTGCCGTCTACAGTGACACCTCCTAATCCGTTAGGACCGCTGGCAGGAATGTTGAATGCTACCTGCACGGATGATTTATCACCGTCTACCATTACAAAATTGGTATTAGAAGAAACAAAGGCATTTCTTCCTCTTTTAAATATAACCCGGTCAGCTTCCAGTGTGAACGCTTTATTTTCTATAGCTTGTCTGGCTTCTTCGAACAAGGCTTGTTCCATAGCTTTTTGCGCCTCTTTCTTTTCCTGACGAGTCATTTTTTTTGTTGTTTGTGCTTGTGAGTAGCCTACGCAGCAAAACAAGGTGACGAATACTAATAAAATAATCTTTTTCATATATGTATCTTTTATGTTATTGTTTGGATATGAAACAAATATAATAATTATTTTGTTGAAAGGACTTTATCTTATTTTTTAATTAAAAGCTTCTATGACTTTATATTTTGTACAATGTGTCAAAAAGGGGGAGGACAGTATGGCGAATCCTGGCGCAAAATCCAATGGAACTTGATGCAAGATTGGGTAAACCTTGTAACAAGATATTGCGGAACTTGATACACATAAGTATGTGTTGGCTTATGCTTGCGTATATGTAGCCCGATGCCAACGTATGTTGCAAGCTTACGTTACTGATGTTGTTGAATATGTCTTCATGTTTTTAGAAAACATCAGCACCTTTTTAAAAAAGGTCAGCATGTTTTAAAAAAAGGTCAGCATGTTTCAGCGTACATGCCTATCATGTTCAGCGTACATTACTCCCTCACTAAACCGATGTTCTTCCTTCTCCATTCATCCTTTCATCTTATTTAAAACACACAGTCAATCAAGCGGTTAAAAATGGAACCGCTTCCCCTCACTCCCGTTTCAACGGTAAGCGTCTCGTAAGCGTCTCCGCGATTCTATCTTGTCGCCCTTTTTTCATTCTTATATTTTTGCCATATATAAAAATGAGGCATTATGGATTTAGCAGAAAATCGATTTGGAAAAACCTGGAAACATTTCCTTGAAGTATTGAAAGTAGACTACAATTGTTCTTTAGCCGATG
>ENA-OWPF01002790-OWPF01002790.1-human-gut-metagenome-genome-assembly--contig:-NODE-2790-length-11697-cov-5.160110_pt1 | contig 11697 bp, 8 predicted proteins | sample MGYA00248261_ERZ651840 | MGnify/ENA primary metagenome ERZ651840 (study PRJEB26924, sample SAMEA4378268) | human gut metagenome | biome: human gut; feature: human-associated habitat; material: faeces... | reverse complement strand
CGGGAGTTAAAGTTATGAACTACGCGGAAATTTGTATCATCAAACGTGATGGTAAAAGAGAAGATTTCTCTATCAGCAAGATTAAGAATGCAATCAGCAAGGCATTCAGTGCGACAGGCATTCAGGATGAACAGCAATTAATTGCTGATATCACGATGAATGTAATCAGCCAGTTTGCCACCCCTACGATTACCGTAGAGGAAATCCAGGACTTAGTAGAAAAAGCATTGATGAAGGTACGGCCGGAGGTCGCCAAAAAGTACATCATCTACCGTGAATGGCGGAATACGGAACGAGACAAGAAAACCCAGATGAAGCACGTCATGGATGGTATTGTCGCTATCGACAAGAACGATGTAAACCTAAGCAACGCCAATATGAGCAGCCATACACCTGCCGGACAGATGATGACGTTTGCATCGGAAGTAACCAAAGATTATACTTATAAATACCTGTTGCCGAAGCGTTTTGCCGAAGCTCACCAACTGGGAGACATTCATATTCATGACTTGGATTATTATCCGACAAAAACGACGACTTGTATCCAATATGACATGGATGATTTGTTCGAACGCGGTTTCCGTACCAAAAACGGCAGTATCCGCACCCCACAAAGCATTCAAAGTTATGCAACTCTGGCTACGATCATCTTCCAGACAAACCAGAACGAGCAGCACGGCGGACAGGCAATTCCCGCCTTCGACTTTTTCATGGCAAAGGGTGTGGCCAAGTCATTCCGCAAGCATTTATCTTCTTTCATCAATTTCTATGTGGCCATGGAAAACGGTATACAGGCCGATGAAAAAGCGATCCGCACACTGATTAAAGAATATCTGCCGTCTATCCAATCCGGTGAACGGGAACGGGAAACGTTACGCATCGCCCTGATAGCCCTGCAAATCAATATTGACAAAGAGCACTTGGCACGCATCATAGAGAAGGCATACCAACAGACACGGAAAGATACGCATCAGGCAATGGAAGGATTTATACACAACCTGAACACGATGCATTCTCGTGGTGGTAACCAGGTGGTATTCAGCTCTATCAACTACGGCACGGATACTTCCGCTGAAGGCCGCATGGTGATTGAGGAGCTACTGAAGGCCACGATTGAAGGGTTGGGAACCCGTGGTGAAGTACCCGTATTCCCGATTCAGATCTTCAAAGTGAAAGACGGAGTTTCTTATTCGGAAAAGGACTATGAGAAGGCTATGAAAATGGAAAGCATCGAAGAGGCCATGAAAGCAACTTACGAAGCTCCTAATTTCGACCTGCTGCTGAAAGCCTGCCAGACGACATCGAAAGCTCTTTTTCCAAATTTCATGTTCCTCGATACTCCTTTCAACAAGAACGAAAAATGGAAAGCAGACGACCCGAAACGTTATATTTACGAGCTGGCAACAATGGGTTGCCGCACTCGTGTGTTTGAAAACGTAGCCGGAGAGAAATCGTCTTTAGGACGCGGCAACCTTTCATTCACAACACTAAATATGCCCCGACTGGCTATCGAAGCTCGTATCAAAGCTGAAAATCTGATAGAGGACGAACGCAACAAAGACGCTATCGAACAGAAAGCGAAGGAGATTTTCATGGAATCGGTACGTAACACGGCTACTTTAGTGGCCGACCAGCTTTACGAACGTTATCAATATCAGCGTACAGCCCTTGCACGCCAGTTCCCCTTTATGATGGGAAATGATGTATGGAAAGGCGGCGGCACACTGAACCCAAACGAACAGGTAGGTGACGTGCTGCGTAGCGGTACGCTGGGAATCGGATTCATCGGCGGGCACAACGCAATGGTTGCTCTCTACGGAGAAGGCCACGGGCATAGCCAAAAGGCATGGGACACATTGTACGAGGCCGTAACGGAAATGAACAAGGTAGCGGATGAATATAAAGCGAAATATAACCTGAACTATTCTGTACTGGCTACTCCCGCCGAAGGTCTTTCCGGACGTTTCACCAAAATGGACCGCCGGAAATTCGGTAAAATTCCGGGAGTAACGGACAGGGACTATTATGTCAACTCATTCCACGTAGACGTGAAAGAGCCTATCAGTATTGTTGAAAAAATCAAATGCGAAGCTCCTTTCCACGCTATTACCCGTGGCGGACACATCACATATGTGGAACTGGACGGAGAAGCACAGAAAAATGTACGTGCCATTGCCAAAATAGTAAAGGTGATGCACGACGAGGGTATCGGTTACGGCTCTATCAATCATCCGGTAGACACCTGCCATAACTGCGGCTACAAAGGGGTGATTTTCGACAAATGCCCCGTATGCCAGAGTGAAAGTATTCTCCGGATGCGCCGCATCACCGGCTACCTGACAGGTGACTTAAGTTCGTGGAACTCCGCTAAACGGGCGGAAGAAAAAGACCGCGTAAAACACTTGTAAAAATTGAGAGTTGAGAACTTTACTTATATTTTCATATCCTAATTTACAATGACAACTCTTGACTCTCAACTTTCAACTCTCCGCTTGTTAGGAACTTATCCGGAAACAATCGTTGACGGTGAAGGGATACGGTATTCCATTTATCTTGCCGGATGTTCCCATCACTGTCCCGGTTGTCATAACCCGGAAAGTTGGAATCCGAACGCAGGTGAAGAACTTACGGAAGAAAAGATACAATCGATTATCCGGGAAATCAAAGCGAATCCTTTACTGGATGGAGTCACTTTCTCCGGGGGGGATCCCTTGTTCTACCCGGAAGAATTTCTGGCGCTTGTCAAAAGAGTGAAAGAGGAAACAGGAATGAATATATGGTGTTACACAGGATATACGTATGAAGAAATCCGGGAACAACCCCGACTGAATGCGGTTCTTCCTTATATAAACGTATTGGTAGACGGACGTTTCGAACAGGATCTTTTCTCTCCTTATCTGGAATTTCGTGGAAGTAGTAATCAACGAATCCTAAAATTATCAGACCGTTTTCAACCATAAAAACAGACGGTTGCCGGCACTAAAGACAAAGTCTCCCCGGCATCCCGGACAGCACCACCGGCTGCACTAAAAAAACTTATTTTTTTAAGAAAACGAAAACACGTAAAGCGCTGTTTTGTTTACTTTTACAGAAAAAAGAAAATTCTACAAGAATAAGTTTTTATGATACAATCAGTAAAGCCTGCTCCAACGGACGAAACCGACGGACTACCAATGCCCAAACGTATCTGGGCGGTAATATCCGTCGGATTCGCTCTTTGTATGTCAGTATTGGACGTTAACATTATTAACATCGTACTCCCCACCCTTTCGCACGATTTCGGGACTTCACCCGCCGTGACTACCTGGATTATCAACGGTTACCAGTTGGCAATCGTTGTTTCTCTGTTGTCTTTTTCCGCTTTGGGGGAGATTATCGGTTATCGAAAAGTATATCTTTCGGGGATTGGGTTATTCTGTATCACTTCACTGATTTGCGCCCTGTCCGATTCATTCTGGACATTGACGATCGCCCGCATTTTTCAAGGATTCAGCGCTTCGGCTATTACAAGTGTGAACACGGCGCAGTTACGATATATTTATCCGAAAAGCCAGCTCGGACGCGGAATGGGAATTAATGCCATGGTAGTAGCGATCTCTGCCGCCGCAGGACCTTCCGTAGCCAGCGGGATTCTTTCCATTGCCAGTTGGCACTGGCTGTTCGCGATCAACGTACCCTTGGGAATTACGGCATTAGTGCTGGGTATGAAGCATTTACCGAGACAAGAAGAACGCACGAAACGAAAGTTCGATACGATCAGTGCCATAGCCAATGCTATTACTTTCGGATTACTGATTTACACGCTGGACGGATTCGCACATCACGAAAAAATGGATTTTCTTTTCATCCAATTAATTGTTCTCGTGGTGGTGGGTACTTATTACGTGCGCCGTCAACTCAGCCAAGCCACTCCGTTACTACCCTTGGACCTATTACGTATCCCTATTTTCCGACTGTCTATCCTGACCTCCATTTGTTCGTTTATCGCGCAAATGTCGGCAATGGTTTCTTTACCCTTTTTCCTGCAAAACACCTTGGGACACAGTGAAGTTATGACAGGACTCCTGCTAACCCCGTGGCCGTTGGCGACCCTCGTCACTGCTCCTTTGGCGGGATACCTGGTGGAACGGATTCATCCGGGAATATTAGGAAGCGTCGGTATGGTACTGTTTGCCGTGGGGCTTTTCTCCCTATCCGGCCTGACTGCCGAGTCCTCCGATATCAGCTTAATCCTACGGCTGATGCTATGTGGTGCAGGTTTCGGGCTTTTTCAGACACCGAACAACAGTACAATTATTTCTTCTGCTCCGACGAAACGTTCGGGAGGAGCAAGCGGAATGCTGGGTATGGCACGCCTGTTGGGACAGACATCGGGAACTACGCTCGTCGCATTACTTTTCAGTTTCGTTATTCCAAGTAAAAGCACGGCGGTCTGCCTGATAGTAGGAAGCATATTTGCAGTGGTAGCGGCAATCGTTAGTAGTTTGAGACTTTCGCAACCTTCTACATTAAAAAACAATTCATAAATTGAGGCCGGCACGATAGGTGGGCTACTACTGACCTTCTACCGGCCTCGCAGTAAAAAAATCAATATTCCGTTTCACGAATCACCTCTACCAGCCGGCGGAAATCCTCCGGATATACGTCACCGATGTTTCCGATACGGAAAGTGTCGGCTTTTGAGATTTTGCCCGGATAGATGACGAACCCTTTGCTTTTCAGTGCCAGATAGAAAGCCTTAAAGTCAAAATCCTTATGCGGGTAAAGGAAAGAAGTGATAATCGGTGACTGAATAGCGTCGTCGAGCAAAGTTTGGAAACCGAGAGAACGCATCCCTTCTACTAATATACGATGATTTTCGCAATAACGCTGGTAACGTGCTTCTACCCCTCCTTCTTCGAGAAGTTCGGCCAACGCCTGTTTGAAAGCGCGGACTACATGAGTAGGAGAAGTGAAGCGCCATTTTCCATGCCCTTTTTCCATAGTTTCCCATTGGTCGTAGATGTCCAGAGAAAGAGAGCGGGCCACCCCCTTGCAACGCATCAATTCCGAACGGCGGGCAATGATAAACCCGAATCCGGGTACGCCTTGAATACATTTGTTGGAACTGCTGATAAGAAAGTCAATTCCTAATTCATTTACATCCAACGGAATTCCTCCGAAGCTGCTCATGCAGTCAACAATCAGTTTCTTGCCATGCATTTTGACAATGTGGGACAACTCTTTGATAGGGTTCAAAATTCCCGTAGTCGTTTCACAATGTACAAAAGCCACATGAGTGACATCGGAATTATTGCTCAAATAGTCGTCTACATATTCCACAGATACCTGCTCTGTTTCTTCAAAAGCAAGCATATCATAATCGAGGTGATAATATTCGGCAATATTACCCATGCGGTCTCCGTAAGCGCCGTTGCTGCAAATCAGAAGTTTGTCTTTCGGAGTGATAGTGGCGCCAAGTACAGCTTCCACGCAATAGGTCCCGCTTCCCTGCAAAAGTACAGAAGTATAATCTTCAATATTCTTTGTGGCAATGCTCACCAGATCTTTGCGTAATTCCTGAACAATGCCGAGGTTATAATCTTCGTCCCATGTACACCAGTCAGTCATCATGGTTTCTTTTACTGTTTCAGACGTGGTCAGAGGACCGGGAGTTAATAATAAATATGGTTTCATAATGATACATTTTTTTACCAGCACAGTGCTGGAATAAAGTTTCTTTGCGATATATTGTTATTAAAAGTACAGAAGCGGTTACCGTTCCGCTTATCATCTGTCAGCGTTCATTCTTTCGATCAATGCAGGCAGTTCCTCCATGGAAAGAATCACATAAGAGGCACCTGCAGCAAACATACGTTCCTTCACATCAGCGATGCGAGCTTCAAGTTCGGCAGCCGGCATGGCCTTTGTTTCGGCCTCGGTGAGAGCCATTTCGTTACTTCCGAGAACAACTCCCACACTGCAAACCTTTGCGTTGACTCCCTCTTTGATGTCGGCAATCGTGTCCCCAACTTTTACTACGGCATCAAGACTGTCGACACCCAGCTTTATCAGGTTTTCAAAAATCATGTAAGGAGCCGGACGTCCGGCGGGAAGTAAGTTCGGAGTAGCACAGTAATCCACCCGATACCCTTTTGCCTGCGCAGCAGGAAGAACAACATTCATCATTTCGCGGGTATATCCGGTAGTAGAGCCGATTTTCAGACCTTCGGCACGCAGTTTCTCCAGTGTCGGAATCACGCCCGGAATAGGGTCTGTGTAATTTTCGAGCGAGGCAAACAGATGTTTTTCAAAAAGACGGTTCAATTCCACCACATCTTCCTCCGTCCAGGCACGCTGATAACGCGTAGCAAACTGTTCATTCACCTCGGGCATCGACAGCAACTCGCGAATATGCTGAATCTTTGGTAACCCCATTGGTTTGCGGGTCTGCACCACATCTATAATCAGTCCTTTTTCGGCAAATGCTTCGATAAAAGCTGCCACCGGGGCAAAACATCCGTAATCGACGGCTGTACCGGCCCAATCCATAATTACACATTTAATCTTTTTCATTCTTGTTTCCTATATATAATTAATTTATTTATGATTTATCTTTTCAATAAGAAGATGCAAGGGAAGGAAGCGGACAAGAAGTTGCCTTTTCACGTATTTCCTTCCGCTTGCCTTTCCGGTAGCGCTGCATCAGGTAGAACAAGGAAACTGTAAACGCCGTACAGCAAACGATTCCCACCGTGCCCGCCATTGTATTGTAAAATTCGAGCCAGTCCAGATTCGGATTGAAACATTCTTTAAATACCAACACCAATACCGTTCCCGTATAGCCGATAGAATCAACCATTGCGATGAAGAAACCCACATTTCCCCTAATCCGGAAACAGGCTATAAAACGGTCGAAGAAAATTGTCTGAAAACTAAGATAGGAAAAGTAGAGGCAAAGGCTCTGAATAAACAACCACACTAACGGAGAAAGTTGCAAGCTATCATAATTGAAAGCGACGAAACTGAGAGTTACCGCACCTGCAATGACCAGCGTCAGCAAGGTCGAAAGAACTTTGATATGACTTTTCACTAATGCAAGAGTGGCAAAAACAGCCAGAATAATCAACGTCACAACACCGTCTACTTTGGCAAATACCCAAGAGGAAAGACCGGCGGCATTCACATCTATAATCTTCACAAGAAAGTCTTCCTTGACATCTTGCAGGACAGTGAGAAAGAGATTGGCAAAGAAAAGTAACGTCAGCACAGGGGCAAAGTTGCGGAAAAGTTCCCAACGTTGTTGTCTGTCCAACGTGACACGCTCCACACGCAACGCTTTATCTTCGGCAGTCGGCTTGGGTAGGTGGTCGAGAATGTATCCCAGCCCCGCCAACAGAGGCAGCGCTACCGCACCAATCAACGCAGGCATCCAAAACTCGCTGACATTCAAGATATCGACTACGAAAAGCCCGATCGACTTTGCCGTACCACTACTCACCGCAATACTCAGCCCGAAAAGGGAAGCGAGTAAGTCCGTCACCCGCCGGCCTTCGAGGAAGCTGAAGATAACGCCCCACATACAACCCAACGACAGCCCGTTGAAGAACAACGCCAGCACATTGAACGGACGAGGCAGACATCCGAAAAGAACTAAAGAGAGCTCGGCAACCCCAATGGAGACAAGAATGAATTTCAGGCGGCCCTCTCTCTTCAGTTCAGAAATAAGTTTGATTCCGATAAACTTGGATACCATGTACCCGAATATCTGAATGATGCTTGTTGCCACTTTATAATCCATGCCGAACAGTTCCATGCCGTCGAATGTAGCAGCGGTGAATGGCTTGCGAAGCGCATACACCAGTGAGTAAGACAACAGCGCCGCACCTCCCGCATAGAAGATAAAAAGTAAATCAGAAAGTTTTTTTTGAGCCGAAGGCGACAGTTTTTCTTTGAAATTCATATAGCGTCATTTTTTTGTTTCCGGTGCAAATGTAGGACACCGGGACGAGTGAAAAAATGAATTTCAATGAATCATATCGTATATTTTTCTTTTCGGACAGAGTGAAATATTAATGTAATATTCATGCAACAAAATCATAATACATTAGTCATTCCTTTGCAACGAAATTCAATTTGCAACCTCAAGAATCATGGATGAACTGACCGATATTTACAAAAGAATAGAATACCTGCGCAACAATGGCGTAAAGATGAAAGAAATTGCCGACCGTGTAGATATGGCACCAAGCGTATTGTCCGCCTTATACTCCAGCGTACTGCCTGCCTACATCGACCTGCTGAAAACCCGCACACCGGACGAGGCATTGGACGACGCGCTGGCACTAGTGAACAATGTGTCGAAAAAACGCTTATTAAATAATGTAAGCTCGATGAGAATACTGCTGCAGGAAATGGAACCGGAACAACAGAATGAAGCGGACAGCGGTAACTCATTCATCAAGCTGCTGGAAAAGGAAATGAAAGAATCCGTACAAGATGTTTTCAATTACAGCGGCACTTATCTCAGTTACAGTCTCTCCTCCTCTACGGACAGCCTGAAAATCGAACCTTACATGATTTGCGCTTCCGAAAACAGTGAATATGTGAAAATGGGCATGATAAACGCTTATAAATCTGTTCATTGGGGAAGCGGAATTATCAGTAATCACCAAAACTCATACCTGATGTTCAACGAACGGGATCTGCCCCAGTTTGCTTTGGTCACCATTTACCTGCAACTGCCGCATTACGAATTTCCCACTATGCTGAAAGGGCTGTACCTTTGTCTGGACTATAACCACAACCCCATTGCCCGACGCATCGTATTAGTGAAACAATCGGACAGCACGGACATCCGGACTTTCTTGGAAATGGAGAGCAAACTGGTCCCGAAAGCGGAACTGACACCGGAACTGGAGCCATATTATAATTATACCTGCCGGGAAGGAGATTACATCAAAACGTGTACTGTTCCCTCCCCAAAACTGGACGAAACTGACTTGGAGCGGGAAAAGAAAATGTTAACGATTTAACAGTCATGACTGATTACAAACGGAAGAAAAAGAGGAAACGCCGTTTCTTGTATGCAGACCAGGGCATTTCTGCATGCAAGAACGGCGTTTTAACACAATGTTAAAACGCCGTTCTTGCATCACAGGAATCACGTATTCCATTTCATTGAATATCAACACAATGCAGCATACTCATGCGCTAACATCCACACCAAATACCGATCATCCCGTTTTAATGAGATTGCCAATCTGACAACTACCGTGTCAGAGTAGAGTTTAGAAGAAAAACCTCAAAATATCATTAAAGTTTGCCCAAATAAGCAGACCGAAAAGTAAAATCATACCGGTCATCTGGGCATACTCCATAAACTTGTCACTCGGTTTGCGGCGGGCTATCATCTCGTAAATAAGGAAAAGAACATGGCCACCGTCCAACGCAGGGATAGGCAGAATATTCATGAAAGCAAGGATGATAGACAGGAAAGCTGTCATGTACCAGAACTGGTGCCAGTCCCACGTAGCCGGGAAGATACTGCCGATCGTTCCGAAACCGCCCAACTGCTTCGCTCCTTCTTTAGAGAACAGGTATTTCATATTGCCCACATAGCCTTTCAGCGTTTTCACACCAAGAGAGACGCCTGCAGGGAAAGACTCCAGGAAGGCATATTGCTTTTTCACCATTGGAAGAAGGCGGTCGGTGACAAGGCAGGCGGTTACTCCCATTAGATAGGCAGAATCGACACGCATACTCAATGTATCCGTCACGCCGTCACGCACATAAGCCAAGGTGATGAAGCGAGGGTCTATGCTGTCTTTAAGGAGAGTCGCAGCATTCTTTTTGCGCTCCGCCATGGCTTGTTTGAAATCGGAGAAAGAAATCGGAGTTCCATTCAAGGCGATAATACTATCCCCCGGCTGGATACCGGCTTGCGCGGCAGGCGAGTTCACCATTACACTGTCTACGACATACGGGAAACGGAAAGAAGCGAAGCGGATACTGTCCGCCAACAGACGTTGCATCATATCATCGGGAATATAAACGGAAGCCTTTGCACCGTCACGCAACACACTGACTTCGCGTGCATCGGCAATCTGGCTCAACATATCACCGTCATAACGTTCGAAAGGAACACCGTCGGCAGAGAGCAACACGTCTCCGTCTTTGAAACCTACGGACTTGGCTGTTTCATTAAAATCCATACCGAGGGGAGCTTCCTGTACTTTTATATATTGGTCGCCCCACGCGAAAAGAATCATTGAGTAGATGAACAACGCCAACAGGAAATTGAACAACACACCGCCCACCATGATCAGCAGACGTTGCCAGGCCGGCTTGGAACGGAACTCCCACGGTTGTTCGGGTTGTTTCATCTGTTCGGTATCCATTGATTCGTCAATCATACCGGCTATCTTGACATAGCCACCCAACGGCAACCACCCGACAGCATATTCTGTTTCGCTTTTCTTTGGTTTGAACTTGAACAAAGTAAACCAAAGGTCGAAGAATAAGCAGAATTTTTCCACCCGCACTTTGAACAAACGGGCAAATAAGAAATGCCCGCCTTCATGAATAATGACGAGCAACGAAAGGCTCATTATCAATTGCAGGGCACGAATCAAAAATGTTTCCATGTTTATTATTTACAAATTACTAATTACAAATTATTTCTGAGGATTTTGCCGGCGCACAAGCTCGGAAGCGATTCTTCTTGCTTCTTCGTCGGTCGCTACATAGTCCTCATAACTCGGATTCGCCACGAAAGCGGCTTGCTCCATTGTTTTCTCTATCACATCACTCATGCCGAGAAAGCTGATGCCGTCTTTCAGGAAAGAGGCGACCACCACCTCGTTGGCGGCATTGACAATACAAGGCATATTTCCGCCCCGATACATCGCTTCGTAAGCCAGAGAGAGGTTGCGGAAACGCTTCGTGTCGGGTTGTTCGAAAGTCAGGTTGGTACATTTTGCAAAGTCGAGCCGTTCAAAAGAAGCGCTGATACGGTCGGGATAAGAGAACGCGTACTGAATGGGCAAACGCATATCCGGCATACCGAGCTGCGCCTTCACGGCACCGTCCTCAAACTGGACCATTGAATGAATGACCGACTGCGGATGTACGACCACTTCTATCTGGCCGGGCTGAACGCCAAACAACCACTTGGCTTCAATTACTTCAAAGCCTTAGTTCATCATGGAGGCAGAATCAATCGTTATCTTTGCGCCCATTTCCCAATTAGGATGTTTCAGGGCTTGTGTCTTGGTCACGGTTTTCAGTTGTTCCAACGTATACGTGCGAAAAGGACCACCCGAAGCTGTCAGAATCACTTTTTCAATCGGATTGCCTACTTCTCCCGCTAAACACTGAAAGACGGCCGAGTGTTCAGAATCTACCGGCAAAATAGGGGGGCGGGATTGCTGTGCCAACTGGTTTATCAACTCCCCCGCCACGACCAGCGTCTCTTTATTGGCGAGAGCAATAGCCTTGCGGGCACGGATAGCGTTCATGGTCGGTTTCAACCCGGCATATCCGACCATGGCAGTAAGCACCATGTCAATCGGTCCGGCTTCCACAATCTGGCAAATAGCATCAGTACCTGCATACACTTTAATAGGCAGGTCGCTCAATGCTTCCTTCAGTTCGGCATACTTTGCTTCGTTGGCAATCACAACGACTTCCGGCTGGAATTTTCTTGCCTGCGCAATC
>ENA-OWPF01002771-OWPF01002771.1-human-gut-metagenome-genome-assembly--contig:-NODE-2771-length-11771-cov-2.545664_pt1 | contig 11771 bp, 11 predicted proteins | sample MGYA00248261_ERZ651840 | MGnify/ENA primary metagenome ERZ651840 (study PRJEB26924, sample SAMEA4378268) | human gut metagenome | biome: human gut; feature: human-associated habitat; material: faeces... | reverse complement strand
TGCAAAGATGAAAAATTGGGCTGAAGCTAATGGCGTTAAGGTTGAAATTGTGTCTCATGATGAACTTAAGCAATTAAGCGCTAAGAGTAAAGCCGTAGTCCGTACCGGTGAATACACCGCCTATAGCAATGTAATCTTAGAATCCAATGTTTCCTTCTAATGTAGATAATGATCGCCAAGCGGTAGATCCCCTACCGCTTTCTTACGCCCTGAGCCTGCTCTCGCAGTTTCTCCCTGTTCCCGTGCATGTCTTTGACAAAAATGGTCATTATTATGACAAATTCAATGACGATGATGACGAGGATAATAATGTCTTTAAGACCGATCATGATTTTCGTCTTAAAACCATCGCCATTATCAGAGAGCAAGGCGTCACCATCATAAGTCAGGAAAAACCAATTATATATGGAGGCGTACAATGCCTAGATGAGCTTACTTTAGTAGTAGGACCTGTCAGCATTTCCGATCTTGATCATAACTTCTGTAAGCTCTATGCCCTAAAGCATAACGCCCGACTAGTTTCACCTTTTCGCTGTGATGCGCGAAAACTTGCATCTTTAATCTTACTTATCTACTCTTCTATCACCCATAAGTACTTATATCTAACCGACTTTTTAGATAAAAACTTTCTAGATAACAATGTCATAGCCTCGACACAAAAGAAAATTGCTGAGATCATCAATACTCATTCCATCACCAATAAGCCCCACAATCCCGGCTCTTTTGAAGCAAGTATCCGCTTTGCCATCACTCACGGTGATATTGAGGAATTAAGACGTGCCCACAATTCCATGTACGCCTCCATGCGCGGTACGCTTGCGCCTAATGAGTTACGCTCAGCTAAAAATTTAGCCATTGTTGATATCACTATCGCCACGCGTGCGGCTATTGATGCTGGCTTAGGTGTAGAAGAACTCTATGTAATCTCCGATGCCTTTATTTTAGAAGCTGAGGCTGCCTCTACAGCCTCTGAAGCTGCCGCCATTGCTAGAGCTTGTGCGCTGCGCTGTACCCAGATGGTCGCGCAAAGTCTTAAAAATAAGAATAAAAGCGATAAGCTCTCGCCAGTTGTCAGTCGCGCTTGCGATTATATCGATCGCCATGTCTATGAGCGTATCGATATAAGCTCTCTTAGTGAAAAGCTCCATATTTCACCAAGTTACCTATCTAAATTATTTAAAAATGAAAAGCAGATGACCCTTGGTGAATTTATGCGCCAGCGGCGCATTATGGTAGCTAAAGTCTTACTTACCAATACCGATAAGCCTATATCTGAGATTGCAAATTTATTGAATTTTAATAGTCAAAGTCATTTTGGCAGGATTTTCTTAAAGCTTGAAGGCGTATCCCCGGCTAAATATCGCCATAGCCACGCTTTAAGAGATGTTGTCTTTTAAAAAACAAAGTCCAGATTTTTAACTCTGGACTTTTTAAGTTAGTTTTAAGGACTAATTCTTTTTTGCCTGACCATAATAAGCATTAGCACCATGCTTTCTTAAATAATGCTTATCTAATAAGGTCTGTTGCATGCGCTCAATATTGTTATTACGTAAAGTTGCAGCCTGATAAGCCATAAAAGCAACTTCCTCTAAAACCACAGCATTGTGAACGGCATTATAAGGAGAAGTACCCCAGGTGAAAGGTCCGTGAGAGTGCACGATGACAGCGGGGACATCCTTAAAGGCGATATTGCGCTCTTTAAAGGTCTCGATAATTACATTACCGGTCTCTAATTCGTACTCGCCATTGATCTCATCTTCTGTCATCTTTCTTGTGCAGGGAATATCGCCGTAGAAATAATCAGCACCAGTAGTACCTAAAGCCGGGATATCAAGACCAGCTTCGGCCCAAGAAGTGGCATTGCGAGAATGAGTATGGACGATACCCTTAATATCCGCACAGGCACGGTATAAAGCTAAATGCGTCTGAGTATCGGTGGACGGATTTAAATCACCTTCAACCTTGTCACCGGTTTTAAGATCGACTACGACCATATCGGAGGCTTTCATCTCATCGTATTCAACTCCTGAGGGTTTAATTACCATTAAGCCCTGCTCTCTATCGATACCAGAGACATTACCCCAAGTAAAAGTAATTAAGCCATACTTAGGTAAGAGTAAATTGGCCTTAAAGACTTCCTCTTTTAATTTTTCTAGCATTTTTATTCCCCAAACTGAGCTTCAGCCATCTTCTTTTGGATAAATTCACGAGCTTTAATGATAGAAGCTAAGGCTTCATCATTAGCCAAGCTCTCACCCCACATTTCAAGTAAGAAAGTGCCACGATAATTGAGCTGCTTTAATTTCTTGAAGATGGTGACAAAATCTACAGTACCATCACCAAACTGCATATCACGGAACTGTCCTTTGAAGTCTGCAGTTACAGGCAGAGTTTCCTTTAAGTGGATAGCGGCAATCTTATCGATACCAAGCTCTAATTCAGCAGGAACATCATTATTCCAACCGGTTAAATTACCAACATCAGGATATACACCAAACCACGGAGATTTGAGCATTTCATCCCACTTCTTCCATTTGGTGATTGAACACATAAAGGGCGTATCCATGATTTCAGTTGAGAGCATCACCTGAGCTGCGGCAGCATATTCAACGGCCCATTGCATGCCCTCTGTATAGTTTTTTAAGGTAGATTCATCTTGCTCTTCGTAATAAACGTCATAACCTGCAAGCTGAATATTTCTAATACCGGTATCTAAGGCGAACTCTACCGCTTTTTTCATAATATCCTTAGCCCGCTCACGAATAGCAGGATCGTGACTGCCAAAAGGATACTTTCTGTGGCCAGATAAGCACATAGACGGAACATACATGTCATAATCATGCTTTAAATTGACAAAGAACTGCTTTTCCGCCCACGTCCAATCTAAACGCGCTAATCTTGCATCAGTCTCATCGACAGAAATTTCAAAAAAATCAAAGCCGCCGGCCTTGGCCATTTGAAAACGCTCAGGCCAAGTTAAGGTCTTAGGCATAGCCTTTTCATATATGCCTATGGGGTGTCTTCTTCTCATATCAAAAGCCTAATCTTTTACTAATCTGATTATTTCATCCTGAGAGCGGACTTCAGAGAATTTGCCGATTTCAACATTATTAAAGCTACCGATACTCGGGATAACAATAGGTGAAACCATAGAATAGCCGGCATTTTTAATTGCCTGAGAGTCAAACTCTAATAAAGGCTCACCGACCTTAATATAATCGCCGTTCTTAACTAAGGGTTTGAAGTATTTACCCTTTAAAGAAACAGTACCGATACCGATATGGACTAAAATTTCGGCATCATTTAAAGTCTTGATCATCACCGCATGGGACATGTCAGACATCAATAAAACTTGTCCACCGACAGGAGATCTTAAAACATTCTCGTTATCATCAGGGGTGATGGTAATACCAGGACCTAAAGAACCGCTAGCGAAAACCTTATCACCAATATCAGTTAAGCTTCCTACTTTGCCAGCAAAAGGAGCATAGATAGAAACAAATCTACCGCCTCTGCCGAACATTTTCATTAAGCTATCAATCATGGATTTTCCCTCTACTAAACGATAGTTGTGCACAAAGCTAAAGGATTTTGAGAACTATCTACGCGGGTATATTGTACAGTTAAATTCTCAACTTCAGATTCAACGACAATTGCATACGGAGTATCCTGAGGCACAGCTACGCATTCATTGTTCTTAATCTTGTCGATACGAATATGAATGGTTCTTTGTGCCGGAATGACGACGCTATAACCACCGACAGGATCGCGATCCTCAAAATACATGGTTAAATTAACTGTTGCATCACAAGTTGTTGTATTTAATACGCAAACAGCCTCATGGCTTACAAATTCACCGTTGCTAATTGAGTGCCAATAACAATCAGGAATATACCACTTTCTCATAATTATCCCCTGTGTGAATATCTTATTAGGAAACAATATAAAAAAACTCTAAAAAAAAGAACCTTTTTATATAGCTTCAAGATGGGGCCCTAAAGCCCCATCGCTATATAACAATCAAGAAAACTTGATTACTGCTTCATCTTGTCAGCAGTGTCCTTAGTGTAGAGAGCCGGAGCACCTAAGAAGATTTCAGTGCCCTGAACTCTGTGGCCGTTAGGATCATAAACAGACTGACCTTCAACCTGAGCGGTACCAGATAACTTAGATACGTACGGGTTCTTGATCTCGCCCTTCATAGCGTCAACAGCGGCGTTAACAACTAAATAACCTAAGTCGTACGGCTGCCATAAGATATCGGTGGTCATAACACCAGACTCGAGGTAGGACTTAGAGTCGGTCGGAACACAAATACCATTGAAGATGGTCTTACCCTGTAAACCCTTCTCCATGATGGAATCATAGGAAGCGGCACCGGCGTTGGTGGTTAATACTAAGATACCACGGGTGTCAGGATTGGCAGTTAACTTATTGGAGATCTGAGTCTTAGAGGTTGCGTGATCGAGACCACCGTAGATGATGTCATCATCAGGATCAACACCTAACTTCATAGCAGCATACTCAGGACGAACAGTGTACTTATTGCTCTTAGTCTGCTTCTTAGCTAAATCGAAGTTGATGGAGCCATCCTCGTTATAAGGAATGGTGTAGTCAGAGTAATAGACTTCCTTGATGTTCTCAATCCAGGTGTTCTGATTAGGAGTGGTCGGGAAGGTAGAGGCCATGTAAACGAGACCCGGGTTGTCCTTAGTGCAACCTAACTTCTCAACACCCTTGACCATATCCTCAACTAAAGCTACAGCTAATAAGTGCGGATCAGCCTGGTTTACGAAGTAATCACGAGAATCAAGGCCAGGATCGGAGTCGAAGCCGATAACCTTGATACCCTCAGCCATTGCAGCCTGTAACGCAGAGTCAGTGGTATTCTCGTCGATAGCGGCGCAAGCAATAGCGTTAACACCACGGTCGATACCAGACTCAATGTACTGAACCTGCTTAGCAGCAGACTCAGAGCCAGACGGATCGCCCTGAATGATGAGCTCAACGCCTAAGTCACTTGCAGCCTTAGCGGCACCAGCTTCCATAGCATTCCAGAAAGATTCCTGACGCATCTTACCTACGAACAGGACGGTATCTGCGTTAGCAGAGAATGATACGGAGCCTAAGCCTACAGTTAAGCCTAAAACAGCAGCGGTTAAGGTCTTCAGTTTCATAAATATATCCTCCAAGATATAGATAAAATCAAAACTATTTTTGTGTTGTGGAAATTGCAGATTCGGTTAAGTTCTTGATAGCTTCGCTTCTGCTTACCATCTTCTTTCTCTTCTCTAAGTAAGCGAAGGCAATTAAGGAAGCTACTAAAACACCACCTAAAACGAAGTTGTAAACGTCACCACTTGCGCCCATCAAAGACAGGCCCTTACGCAGTACACCTACGATGAGACAAGCAATGAAGGTGCCTCTGATGGTACCAACACCACCCATAACGCTAGTGCCGCCTAAAACTACTAAGGTGATAACCTCAATATTCATATTTAAGCCGGTAGTAGAGTTGATCTCAAAACCTCTACCGAAGAAGGCTAAAGCTGCCACACCACACATAAAGCCAGATAAGGTGTAGATACCAAACTTAATTTTTGCAGTGTTAACACCTGAGAAAATTACCGCATTCTCGTTATAACCGATAGCATGCAAGTATCTGCCTAAAGTGGAATTATTGTGTACAAAATCAAAGATTAAGAATACAACTACCAACAGGATTAACTGGCTTGGGAGCATACCAAAGTATCTAGCTGAGCCTAACTGTACTAAGGGGTTAGAGCTTACAAAAGAGTGGGAGCCACCGATAAACCAAGTAACACCGAAGAAAATTGACATGGTACCTAAGGTCGCAATAAAGGCCGGAATCTTAGTCTTAGAGACGATGGTACCGTTGAGAGCACCGCCAATGGTACCGGCGACAATGGCAACTAAGATAGCGAAGACTAAGCTACCGGTCTCTTTGAAGACCATAGAGCACATCATGCCAGAGGCGGCCATCAAGAAGCCTACGGACAGATCGATACCACCGGTGAGGATGATAAAGGTCATAGGCAGAGACATCAGACCTAAGTAGACAACGTCAGTGGTAGTACCTAAAAGCACTCTAGGCTTTAAGAAAATTCCACCGGGAATAATGATTGCAAAGAACGCAACCAGGGCAATCAAAATAATAGTGAGGATTGCCGGATAAGACATCTTACTGAACATTTTTAACAAGCCCTCTTTATTATGCGTTTACTTTCTTTGAAGAAAATTTGTTCTTAAGGCTAGAGAAGTCAGTGACAGTACTTAACACAGCCAAAATTACGATGATACCGTAGAAGGTGTAAAGCCAAGCGTTGCCTAAGTGCCACAAGATACAAGCTCTCTGTAACATAGCAACTAACATGGTGGAGAACAGAATACCGATAGGACGGCCAGTACCACCGAACATGCTTGCACCACTGACGACAGCGATAGTAATGAAGGTCATCTCTAAGCCGATGGTGCCAGAGGGCTGAACCTGAGAGCTCGGTAACCAGAACATAACACCGGTGATACCTAATAAAGCGCCTGATAATAAGAACACTTTAAAGAGGACCTTATTGGGGTTAATACCGGCTAATTTAGCTGACTCAGGGCTACCACCTACAGCGTAGATATTTCTACCAAACTTAGAGTACTTCATAAACCACATGAAGAAGATCAAGATGGCTAAGGCAATGATTAAAAGTAAGGGCACAAAGCCAAACTTAATATTACCCATGGCGATGATATCGCTTGAAATATTGGTAATACGACCAGCTGCAGGTAACAGCGGGAATAAACCAATGTGAAGCTTAATCATAGCTAAGGACACTACCATTGAAGGAACTCTGAATTTAATGGTGATAAAGGCCATGATCATAGAGTTAAGCATACCTGCACCCATAGCTACGACAATAACAATCGGTAAGGGTACGCCCATCTTTAACAGGGCACCGGCAATAAAGCCGACTACACCTAAAATAGTTCCTGAGGAAATATCGATATTTGCAGTCATGATGATTAAGCACGCAGCTAAACCACCGATGAGCATGTAGGAAACGTCCTTAAAGTAAGAATAAAGATCGTTACCAAAATTAGATGTTAAGCAAAGAAATACGAAAAATATCAAGCAGAAGATGCCTAAATATCCTTCTCTACTGTTTAAAAATTTCTTAATTTCAAGACCTAAGTTCATTATTCTTACCTCTACAGAGCCTTCTCTAGGATCTTCTCCTGATTCATATCAGGACCGCGGTTAACTTCCCATACTAGCTTGCCTTGCTTGATAACAAGGATGCGATCAGACATACCTAATAACTCCGGCATATCAGAGGAAATCATGATGATAGATACTCCAGAAGCTGCTAAATCACCGATAATCTTATAGATTTCATATTTAGCACCGACGTCAACACCACGGGTAGGTTCATCTAAGATAAGGACCTTTGGCTTAGCGGCTAAGGCTTTAGCTAACAGAACCTTTTGCTGATTACCACCTGAGAGGTTTTCAACAACGAAATCTCGAGTAGGAGCTTTAACTTTGAGCTCTTGCATATACTGATCGGTAATGTCGCGCTCTTTTTTAAAGTTAATGAAGCTCTTTTTAGAGATGCTATTTAAAATGGACATAGTGGTGTTTTCCATGATAGACATGGCTAAAACTAAACCACTCTTCTTACGGTCTTCAGAGGCATAGACTAATTTCTCTTTAACCGCATCTTTATACTCTGCGATAGAGAGTAATTTGCCATCTAAGATGACCTCACCCTCTTCATGAGGCATCAAGCCGCAGATGCACTCAGCAAGTTCAGTACGACCAGCTCCGGCAAGACCGGCAACACCTAAGATCTCATTTTTACGTAAGGAGAAACTGATATTGTCTAAAAGACCCTTTTTACTGATGTTCTTGGCCTCAAAGATGACATCACCTAAAGGAATTTCTTCTTTAGGATAGATGTTAGACATTTCTCTACCGACCATCCAGGAGATCAATTTAGCCTCATTAACCTCATTGATCTTGGCAGTATTTACATACTCACCATCACGAATGACAGTAACTCTATCAGCTAATTCGAAGATCTCTTCCATACGGTGAGAGATATAAATCATGGAAATACCCTGCTCTTTTAAACGAGCAATGGTAGAGAATAAAGCCCGGACTTCTTTATTAGTTAAAGCAGCCGTCGGCTCATCTAAGATTAAAATCTTCGCGCCATAAGTCATGGCCTTAGCAATTTCCACCATCTGCTTGGTGGCAACACCGAGCTTATCGACGATGACATCTAAATCGATCTCAACGCCTAAGAAGTCAAAGATCTCCTGAGCCTTTTTACGCATGGCATCATAGTCAACGCGATTGAAAGGGCCGATCTTCTTCATAGGCTCGTGACCTACGAATAAATTCTCTAAAACGGTTAAATCCTTAAATAAGGAAGTTTCCTGGAAGATAATGGCAATACCCTTTGAATAGGCATCATTAGGCTCCTTGATGGTAACTCTCTGACCTTCAAGGTAAATATTGCCGGCATCAGCTCTATATACACCGGTAATTACCTTCATCAAGGTGGATTTACCGGCACCGTTCTCACCACAAACTGCTAAAAGCTCACCTTTTAGTAACTCAATTTGCATGTTGTGCAAAGCTCTCACACCCGGAAAGCTTTTTTGAATATTCTCTAGTTTTAGAATTGGTGTCATAAACAAATCAGCCTTTTTATTTAAAATCAAAATCTTTTGCATCAAAGTCGATATCTAAATATGCCAAGGCATCTTCTAAATTAGCGACCTTAGATGTGCCAAATAAAGGTACAGAATTAAAATTACATGCTGTATAAAAGCCAAGTAAGATCTGAGATAAGGAAGCGTTGTACTTACTCATAAGGGCCTTTACCTGCTCAAAGACCTGTAAATTACCTTCAGTGTAATAAGGGCTTTGCTTTAAGGAAGCATTATGCGGATCCTTTAAAAGCTTATGGAAGAAACCTGAGCAAATGCTGAAATAAGGCATAGCTAAGTTTTGCGGATTGCTTTTATGATAGGCGAGCATTTCCTTATCCATAACGCCTAAAGTATCATCAGGGAAAGGATTCATTTTGTCTGAGGCGATGTTATAAAACATCTCGTTTGCCACAAATCCTCTGTAATTATGATTACGGGCATACTCATCTGCCTGCTGCATTCTTAAGGCTGAGTAATTAGAGCAACCGTAATATCTAATCTTGCCTTTCTTTACAAAAGACTCCAACATTTCGATAAGATTGCCAATCTCTTGTGACTCATCATCTCTGTGGAGGAAATACAGATCGATATGATCAGTACCTAAAGCAGCTAAGCTTGCATCGAGATCTGCTTCTACTTCTTTTACAGAAAGTCTAGACTGGTGAAGATCAGTTAAAGGAGGGTGGCCGCCTTTGGTGACTAAGACAAAATCATCACGATTGGCCTGAGCTTTAAAGTATCGACCTAAAGCTTCTTCACTCTTACCTTCACCATAAACTCTTGCAGTATCAATAACATTACCGCCATGTTCACGGTAGCAATTGATGCACAAGGCTAATTGCTCATCAGTGGTTTTAGTACCGGCATCGACGGTACCAAAGCCTAACTTGAAAAGCTGTAATTCTGTATTTTCAATAGCAACAACTTTATTTTTCATATTCCCCCCTATGCTTGCTTTAGCTGCTTTTTTTATTTTTTAGAGATAATCCTTAATCCAATCGTTGCCGGCTACGCCTTCTAACTGTAAAAGCTTGGCCCATACTGCATTGGACGGCAGGTTCTTAAGCTCTTCTAAGAGCACTAATCTGCCAGTGAAATTACCCTCAGCCTCTAAGCTCTTTAACTGCTCAATAGGCTCTAAGCAAGCATCTAAGATGCTCTTTCTGACGCTTCTTGCGCCTAAAGCAGTGGCGGCAATACGGTTGATGCTAGCGTCAAAATAATCAGTACCGATATGGATCTTGTCCTCAGCATTCTGTCTGATGATTTCCTGCATAACGGCACGGGTCTCATCATCCTGAATGGTGACGTGATCAGAATCCCAACGGACCGGACGGGATACGTGAAGCATGACCTCCTTACCAAAGGCTAAGAAAGAAGATAACTTAGCGGAAACTACTTCGGTCGGATGGAAGTGACCACAATCCATGCAGGCAATACAGTTATTGCGGGAGAGAACATAATTTACATAGAACTCATGAGAGCCGGTTACATAGCTTTCAGAACCTAAGCCAAAGAGCTTGGACTCTACAGAGTCAATATTGTATTTAGAGTCGATCGGCTCTTCAAAGATGGCATCATAAGACTCAGCTAAGATCTTACGCGGGGTAACCTTATCGACAGTCAGATCTTTGTAGCCATCAGGGATCCAATGGTTGGTGATACAGGTCTGACCTAACTCACGACCAAAGTAAGCACCGATCTTACGGCAGCGGATACCGTGCTCAATCCAGAACTTACGGACTTTTTCATCACGAGATGAAAGAGTGAAGCCTGAATCGGCCATAGGGTGAGAGAAATAAGTCGGATTGAAATCAAGGCCGATATTATGCTGCTTGGCATAATCAACCCAGAAAGCAAAATGCTCAGGCTCAATCTCGTTACGCTCAACTTTCTTACCGCCATTGTCTAAATACACAGCGTGTAAGGCTAACTTGATGCGGCCTGGAACTAAGGTTAAAGCCTTGTCTAAATGCTCAAAATACTCTTCCTTGCTCTTAGGCTTACCCGGAGCATTACCGAAAGCGGCGATACCGCCAGATAAAACCTGATTAGGATTTTCAAAACCGGTTAAATCATCGAGCTGCCAACAATGTAAAGATACCGGAACGGCTCTTGCTCTTGCGATAGCGGCGTCAGTATCAACACCATATTGAGCATAAATTTCTTTGGCTAATTCGTAGTTTTTATCTACATTGCTCATATATAACACTCCAACAGAATATTAAAATTTAGACTGTAAACTTGTCCCAAACAGTATCTAAGGCATTGCATAAAGCCTTGTACTTTTGGTATTTCTTCTCGTAAATCTCGGCTTTTTGAGGATTAGGCAGAAGCGGAGCATTTACGTGTACCATATTGCTTGCCGCCTCCTCATAGTTCTTGTACACGCCGGCTGCCACACAAGCTGACATACCGCAACCTAAAGCACCTAATTCCTTAACACCGGTTACAGTTTCAATCGGCATATTTAAAATATCGGCAAATAACTGTGCCCAGAACTTAGATTTCATGGCACCACCACCGATACGGATGGCTGTAGGACGCTCTCTTTTTTCTAATAATCTTTCAATATGTAAGCGATGACCAAAGGCTACACCCTCATACACAGCTAAGAGCATGTGATAGATATTGTGGAAAGAGGTTAAGCCGATAAAGGAGGCCTTGCCTAAAGGATGAGTATTGCATCCATATAAGAACGGTAAATAGTAGACATCGCATTCTTCAGGATCGATGCTTGAAAGCTTATGGGCAATATCATCATAAAGATCGCCTGTTCTCTTAGGATTATTCATAAGCTCAGTGATAAACCACTCTAAGTTACCCGCACCCGTAGCACTACCCTCTTCAATCAGGTAATAACCAGGTACAGCATAAAGAGAGTTTCTTGATTTTGCTAAATTGAAGACCGGCTCTGTGCTGATGTACTCATTGATACTCCAAGTACCGGTAATTACACACAGCTTGTCTGGGGAGGTAACATCCATAGCTACGGCACAAGAATCAATATCGAACATACCAGCAGCAACAGCGGTACCTTC
>ENA-OWPF01002765-OWPF01002765.1-human-gut-metagenome-genome-assembly--contig:-NODE-2765-length-11787-cov-2.560177_pt1 | contig 11787 bp, 11 predicted proteins | sample MGYA00248261_ERZ651840 | MGnify/ENA primary metagenome ERZ651840 (study PRJEB26924, sample SAMEA4378268) | human gut metagenome | biome: human gut; feature: human-associated habitat; material: faeces... | reverse complement strand
CCCGCCGCACGTGATATGCCTGCACGCTGCCCCTGCCTGCGCCGGATGCCGGGGCCCTGAAAGCAATCAGGGGATACCGGTGGCAAGTCGGCATCCCCTGAGCGGTCTCCCCGACTGCCAAGAAGAGGAAGACAGGAGGCGCATGCAATCGTGTTATTTTTTACAAAAACGTGTTACCAACGTTGTAGCCTCCCCTCCGGCCTGTGTCAAGGGAGGCAGAAAAAAAGCCGGGAAGATGATCATGGATCATCCTCCCGGCACAGAGCGTCGTCATCTGCCTGCCGCCGGTCCGGACGGGCGTCCCGTCAGCGACGGCAGGCCATAGGCAACGGGGACCTGGCCCCCGGTTACACCTTGCCCTTGGTGGCAAAGTTCTCCACGGCCTTGGCGCCCTTGGCGGCGGGCATCACCACACCGGCGCCGCCCACGCAGCCGCCCACGCAGGTCATGACCTCCACCAGGTTGCCGGGGCAGCCGCCCTTGACGAAGGACTGCAGCTTCTTGAGGCCCTGGGGAGAAAGGCCGTTGATGGCCACGGGACGCACCTCGAAGCGGTCGCCCACCAGCTTTTCCACAGCGGCGGACACGCCGCCCGCGATGGCATAGCCGCGCGCCTCGTTGCTGGGGTGCTCCAGCTCGTGCTCTTCGCACTCTTCCACCACGATGCCGCGGGCATTGAACAGGGCACCCACTTCTTCGAAGGTGAGCACGTAGTCCACCATCTCGTCGTGCAGGCCTTCCTGACGCTTGGCCACGCAGGGGCCGATGAAGACCGTCACGGTGTCGGGATGGCGCTCGCGGGCGATCTCGGCGGTATAATGCATGGGCGTGGCGGTCTCGGACACATGGGGCAGGAGCTCGGGCGCGTGGCGGCGCACGGCTTCCACATAGGCCGGGCAGCAGGAGGTGGTCATGAAGGTGTCGCCGCGTTCCATGCGTTCCACGAATTCCGCGGCCTCACGCTGCGAGGTGACGTCGGCGCCCAGGGCCACTTCCATGACGTCGCTAAAGCCCAGACGGCGCAGGGCCGTGACGATGCGGGCCGGGCCGCCGGGGAACTGGCCCACGATGGCCGGGGCCATGAGGGCCGTCACATGGCGGCCGCTGGCCAGGGCACGGAGCACGGGCAGCACTTCGCTGCGCTCCATGACCGCACCGAAGGGGCAGGCGCGCATGCAGCGGCCGCAGCTGGTGCACTTTTCAAAGTCGATCTCGGCGCGGCCCTTGTTGCCCTTGTGGATGGCGCGCACCGGACAGGCCGCCTCACAGGGGACATTGAGGCGCACGATGGCATGGTAGGGGCAGGCGTCCATGCACATGCCGCAGTTGCGGCACTTTTCGGGGTCGATGGTGGAGCGGCCGCGCGAGAAAGAGATGGCCCCAAAGCGGCAGCTGCCGATACAGGAACGCGCCACGCAGCCCTGGCAGGCGTCAGTCACATAGTAACGGGCACGCATGCAGCCCTGGCAGGCGATGTCACAGACCGTCAGGATGGGCCAGTTGGGCTCCTTGCGCTCCAGGGCCTCTTCGGCATAGGTGCGCAGGGGGATGGAGTCGTCCGTCTCGTCTTCGAGGCGGAAGCCCATGGCGGCACGCAGGCGTTCGCGCAGGATGGCGCGGTCCTTGTAGATGCAGCAGCGGCTCATGATCTCGCTGCCGCGCGGGCGCATCAGCAGGGGGATGCGGTCCACGTCTTCCGGCAGGGTCCCGGCCCAGAACGAAAGGGCCAGACGTTCGATGACGCCGAGGCGCAGCGAACTCAACATGTTGTCAGTCTTGGTAGCGGGCATGGTCTCTCCTTGCGGTGGAACGTCCGATAGGATGTTCGTCCGAAGACAGGCAAATGGCGATGGCCGGGACATCCGGCACCAGGGACAGGCGCCTCGAACAGGCGCGACAGGACAGGAGCGGCTCCCCGGACGCACGGGGCCGGGAGGCTGGCCGCCGCGCACGGGAAGAAGGATGCACGGCAGGGTGCCGTCCCGGGATGACTGTTTAATTAAACAAACAAGATTTGCAATAATAGCGAATATTTTCACATATTACAAGAAGGAGCCCAACGCCCCTCGGGCCGGGAAAAATGCCCGCATCCGCCGCTAGCGGCGACCGGGGACGGGCTTGCGGCTGCGCATGAGCGGTTTGCCCAGGTGCATGTCCTGGGCGATGGCTTCCACCTCGCGGGCACGGTCGTCCGTACCGCGCATGACCACCATCACCAGATAGAGCTTGCCGCTGCGCTCCATGCGGGTGCGCAGGCCGCGCCCTTCCAGACGCTGGCGCAAATCGTCCACGATGCCGGGATCGCGGAAGGCCCCCAGCTGGAAGACGAAATCATATATGTCGGTGGGCGTTGGCGGCGGCGCCTTTTCCCCCGCGGGCACGGCAGGCTGCATGCCCGGAGGCATGGGCGGATAGGCGGGGGCCCCTGCCGCTGCCGGTTTGGGGGCCTGGGCAGCCGGCAACGGCGGCGAAACAGGCTCCAGACGCGCGCCGGGCTCGGCACGCAGGGCACGGGAAAAACGCAGCTCCGAGGCCGCCAGCACCGAGGCTTCGACCAGGGAATCCTCTGTGTTCCCGGCATCAGCGGCCGTCTGGGCTTCGCCCGCGGCGGCGCTCTCTTCCTTTTCCCCATCCGTGGCGGCCGCCGCGGCCAGGGCCGCACGGGATTCCTCAAGGCTGCTGGCCCACTGGGCACGGCCTGTCATCACACCGCCAAGATACGCCAGCACGAGGGCCGCCAAAAAAAGCACGCTGGCCGTCACCAGGACCGGCAGGGTCACTTTCAGCCCTGCGGCGGGCGTCTGCTGGGAAGTATCCTGCGCACGGCGGGACGAAGACATGGCGGCTCCTTGGAAAACGGCGTGTTGGGAAAAAGGCGGACAGTCCCGCCCGACTGATTCCTATACCAGCCGGGACGGGCAGCGTAAAGGCTCCTCTCCCGCTCCTCCGCCCTTCCGCCTGCAATGCCTTGCGGCCCCGGCGGGCCTTTGCTACACCTACAGCATGCCGCACGCTGCTGTGCGGTCCGATCCTGCCAACTACGGCCGACGTGCCGTCCCAGCCCTTCGGGACTGCAACCTGACGAGGTCCGACATGTTCCATCCCTGCCGTCTGCTTGTTTTTCTGACCCTTGTGTTCGTCTCCCTGCTCGCGTCCTCCCCGGCCTTCGCGACCAGGGACACCCCGGAAGACGAAAAAAGCCTGACCATCCGCAACGAAAGCGCCGAAGAGCTGCTGAGCATCCGCTTCACTGTGGGCAACCAGGCCAACTATGCCCGTCTCGACCTCCTGCCCGGCGGTGAAGACCAGCTGCTCAATCCCGGCGGCACCGCCGACCTGCGCATGGATATGGGCCTGTATCTGTGGGACTTCAACAAGGTCCGCCTGGCCGGCGTCCAGAGCCTGACCCTGTGCGGCGAACACCATCCCTGCCTGCTGGTCCGCGGCCTTGACGGCAAGATCAGCCACGTCAACGGCACGGAAAAATCCCTGCTGCCCGCAGAAGATGCCCGGCCCGTCTGCGCCCTGAGCAAATTCCGGCCCGGCATGCTGATGAAGGACGCCTGCGCCCTGCTGGAAAAGGACCCCCTGCGCGATGACGGCGGCGCCGTGCTGACCAGCCTGGGCTTTGCCGACATGGTCTGGGCCGCCCGCCTGACGCCCTACACCCCCGGCGATGACAATGTGGAAGCCTTCCCGGTCAAGGCCGGCGGCGAGGTGCTGGAGCATGTGGAACTGCGCCAGAAGCTCAGCGACCAGCGCCTGGACGCCCTGCTGGCCAGCCTTTACAACATGGGCTACCGCCCCTGGCAGGCCGAGCTGCCGGGCCTGGACATGAATTTCACCGAGATGCCCGTGGCTGACCAGAAGCGCCAGATGGAGATCCTGCACATGGCTCTGGGCATGCTCATGAACGCCCCGCGCGGTGACGCCTGCATCATGATGGCCCCCGGCGACATGCTGCCCGACCTCATCAGCGATACCCCCCGCAAGGACGTACAGCTGTTCACCATCACCGTGCGCCGTCCCACCGCCACCCTCATCGTGGACATGACCGCGTACAGCGCCTCGTTCTAGCAGATACGGACGAACCTGCCCAAAGGGCCTCCGCTCCCATCCGGGAAGGAGGCCTTTTTTGCGCCATCGTGCAGGGCGGACAGGTCCCCCAACCAGACGACATGCCGCGAGGGCAGCCTTCCATCGTGCTGCCACGGTGAACAGCGACCGGACGAACGGCCCGTACGCCCCTCCTTCCCCGCGGCCCGCCGGAAAAACAAAACGCCCCCTTTGCAGGGGGCGTTTGCATTCCAAAGATGCGGGCCAGGCTTACAGCTTGCCGGCGCGCATGTCGCGCAGCCACTGGTACCAGCCTTCCAGGCCGGAACCGTCACGGCAGGAGACCTCGAACACGGCCAGTTCCTTGTTGAGGCGGGTGGCGAAATCCCGCGCCCGTTCGCGGTCGAAGTCCACATAGGGCAGCAGGTCCACCTTGTTCAGCACCATGGCCTTGGCCAGGTTGAACAGCAGGGGATACTTTTCGGGCTTGTCGTCGCCTTCGGTCACGCTCAGCAGGGCCACCTTGGCGTCTTCGCCGCAATCGAATTCCACGGGGCAGACCAGGTTGCCCACGTTCTCGATGAACAGGATGTCCACGCCGTCCAGGTCCAGGCTCTCCATGGCCGTCATGATCATGTTGCTGTCCAGGTGGCAGCCGCCGTCGGTATTGATCTGCACGGCCTGGGCGCCCGTGGCCGCCACGCGGCGGGCATCGTTGTCGGTCTGTAGGTCGCCTTCGATGACGGCCATGCGGAACTCGCCGGCCAGGTCATGCAGGGTGCGTTCCAGCAGGGTCGTCTTGCCGGCGCCCGGCGACGAGATCAGGTTCAGGGCCAGGATCTTGCGCTCACGCAGCTTCTCGCGCACGCTGGCCGCGATCTTCTCATTGGCTTCCAGAACGTTGCGCACCACAGGAATTTGCATCGTTTCCTCCCGGAACTCCGGCCCTTTTCCTCAGGGCCCGCCTGGCGGCAGCATGGCCGCAGGCCGTCGGTTTATGAATCCTGGCCCCCGCTGACGGAGGCTTCCAGATGACTGATCTGCAGCTCCTTGCCCTGCACCACCGTGTGGCCTGCCAGGGCGCCGCACGCCGGACACGGCTGCCAGAGGGCTTCCTGCCCCTCGCCGCCGAAGGTCTGCCCGCAGGTGGAGCAACGCAACAACAGGGGGATGGTCACCAGTTCGAGCCGGGCGGCCGCATGCGGCCCGCCCTGCACCAGGGCCTCGAAGCAGAATTGCAGCGAGTCCGGCACCACGCCGGCCAGGGCGCCGCATTCCACACGGATGAGGTCGAGCCGGTCACAGCCCTGTTTGGCGATCTCTTCCAGAGCTATGTCCAGGATGCTTTGTGCGATGGACATTTCGTGCATAGTGCGCCGATGCTAGCGCAAAGCCCCCGGCGCGTAAAGGGATTTGGCAAATCTTGCCATTCGGCACAAATCATGTAGAGTTTAGCCGTGCCTGCATATGGGGCCTCATGGCATGCCCCGGCCCGGAAGGCCTTTTGCCCCGCTGCCGTGACACGCGCATCATGAACCGCCACGCGCGATCTTCCGCCGGACACTTTCCGGCGGACATCCGGCCCAAAGGCACAGGAGCCTACTGGCATGAACAAGATCTTTCTCTGGATAGTCCTCGCGGTCATCATCCTTGGCCTGCTGCTCATCCTGCTCAACACGCGCATGGGGCAGTCCGGCGACGCCCCGGTCCCGGCCGACAACAGCGTCTCCGCCCCTGTGAAGCCCGCGCCGCCCGTTGCCCAGCCCCCCCTGCCCGTGACGCCCGGCACGCCTGCCGACGGTGAAAAGCTGGCCGCTGCCGGGGTCAAGCCTTCTCCCGCTGCCGTGGAGCGCGGCTTTGCTTTCGAGACAGGAGAGGAAACGCCCGCCACGGCGGAAAGCCCTGCCCCCGCAAGTCCGGGCACGACCCCGCTCACCGCTGCCGCCCATGACGAAAAAGCCCCGGCGGCCGCTCCTGCGGCTCCCGCCGCCCCGGCGGAAGTGAAGAAGGCGGAAAAGCCCGCTCCCAAGCCCCAGCCCGCGCCCCGCAAGACGGCCCCCGCGCCCAAGAACCAGACCATCACCAACTTCGTGGTCTTCGTGCGTGACGGCGGCGCCACCATCCGTCTGGACGCCTCGTCCCCCATCCGCTTCAAGCATCTGGAGCTGACCAGCCCCTCCCGCGTGGTGGTGGATCTGCACGGCACCTGGAAGCTCAGCGAACCCGGTGTGCCCAAGGGCGAGATGGTCAAGGACGTGCGCCTGGGCAAGAAGGGCAGCGACACCCGCATCGTCATCGACCTGCACGCCAAGGCCAAGACGCGCTACATCCTGACCAAGGGCAAGAAGCGCCTGGACATCCGTCTGGACAAGACCAAGTAACTTTTCGCAGCATGGCGACAAAAAAACGGCAGGACCTCCCAGAGATCCTGCCGTTTTTTATCAGATATATTCTACTATCCTCTCTATAAAGGTCTTACCTATGCCTAACAGATGGACTGATGATGAGTTTTATGATTCTGTAGCCGCCTATGTCGATATGTTTCTTAAACAACAATTAGGTCTATCTTTTACAAAATCACATTATTATGAAGAACTTTCTAAAAAATATGGACGCAGTAAAAAATCATTCGAATACAGAATGCAAAATATATCTTATGTCTTTTTTCTAATGGGAAAGGACATCGTCAAAGGCCTTGTTCCCATGCCACATATAGGGAAAAATGACTTCCAAAAAATCCGTATCCTCGCCGCTCAGCTTTTAGGAATCTCTCCTTCTCCAGAAGTTGAATTCGAATACGACGTCCGGCAAGAACTCACCAATAGCAAACAGGAGTATCCTTTAGGCAAGGTGCATCCTCAATCTACGAAATCTACCACGACCATCTACAGCAGAGACCCTAAGGTCAAGGCCTGGGTTCTGAAACGGGCAAATGGCATCTGTGAACTGTGCAAGCAACCTGCTCCCTTCATTTGCGCCGATGGTCTGCCATACCTTGAGGTACACCATATCCGGCCTTTGGCCGAAGGCGGCCCGGACACTCCGTCCAACACGGTCGCCATATGCCCCAACTGCCACAGGGAGCTTCACTTCGGCAGCCAAAGAAAAGTTAAGGAAGCTCTCCTCTATGATACTATCCCTGAGCTTTCCAAAGCGTGACTTCCTGTGATGGAACAGCCCGCAGCTACGAGGAAAGCCCGCGATAAGAAAACAGTCATCCATAGAAAAATACAGCCCAGATATGCACGGCCTTCAAAAGTAACGAAGCTATCACAGGTTATCCACTTCCCCTTTGCTCCACTAATGCAAGCATCCTTTTCCTTCTACCATCAAAAAAGGGAGGCTTTCGCCTCCCCTTCTTTTATTCCTTTTCCATTTCCCTGCCGCGTTCGTCAGCGGCCAGCACCGCGTCCACCAGCAGGCCGGAAAGTCCCGCCCTGTCGAGGACATTGACCCCGGCGATGGTCAGGCCGCCGGGCGAGCATACCTGGTCGCGCAGTTCCATGAGCGGCGTGTCGCTGCGGGCCGCCATGACGGCCGAGCCCTCGAACAGGGCCGCCACCATGTCGCGGCATTCCTTGCGGCCCAGGCCCAGGGTGACGCCGGCCTGCACCAGCCCCTGCATCATGCCGAACACATAAGCGGGCCCGGCGCCGATGAGGGCCGAAAAGGCCGTGAAACGGGACTCCGGCAGCTCCAGACAAACGCCCAGCTGGCTGAAGAAGCGCAGGATGTCTTCCTTGCTCTGCGCCGGGACCTTGTCATCGAAGCACAGGGCGAACACGCCCTTGCCCACCAGCGCGGGCGTATTGGGCATGCAGCGCACCACGGGGCAGCGTCCGGCCACGGCCGCCTGCAAACGGGCGATGCTGATGCCCGCCGCCACGGAGATCACCACCGTATCGGGCCCGAACTCGGGCGCCATCTCGGCCAGCAGGGCCTCGATCTGGTAGGGTTTGACGGCCATGACCACATAGCGGGCCTTGCGGGCCAGCTCGCGGGCCGAATCCAGACGGGTGACGCCCGCCGCTTCCAAAGGCGCCATGCGTGCTGCCGTGCGCGTATGGCCATACAGGATGCAGTCCAGGGAAGAGGCGGCAAGACCGGCCAGGATGGCCCCGCCCATGTTGCCGCAACCCACACAACCGATGCTCATGCTCATGTTCGTTCTCCATCACCGCCACAGGCGGCTGTCAGCCGGGAAGCGCTCCAGACGCTCCCGGAAAGATCACTCCGGCTTGCCGAACTGTCCGGCCCGCAGCTGGGCCAGATGCCAGACGTAGCGCCGCAGGGGCACCACGGCCACGCCCTCGCGATTTTCCCAGCGCTCCAGGGCCCGCAGGGTCGAGGCGTGCGGATGCCCGATAGCGATGGCGATGCCCTGCTTGCGGGCCAGACGGGCGGCCTTGTCCAGCGCGGCCAGCACCTTGTCCGTGCCCTGGGGATCGTCCAGAAAAACATGGCGGCTGGCCGTGACGATGCCCTGGCGGACCATGCTGGTCTCCAGCTGGCTGTTGCCGCGGGTGACGCTGTCCAGCACGAACAGGCCGCGCCCGTAGGCCAGACCGGCCAGCATGCGGCAGGCATCGCGCCGTCCGGTGAACCCGGAACCCATATGATTGTTGAAGCCCAGGGCCGTGGGCACCTGCGCCAGCGCCTTGTCCAGAGCGTGTTCCATGGCATAGGCGTCCATGTCCGTCTCCAGCGCTCCGGGGCCCGGATTGGGCGCGGTGCCGTTCTTGCGGGGCATGGCCTCCATGGGCATGTGCAGCAGGACGTCCAGCCCCATGTCCCGGGCCACCTGCTGCACCGGACGGCGGGCAGCGGCATGGGGCCACAGGGCCAGGGCCACGGGGAACGGCAGGCTGGCCAGCTGCTCTGCGGGCTCCAGCTTCTGGCCCATGTCGTCGATCACCAGCACCAGAGCAGGTTCGGGCATGGGCCGGGAAAGCGTGGCCAGCATGGTCTCCCAGCCGGGGAAATGCAGGACGAGGCATCCAGCACCCCGTCGTCCGTCCAGCACAGTTGCGGCATGGGGACGTCATCGGCCAGCAGGCGCTCGCCGTCAGGGCCGGTACGCAGGGCCTCCTGGCACAGGCGCTCCTGCAGGGCCAGGGCCAGACGCAGGGGAGCGCCGTCCCCTTCCACACGGTAATGCCGGGCCTCCTGTTCCGAAAAGCCGGGCATGGTCAGCAGACGGCAGCCGGGCATGACCCGGGACAGGGTCTGGCGCATCAAATCGTCCAGACGGTCCCGGTGCCGCAACCAGTCACCGGTGGCCAGCACGGGCTGCCCGTCCTCGGCCACCAGCACGGCGCCTCCCTCCCGGGAGGCCAGCCACAGGGACAGGCCCAGACACAGGCAGAACCACAGGATACCGCTCACCAGCAGGCGGGTCGACGCACACGGCCCCCCGGAGAGGCCGTCGTGATCGTCGCCGCTCGGGGGGCCGGGATGTAAGAAAGGCAAGCGCACAGGTTCCCTCCGCGCCGGACGCAGGCCTAGCGCCGGATCTCCTGGATGCGGGGCAGGCCCTTGACCAGCTGCAGGGCCATGCGCAGCTGGTTGTCGCGGGCCAGCTGTTCCGCGGCATCGTCACGCTTCTTGCTGCTCGTGGCCTTCTTGCCGCCATCGGCGTTCTCCAGATGGCCGCTCAGGTTCTGCTCGCGCAGCAGGATGCGGGGCTCGTCGGCGTCTTCTTCACGCGGACGCTCGAAGGGGATCTCCAGGTCGGGCACGATGCCCTCGGCCTGGATGGAGCTGCCGCTGGGCGTATAGTACAGGGCCACGGTCAGCTTGAGGGCCGAGCCGTCGGACAGGGGGATGATGTTCTGGACCGAGCCCTTGCCGAAGGAGCGTTCGCCGATGATCAGGGCGCGCTTCTGGTCGCGCAGGGCACCGGCCACGATCTCGGAGGCCGAGGCCGAACCGGCGTTGATGATCACCACCACGGGCACGTCGATGTCCCCGGCCTGGTCCTTGGCCTCGTAGATGCGCTCCGGCACGGGGCCGCGGCCCTGGATGGACACGATGGTGCCCTTGCTCAGGAACATGTCGGAAACGCTCACGGCCTGGTCCAGCAGACCGCCGGGATTGTTGCGCAGGTCGAGCACGATGCCCTTGAGGCCGCCGGTCTTGGCGCATTCGCGGGTGGCCTTCTTGAGGGCGTCGCGCAGGTCCTCGTCGGTGCGGCCGGAGAAACGGGTGAGGCGGATCCAGTAATAGCCGTCTTCCAGCGGCTTGGACTTCACGCTGACCAGCGGGATGGCCTCACGCTTGACCCGGATGGTCTTGGGCGACTTGGAGGTGCTGTGCAGGATGCCCAGCTCCACTTCCGTGCCCTTGGGGCCGCGGATGCGCGAGACCACGTCCTGCAGGCTCAGTTCCTGCGTGGGCTGGCCGTTGATGGTCAGGATGACGTCCCCGGACTGCAGGCCGGCACGATAGGCGGGCGTGTCCTCGATGGGGGTCACCACGGTCACCTGGCCGTTCTCCACCGTGATCTCGATGCCGATGCCGGTGAATTCGCCGGAGGTGGTCTCCTGCATCTCCTTGTGTTCTTCAGGCGTCATGAAGGTGGAGTGCGGATCCAGGCCCTGCAGCATGCCCTTGAGGGCACCGTCCAGCAGTTCGCCCTGGTTCACGTCCTTCACATAATAACGGTTCACCAGATCCAGCACCTGGCTGAAGCGGCGCAGGGCTTCGAAATCTTCCTCGACCTTGTCTTTGTCGGCCTTGGCGGCAGCGGTGGCTCCCAGCGGGCAGCAGAGGGCCAGCACGCAAAGGAAAACGGTCAAACGGAAAAGAGCTCGCATGGATTGCCTCCCGAAAAGATCATACGGACGCAGGGGCTCCTGCCGGAACCGGCGGGGCAGGCACGCAGCCTTTCCGGGCCGCCTGCGGAGCGGCCATAGTTACCTTTTTCAGGTCAAAAAGCAATGACGGCCGGGGCCCCGGCCAGCCCCGGAGGAGGAAGGGCCGCCGTACCGGCATGACGGCGGCCGGGGACCACGGCAACCCGGCAGGTACGCCATGGACAGGGGCGGCCCGCAGATGCATGCCGAAAAAAGTACCGCTCCCCCGCTCCCGGCCCCGCAGGCTGGCGCAAAAAAAAGGGGCCGCCCGTTGCCGGGCAGCCCCTGGGATCGCAAAGGCGCAGGGCCTAGATGAAGAACAGCCAGGTCAGGATCAGGAACAGCGGGATCAGGATACCCACGGACCAGGCCATGTAACCGAAGAAGCTGGGCATGGCCACGCCCTGTTCTTCGGCGATGGAACGCACCATGAAGTTGGGGGCGTTGCCGATGTAGCTGTTGGCGCCCATGAACACGGCACCGGCGGAGATGGCGGCCAGGGTGGGCGCCATGTCGGTCATCAGGTGCACGGGGTCGCCGCCGGCGGTGTTGAAGAACACCAGGTAGGTGGGCGCGTTGTCCAGGAAGCTGGACAGGGCGCCGGTCAGCCAGAAGAACATGTAGTTCACGGGCTCGCCGTCATGGAAGACCATGTTGATGACACCGGCCAGGGCGCCGTCGCAAATCAGGCCCACGACCACTTCGTTGACGCCCCAGCCCTCCAGGGCGGCACGGGGGATCTCCACCAGCCAGGCAGTGCCCAGCACATCGTTGGTCCAGTCCGTCAGGAAGGTGCCGAAGGGACCCATGGCGATCCAATACACCGCGAACATCACCACGGCGAAGATGGGCAGGGCCAGGATCCGGTTGGTGACGA
>ENA-OWPF01002743-OWPF01002743.1-human-gut-metagenome-genome-assembly--contig:-NODE-2743-length-11889-cov-3.944228_pt1 | contig 11889 bp, 6 predicted proteins | sample MGYA00248261_ERZ651840 | MGnify/ENA primary metagenome ERZ651840 (study PRJEB26924, sample SAMEA4378268) | human gut metagenome | biome: human gut; feature: human-associated habitat; material: faeces... | reverse complement strand
GGCCCGCGTAAAAACCGCCTGTACAGGAGCCCCTCGGCCCCGGTACAGGCGGTTTGTTATCCTTAATCAAATTCTTCGTAAACCGGCTCCACGGGATCTCCCAGCAGGCCGTTTCCAGCGGCTTCACCGTTGATCTCCGTTAAGATACCGGAGCTGTTGACCTTATAGCGGTTTCCATCCCTGTCCTTTACAGTCGTATTCTTTGAGATACGGCCGGAGGTATTGACCACATACGTCTTATACTGGCCGCCGGATGGAAGGCTCACCAGCATATAGCGGCTGTCAGAATCTGCCTTCTGAAGTTTTCCCATATAGTACAGATAATTGCTCCTGACGCCTGTGAAGCCGCGGCCCGCATAGCTTCCCTCGTTGAAGTAGAAGGTGCTCCTGGTCCCGTCGCCCTCCTCGATGGTCCGTTTTCCCTTTACTACGGTCCTGGAATCCTCATCGAAATAGTAGGACGTATATTCTCCTGTGTCCCCGATCTCCACCTTATGGAGCCCCTTCACCGGATTGCCCCGCTTATCAAACAGATAGTTCTTTCCATCGATCCTTACGAAATCATCGGTGGAGGCTTCCCCAAACTCCGGTCCTGTCTTGGGCTCTCCGTCTTTATTAAAGTAGTACCATTCCACCGACTCGTCCACGTTGTCCAGCAGCCGTTCCGGCGGCTCCAGGGAAAGCCATCCACTGATGGCGGCTCCTGCTTTGGCATTTTTGATCTCAGGCTCTGCGAAATACCGCCAGTGCTCAATGGTATTGGAGCTGGCAGAATCCGGATCTCCATCCATATACACCCAGCCTGTCTGCATCTTTCCGGTGGAATCAAAGCAGTAATATTTTCCGTCGATCCGGCTGACCCGGTACTCGCCCTCCTCGTCTCCGGTGGAGGTGCAGTACTTCTTTCCGCTGGGAGCAAAATAATACCAGTACTGGCCGTCGTCGCTCTCCGGACCGTAGGTATAATCGTCCTCATCCTCGTCATAAGGCGGCTCCAGGTATCTCCAGCCAGTCTTCATAGCTCCGTCGCTGCCCAGATAATACAGATTGTCCTCTGTCCAGCCGGTCTGCATCACGCCTTCGGAATCAAACAGATAATTCCTTCCGTCGATCTTCTTCCAGCCGTCCTTTACGACCTTCCCGCTGTTTCCAAAATAAAACCAGACGTCCTCATCCCCGCCGTAATAGGAACGGGTCTTTACCCACTTATTGGCCACCATGATCCCGTTGGAATCCACAAAATAATCCTCGTCTGCCCAGCAGCTGACCGCCATCTCTCCGTTTCCGTTTAAATATCTCCACAGATTATCGGCGCCCTTTCTCCACTCATTGGTCACCCGGTTTCCGTACTGGTCCATATATACCCAGGTATTGCCAGACATGGCCCAGCCTTCTGCGGCCAGCGCCTCCATAGTCATAAGCCCGAGGCTTAAAACGGCGGCAGCTGTCAGTACCTTCAGTCCCTTCGTTTTCATAGCTCCATCTCCTTACCATCTGCCTTTTTTCATACAGCCCCTGCTTTACGATCTATCCCGGAGCCGTATATCCCTGGTATCATTCTACCAGTATCTTACAAAATATTCAACCAGAAGAATCTTTCAATTCTCTTACATACTCCCGGCAAATGCCGCAAAACTGCCGCAATCCCATATGGTATTTGACACGTTCCCCCGAATCACGTATAATATCCACAGAAACCAAACGATAATCATAGAAAGCGACGGTATCATATATGTGGATTGCAGACGGATGGAAGGATTATGAAGTCATCGACTGTTCAAAGGGGGAAAAGCTGGAGCGCTGGGGAAAATACATCCTTTTGCGTCCGGATCCCCAGGTGATCTGGGATACAGAAAAAACGGCTCCCCAGTGGAAAAAGCTCAACGGTCACTATCACCGCAGCTCCAAGGGCGGCGGTGAATGGGAGTTTTTCCATCTCCCGGAGCAGTGGAGCATAAACTATAAGGAACTGACCTTCCAGCTGAAGCCCTTCAGCTTCAAGCACACGGGACTCTTCCCGGAGCAGGCCGCCAACTGGGACTGGTTCGGAGAAAAAATAAAAAATGCCGGCCGGCCTGTGAAGGTCTTAAACCTCTTTGCCTATACGGGAGGAGCTTCTTTGGCAGCCCGCAGTGCAGGCGCCGACGTCACTCACGTAGACTCGGTAAAACCGGTTATCAGTTGGTCGCGGGAAAATATGGAAGCATCCGGTATAGACGGCATCCGGTGGATAGTAGACGATGCCCTGAAATTTGTCCGCAGAGAAGTAAAACGCGGGAAAAAATATCAGGGCATCATCCTGGACCCTCCCGCTTACGGACGAGGCCCGGATGGTGAAAAATGGATATTGGAAGAAAACATTAACGAACTGTTAAGCCTGTGCGGTCAATTGCTGGCCTCCCACAACAGCTTTCTGGTACTGAATCTCTATTCCATGGGATTGTCCGCATTACTCGCCCGTACTGCCGTGCGCCAACTGATAGGAACATGCACCGGAGAACAATTCGGAGAACTCTATTTTACGGATCCTTTCGACAAATCTTTACCGTTAGGAGTATATTACCGTTTTTGGAGATAAATAAAAATGTCCGGAAAGACAAATAAAAACAAAACTTTGAAAAAAACAGGGAAGTAACCTCCCTGTTTTTTGTTCTATTTAGAAAATAAAAGCTCCCGGTATTTCGGTAAAGGCCAAATCTCATCGTCCACCAATAATTCCAATTTATCAATATGATAGCGTATCTTATCCAGATAGGGTTTCACGGTTTCCGAATAAGACTCCGCACGCTCCACTTCATTCTCATACGTATTATTAGCAAGCTTACGGGCTTCTGTCATATCATTGACCATCGTTTTGATTTCCTTAATATGCATGGAAATCTCCTTGATCGACTCCAACTGAACATGCCCGACTTCCGCATACACGTCGGGTAAAATATCTTTCAAACCTTTTACGTTATCGATCAATGTATTTTGATAAGCAATAGCTGTAGGTATAATATGATTCAAAGCCAAATCACCCAATACCCGGGATTCGATCTGTAATTTTTTCAGATACGTCTCGTTTTTAATCTCAAAACGGGCTTCCAGTTCCCGTTCTGTAAAAATACCGTTATCTATGAATAATTTCTTCGCCTTTGTCGACAGATAAGCCCTCAACGAACGCACACAACCGCTCTCGACAGATAAGCCCCGCTTTTGAGCTTCTTCTTTCCATTCCTTACTGTATCCGTTACCTTCAAACCGGATTTTTTTACAGGCAATGATATATCTCCGCAAAGTCTGAAAAATAGCCTCGTCTTTCTTTACTCCTTTATCGATCAACGCATCCGTTTCCTGCTTAAAAGCCACCAACTGCTCGGCAACTGCAGCATTCAAAACGATCATTGAAGCTCCGCAATTCGCCGAAGCCCCGACAGCCCGGAATTCAAAACGGTTACCCGTAAAAGCAAAAGGAGACGTACGGTTACGATCCGTATTATCCCGCATAATTTCAGGAATCTTTCCCACATTCAATTTCAGTTCGGTTTTCTCATCCGGACTCATTTTCTTACTGCTCACCTTCGTCTCGATTTCATCCAGAATAGAATCGAGCTGCTGTCCGAGAAATACCGACATAATTACGGGAGGAGCTTCGTCTCCACCCAGTCGGCGTTCATTCCCCAACGATACGATGCAAGCTTTAAACAAAGCTTCGTGTTCTAAAACAGCCTTAACTGTCGTTACCAAAAATACCAGAAATTGCATATTCGATTTCGGATTCTTTCCCGGAGACAATAAATTCACGCCGGTATCCGTCAATAGAGACCAATTATTATGTTTTCCGGAACCATTGATCCCCTTAAAGGGTTTCTCATGCAACAACACCCGGAATTTATAATGGCGGGCCACCCGTTTCATTGTCGACATCAACAACTGATTGTGATCCACAGCCAGATTTACCTCCTCAAAAACCGGAGCCAGTTCAAACTGATTAGGGGCACATTCATTGTGACGGGTCTTTGCCGGAATTCCCAAACGGTAACACTCATACTCCAATTCATCCATAAAAGCATTCACTCGTTCGGGAATCGCACCGAAATAATGATCTTCCAACTGCTGATCCTTAGCTGCCGAATGTCCCATTAACGTACATCCGCACAACTTCAAATCAGGACGTGCATTATACAACGCCTCATCCACCAAAAAATATTCCTGCTCCCACCCCAAAGTGGCAATAACTTTTTGCACGTCTTTATCAAAATACTGGCATACATCGACAGCAGCTTTATCTATCCATGCCAATGCTTTCAGCATCGGTGTTTTATAATCCAGCGCTTCCCCTGTATAGGCCACAAACACCGTAGGAATACAAAGGGTGCTGTTATTGATAAATGCCGGAGAACCCGGATCCCAAGCCGTATATCCACGCGCCTCGAATGTATTGCGAATTCCCCCGTTCGGGAAACTCGATGCATCCGGTTCCTGCTGCACCAACAACTTCCCGTCAAATGCCTCGATCACATCTCCGTCCTTCAGAATATCGATAAAACTATCGTGTTTCTCTGCCGTAGCCCCGTTCAAGGGATGAAACCAATGCGTATAATGTGTCGCACCCTTCTCCACAGCCCAGGCTTTCATAGCTGCTGCCACCTGATCGGCCAGCATACGGTCGATACTTCCCCCCTCAAACATAATCTTCTCCAGCTTCCGGAACGCCTCCACTGACAGATAATGCCTCATCTTTTCCATCGTAAACACATCCATCCCGTACACCTCCGTTACCCGTTGCTTCTTTATCTTTTCAACCGGTCCACGGCCGGTCATCTCCTTTAATGCCGAAAATCTGATTTTTGCCATAAATTAAATGATTGAAATATTAAAAATTAGAATTCCCCACCTTCATTTATGATGCAAATATAATAAAAACATATATTTTTCACGTTTACCCCCCCTATATTTTTAAGCATAGTTTATAAAAACATCATTTTACGGCAAACACCCCTATAAATATCAGGCTAAAGATTCTAAAAAGTACTTTTCAATCTCAGCATAAGACTCTGTTCCGAATACTCGCAAGAAAATGCCAAAATTACGAGCATTGCAAATACATAGCCAAAATCATTTAAATAATTGAATTTTATATATATACAATTTTATCTTTCTTTTTCTTTCTTCAATTTATAAACATAATTTAAGTGCATATAAATTATTTTTCACATATTTGAAACTTTTATAAGTTTTTGAATACAAACAAAGCATGAAAGCCAAAAAAAATAAACATCTAGACAATCAGATATTTAACTTTCTGTTTATTACTTATTATAAACAATTATGTATATACGCCTAAAATTACATACATGACATTGAAACCGCCAAAGAATTAGTGCAGGACGTATTCATGAAATTGTGGGAAAAAGTACTTTCTGAAGAAAACCATTCTTCCTTTAAATCTTTCCTTTACACTTCAGTCCGCAACGCAGCCATCGATCATCTCCGGCACAGTAAAACACACTCAGAATACGAACAAAAAATTCTGGCTTACTGCAATGATAAATATCTCATATTCGATGAAATCATCATCAATGAACTGGAAGAAAAAATTAAGGATACGATTCAAAAATTACCTCCCCAATGCCGCAAAATTTTCGAAATGAACCGATTCGAAAATAAAAAATACAAAGAAATTGCAGAAGAATTACAAATTTCTGTAAAAGCCGTTGAAGCCCAGATCAGTAAAGCTCTTTTATTTCTAAAATCCGAGCTAAAAAATTTCCTGGATTCCTAAAAGATATCCATTTTTTCAAAATCCGACCTAGGGTAAAATACCTGTTGATTCGTTATATGTTATATTAAAATAACAAAAATAAATAACTATAAACGAATCGTTATGAACATCGAATTCAATGAACTTTTACTAATAAAATACTTTTTAAAAAAATCCACTGAACAAGAAAACAAATGTATTTACGAATGGTTGACAAGCGCTCCGGAACATAAAAAAGAGTTCAACCGTTTAAAATTCATCTGGCATATCTCATCCATAAAAAACCTTTATCAAAAAACAGACACTCTTCATGACTTACAAGAACTGAAGAACAAACTATACAGGCGGAAAAACCGATGGGAGAAAATCCGGTGGATAAGTTACACATCAGTAGCCGCCGTTTCTGTTATAATCATTCTGTCATCCTTATTCGGGGATTTAATAAAAAGTCCATCGCTCCAAAACAAACAGCAAGCAAGCTCCACGGAAATATTTATTCCTAACGGCTTGGAAGGCAATATAACACTTGCAGACGGAACCAAAGTATGGCTAAACTCCGGAAGCCGTATTATTTATCCCGAAAACTACTGCGATACCAATCGGAATATTTTTTTAGACGGAGAAGCTTATTTTGAAGTAAAATCGGATAAAGCACATCCTTTCAAAGTAGAAACTTCTCTGGTGAGCGTGATCGTTACGGGAACCCGCTTTAACCTCTCTTCCTATGCCGATGATAACACCATTGAAGCCACATTATGCCAGGGAATCATAACCATGCGTTTTAAAGACTCTCAATCCGAACAACAAGACCTTCGTCTAAATCCCAATGACAAAGTAACTTACCACAAAATAAACCGAAAAATCGGTAAAGAGATCGTCAACGGTCAACAGGAAACATCCTGGAAAGACGGTATTCTAAGTTTCAAAGAAATCCCGCTTCGGGAAATCGTCAGGAAATTGGAGCGCAAATTTAATGTAACAATCCGCATTAGGGACCGACAAGTCGGAGAATATACCTATACGGCAACTTTTGAAAAAGGAAAAGGATTACAAGCTATCCTTGAAATTATAGCTACTTCTGCCCCTATCTCCTTTCAAAAGGAAAAAGACGGTTCGATAACCATACTACAAACCTAAAAACTAACATTTATGAAAAGAAAAACAAAAGCGTGGTACAGGGATACATCACACTCCCGACCTCATCTGTTCCGAATATTTCGATTTTATCTGCTCTTATTCTTTACATCCTTTCTAAGTTTTCAAGCACTGGCAGGTTACAGTCAGAAATTCACCTTCAATTTCGAAAAAATCCAAGTACAAAAAATACTGGAAAAAATTGAAAAACAAAGTCAATATTATTTTGTATACAATCATCAACGGGTAGATGTTTCCCGAATCGCAAGTCTAAAAATAAAAGAAGAAAGCATTGAAAACATTTTAAACAAACTGTTTAAAAACACGGACGTTCGCTATTCCATTGTCGATCGGCAAATCATACTTTTTAAAAAAGAAGACAGAGATTCCAACAAAAATGCAGACTTTCTTTCCATGCATAAAACCGATTCGACAAAACAGTATAACGATACAACGAAACAAAAAACTCCGGCTATTTTAAAAGGAAAAGTATTGGACGAAACGAAACTACCTTTACCGGGAGTAAATATCATCTTCAAAGGAACCCAACGTGGTACCATTACCGACGTAGAAGGTAACTTCTCGATCAAACGTCCAGCCGGCGGAAAAGTCATTGTCGTCTCGATGATCAGCTACAAAACCCAGGAAATCGAAATCGGAAATCAGACTGATATTACCATTGAGCTCCAGCCCGATGTAAAAAGTCTGGACGAAGTAGTGGTCACCGGCTATCAAACCGTGGACAAACGTACTTTTACAGGTTCGGTATCCAAAATCAATGTCGATCTGATTTCACAGGGTGGCTCCGGAGATGTCGGTAAAATGCTACTGGGAGCCGTAGCGGGTGTGACTGTTGAAAATACCAGCGGAACTTTCGGAACCAAATCCAAAATCCGCATCCGGGGAAATTCCTCTATCAGCGGTAATCAGGAACCGTTATGGGTTATCGACGGGGTGGTACTGGACGACCCGATCAATGTCAATCCCAATCAACTCTATTCGGGAGACGCCAACACCCTGCTTAGTTCCGCCATTAGTGGAGTCAATCCTGATGATATCGAGGACATTCAAATCCTGAAAGATGCCTCAGCAACCGCCATGTACGGAACACAAGCCGTAAACGGAGTGATTGTCGTTACAACCAAAAAAGGGAAAGTAGGCCGGACAAGCATCAATTACCGGAATAATTTCACGATAAATCTGAAACCGTCTATTAGTGATTTCAACGTCATGAACTCCAAAGAGCGGATGGAATTCTCGGAAGAGATGTTCCAGAAGAATCTGATGAACTTTACCGATCTTAACCGTAGTTACGGAGCCTTCGGCCTGTTACTATCCCGGTTATCAAATAAAGAGATCACCTGGGATCAATACGAAGAATCGATACAAAGAGCCAAAACTTACAATACCGATTGGTTTGACGTCTTGTTCCGGAATTCCCTGGTACAGGAACATAGCATCAGCGTAAGCTCAGGAACCGAGAAACAACAGTATTATATGTCTGCCAGTTACTACCATGACGACGGACAAGTCAAAAACCAGCATACCGACCGTTTCACCGCCAGTATGAAAGGCACATTCAATATTAACAGAATATTCTCGGTCACCGCCAGCTTATACGGCTCTATCCGTGACCAAAGAATCTTTGGTACCCAATCCGCCACCGAGAGTAACGGAATTGTCAGCCGGGCCTTTGATATCAATCCTTACAATTACGCGATGAATACCAGCCGGGCTATGCGGCCATACAACGACAACGGGGAATACGAATACTATCTCTCCCGTTACGCGCCCTTTAACATCCTGGAGGAACTGGACAATAATTTTATCGACCTCAAAGCCAGGGAAATCAAATTCCAGGTAGACCTCAATCTGAAAATCACCCCGACATTGACATACTGGGGCTTAGCTTCCGGTCGTATGACCAACAGCTATAGCGAACATATCGCTACCGAAGAATCGAACATCGCAAAAGCCTACCGGGCAGCCGACCAGCGTATTCGCGACTACAACGACCTTCTCTATAATGACCCTGACGATGACAATCAATATCCCGTAACGGTTTTACCCCGGGGAGGTATTGCCGAAACAGACATGGTTATGGGAGAATTCTACACGGTCCGAAATTCGTTAAACTGGAAAAAAGTATATCCTCTTCATAGTTTCGATATAATGGGAGGAACAGAAATACGGGCAAAAACTTATCGAACCGACTATTATAAAGGCTGGGGATTTGAATATTTGAAAGGAATGACTGCTTCCCCCATGTATACCGCGATCAAGCGCGATCAGCTCACCAGTTCCTCACCCTATTACTACAAAGGCAAAACGGTTAGTCGTGAAGTCTCTTTCTTTGCCAATCTGGCATATTCGCTGAATTCGAAATACAATTTTACCTTTTCCATTCGTTCGGACGGCTCCAACCGTCTGGGTAAATCCGAAAAATTCAGGTTTCTTCCGATCTGGGTTATCGGAGGTAGCTGGAACATCGACCGCGAGAAGTTCCTGCAGAAAACAGAGTGGCTGGATTACCTGAAATTGAGAGGCTCTTACGGATTAAGAGGAAACATCAGCAATCTGGGTAGTCCGGAAATGAAAGCCTATTACTATACCACCGCCCGCTTCGAACCGGAGGCCAATGAAACGTATATCTACATTTCGTCACCCGACAACCCTAAATTACAATGGGAAAAAGAGAAAATGTACAACATCGCCCTGGAATTCGGTCTATTCGAGCGTATTAACCTGACCCTGGAGTATTATAACCGTAGAAATTACGACCTGATCGGTTATGTAGCCGCCTCTCAGGTCAGTGGTTTTACTCACCGCACCATCAACTGTGCCAGTATGCGTAACCAGGGATTTGAAATCACATTGAACACTCATAACATTAAACTGAAGGATTTTGACTGGAATACCGTTTTTACTTTCGGGTATAATAAAAATACAGTACTGGACTTAGTTTATTCGACCAACGTGGCTATCCTCAGTGCAGACAGAGGAGGCGCACAGAAAGGCAAACCCATTAGCGGACTCTATGCTTTCCGGTATGCCGGCCTTACGAATGATGGTATTCCCTTGTTTTACAACGAAAAAAATGAAAAGACAAATGTAATCAGCACTTACGATCAAAATATCAGCATGCTGCAATACGAGGGCAGTCGGGAACCCTTAGGTTCCGGGGGATTTACCAATACCATCCGCTACAAGGGATTGAACCTCTCCGTCTTGTTTACTTACTCGTTCGGAAATAAAATCCGTTTAAACCCACTGATCTCGAACTATTACAACGATGTCTCTGCTTTAAGTGGCGACCTGGTCAACCGCTGGACCACCCCAGGAGACGAATACCACACCAACATACCGCGTATATTCGAACAAGAAACCCGAGACCGGTTAACCGCATCCAATGCCGACCCGGTCCTGTTTTATAACCGGAGTAATTTACGTACTGCCGACGGCTCGTTTATTCGCCTGAAGAGCATCACGCTAAGTTACTATCTACCTGACCAATGGATGAAAACCTTAGGCATAGCATCGGCACAACTGAAAGCACAGGCACAAAACGTAGCCTTGTGGGCCGACAAAAAGCTCAAGGGGCAAGACCCGGAAGCTTTGATTACCGGTATAGGTATACCGTCTCCCAAAACGGTATCCCTGGGATTATCCGTTGATTTTTAATCTTTAAACCATAAAAATTATGAAAACATTTATCCATATCATCACACACCATTGGAAAATTCTGGCATTTGCCTTCTTAGCTATTGGATGCTCTGATTACCTGGGAGAAAGTCCGGACAATCGCATACAACTAACCGAAATCGAAGACTATAAAGCACTGGTAACCAATGCCTACCCTGGAGCCTACCATCTTTTTACCGAGATCATGACGGATAACTACAAATATTACGACTATCCGGGTACCAATAACATCACAATAGTCGAATGGTTTAAACCCATGTACATCTGGTCGGATAAATACATGCAAATTCTGGCCGTAGGTCCGGCCAGAGCCTGGGAATACTATTATGGTGAAATCTACAAAACGAATGAAGTACTGAAAGGGATCGACAATGCCAAGGGCAAAGACGAAGAACTGCGAAACCAGGTAAAAGGCGAAGCTTTATTGCTCCGGGCGTATTGCCATTTTATGCTGGTAAACCTTTTTGGGAAACAATACAATGCTTCTACCGCGGCAACAGATCTTGGAGTTCCTTATGCCACCAAGCCACAGGAAGACAACGTTGCCGAATACCCCCGGGATAACATCAAAGATGTTTACGACTGGATAGAACGGGATGCTCTCGAAGGAGTTGCACTTTTGGTCGATAAAAAAGTAAACGTACCCAAGTACCATTTTACCAAAGCTTCTGCTTACGCTTTTCTCTGCCGCTTCTACCAATTCAAAGAAGATTGGGATAACTGTATCAAATACGGAGAGATGTCACAAACCCTCAATTCAACCGTCAGAGAATTCGTCAACGATTACAACGCAACTTTTGCCAAAGGAGACTACGATGAATTTGCCAACTCCTATTGTTCAATCAATAAACCTAACATCTTATTGATGAACAAAGTTCTGGAATTTAACTCTTACACGACCAACGGATATTATTCCAACGAATTCTGGGCAACAGCGTATGAAACAAATGATTACCGGAATAAAATACACAACCGCTATTATCCTACAACTCCGATTTACAAATGTCGGAAATTCCGTAATGTCAGTAATGGTGGTTACCGATATTCGGATGTAGCTCTGTTCACCACAGAAGAAGTGATGCTGAATCTTGCCGAAGCCTACACCCGAAAAACAGAACCGGACCATGAAAAAGCCATATCCCTGCTGAACAAGATCCGCGAAAAACGCTTTGTCCCTTATACACCGCTCACCTCAGCCGCTCTCTCCCTGGAAGGTGAACTGGGAAAAGTTCTCCTCGCCAAAGTACTGCACGAGCGACGAGTAGAACTTTGTTATGAAGGTTATCGTTGGTTCGATTGCAAGCGCT
>ENA-OWPF01002736-OWPF01002736.1-human-gut-metagenome-genome-assembly--contig:-NODE-2736-length-11913-cov-7.338337_pt1 | contig 11913 bp, 9 predicted proteins | sample MGYA00248261_ERZ651840 | MGnify/ENA primary metagenome ERZ651840 (study PRJEB26924, sample SAMEA4378268) | human gut metagenome | biome: human gut; feature: human-associated habitat; material: faeces... | reverse complement strand
TCTTCTTCTGCTGCTCCTCCGGGATGGACAGGGAGTTGATGTTGAAGGAGAACACTTCAATACCGCGCTTTTTGCGCCAGACATTGGACAGCTGCTCGTTGAGGGCGTCCGAGACCTCCAGCGTGTGGGCGGGGATCTCGTAATACTGCACCTTGTTGGCAGAAAGAGTAGCCAGCGCGGGCTGCAAAGCGTTCAGCAACTCACTCTTCAGGCGGGGAGCGATCTCGGATGCGTCATACTGGGTGGAGACGTTGCTGCACACGTTGGTGTAGAACAGCAGCGGGTCGCAGATGCGGTAGGTAAAGCTGCCGTTGCACCGCAGGTTCACCGAGAGCTTGTAGCCCCGCTCCTCGCTGACCACCACCCGGAAGGGGATGGGGGTGGCGGTGCCGTACAGGATCTCGCCCAGTTCCTTGGTGTTGATGTAGTACACCCGCTGGTCCTTGCCGGTGTCGCCACCGTAGGTAAAGCGCTTGGCTACGGTCTGGAAGGTCTCTGCCAGACTATCGCCGAAGTTGCCGGTGAACACGCTGGGCTCGGTGGATGCGTCAAAGGTGAATTCGCCCGGTTCGGCGCACACCTCCACCACGCGGCCCTGCTCCACGATGAGCATGCACTGTCCGTCTGCCACGGCGATGCCGCTGCCGTTGGTGATGATGTTGTCCTCGCCGTTGTTGGAGCTGCGGCGGGAAGTGCGCTTCTGGCCCTTTACCATCAGCACATCTTTGTCCAGAGAATCGCAGTAGAAAAATTCCTTCCACTGGTCTGCAAGGGTTCCGCCCAGTGCGCCCATACCTGCTTTGATAAGACCCATAGTAATTTCCTCCTGTATGTTTTATTTGTGCAAACGATAACTTTCTGTTATCGCACGGTTTCCGGTCTTGGTCACGGTTCAAGGGGTTGTTCCGGGGAGTCGTTTTTCCAGTAAGCGGGACGTGTGTCCCGGTCAAACAACTGCTCTCCGGCGCGGTATTTCAGGCTGCAGCCGCTGGGGCTGCCGTCATCGTTCAGCAAAATGGCCCAGAACTCGTACGCCTTGCCGTCCGTGTCGGTCAGCGTGAAGTGCAGCTCGGTGCCATCCTCGGTGCGGCCCTGTGTTCCCTCTGCGGTGCCGGTCAGAATGCCGTTCCACCCGTCCCATTCCACACTCATGCAGCAGTTGCCGTCCGGCAGGAAGGTCATCCAGCGGATGCCCTTTGCGGCCTCGTCTCCGGCGCGGTAAGTGCCCCACAGCTTGCGGGGGATGGCGGTGTAGCCGATATCGTCCCACGCCTCGGTGCGCTGAAAAACGTACCAGACCTCACTGCCCTTTTTGGGGCCGGTGGACTGCATCAGCAGTGAGCCGTCCTCCATCATGGAGATGGTCCAGCGGCTTCTGCCGTCCTCGCTGAGACATTTCAGGTTCCAGCCCTGACTTTTTTCCCCGTCCCAGCCGGTCACAGCGCCGGCATTCAGCTCTCCGGTGCGGGTCTCGGCAGCGGACTGGATCTGCGGGCTGACGTATGTTTCCCGGATGAAGGAGACGGTCACCGTGCCGGTGATCTCGGCCTTTTCCAGCCGCAGAGTGTAGCTTTCGTTGCGGTCGGCGGGGGCATAGCTTTCACCCTGCGTCACCGCCGTGACTGCCATCCACTCGGCCAGCACCTGCTGCTCCCAGTCCTGCGGCAGCGGCTGCGCGTCCAGCGGGATGACCGGGATATCGTTCACATACTCTCCCTCGGACGCGCTGAACCGGCTGACTACAAAGGAAACGTTCCCCGCTTCGTCAAACGAAAGCGGCAGTTCATCCAGTGTAGCCCACCATGCAGTGTTGCCCTCTTTCAGGCTGCCAGGAGGCAGCAGCCCCCGCTCACAGGCGGCCTGCCGGTCCAGCTCATCCCGGCGCTTCACGTCGCGGTACAGCGCTTCTTCCAGCGCAGCGGGGTCTGCCCCCATGCGCTGCAGCAGTTGGGTGGCGGTGAGCTGGTTTCCGCTTTCAAAGTCGAAGCACCAGCCATTGTGGAAGGGTGCATCCGTACTGCCGTAGCAGCTGCTGACCACAAGGCTGACGCAGTCGCCGTACCAGCTGGCGTTCCAGTTCATCTCAATGCAGATGTCCCACGATTCCGGGTCGGCTGCCTCCGGGCAGTCTGCGTACTCCTGCACATCGTATTCGTAGTACCGGGCGATCTCGGCATTGATGCGGGCAGCGTCGGCGCTGTCGCTTTCCAGCCGGGGCAGATGGATGTTCAGCCGAACCTTGCCGCCGTTCTCTGCCTGCACCACCTTTTCAAGGGTGTACTGCTCGGTGATCGCCGCGGTGGCGTGCATGGAATCCGGCGGGGTCGATTTCAGCTCCCGGCTGCCAGCCGGGCGGGCAGAGGCTGCGGTCTTTGCTCCGCAGCCTGCCAGCAGCGCCGCCAGCAAAACTGCCGGTATCCAGCGGAACGCGTTGTGTTTCATGGTGGTTCTCCTGTGTTCTCAATGGTCGTGCCGGAATCAGTAATCCGGGCAACGGATCAGTTGCAGCTGGGTCTTTCCTTCGGCAAAGGGGTTCTGCCCGTCGATCATGGTAAAGCTCAGGGTCTCGTTGTACAGGTCGTACTTCACCGCCGCCACAAAGGTGATGCCCGGCATCCCGTCCGCCGTCTCGTTGGTCCAGACACCCAGCACCATGCCCTCCGGCACTACGCCCAGATAATCGGCGTAGCCATGATAGAAAACGCTGTTGTCCTGCACGCCCATCTGGACGGAACCATTGCTTTCCACGTCCATCCAGTCAAACTGGTCGTCGCCCATATCGTTGAACGCACCTGTGACCTCGTAGGGGAGCTCCTGCGCGTTCCACTCTGCCGTCAGGGGAGCCAGCTCCAGCACAGAGCCATCCTCCTGCCGCAGGTTCACCTCGCTGCCGCTGCGTTCCAGCGCCACGCCCTGATTTGCAATGTAGATGGGGTCCTGACAGACCAGAGCGCTGCCGAACATGAGGCAGTGCAGCACATCCACGTACTCCACCACGCCGTCCCTAGTCAGCAGATAGACCACCGGGTGGAAGGAGGCGCCCAGTTCTCCGATGCACAGGTCGATATACTCATTATAGATGCCAAGGATGGGGTAGGTGCGGTCCTGTTCCAGCCGGATGCCGTAATCCGTGTCCCACGCGGCGGTCTCCGGCGTGCGGCGCAGGGTGATGGTGCCCTGTGTTCCTTCCAGCTGCACCGAAGCGCTGCCGTAGGTATCGGTCAGCACCGTCTGCGGCTGCGGGTCAGCAGCCTGCAGCGGGATCTCCACATCCAGCTGCCGCCAGCCCGACCCGGCGGGGGAGCTGCACCCGCCCCGGAGCACCAGCCGGTTTTGTTCCGGCAGCAGCAGGCACAGGTCATCCAGCTGGTTGTTTTCCAGCGTGTTCATCCGCATGCTTGCCAGATTGCCGCCGCTGAGCAGGCCCTCGTAGTAGCCGCCCTGCGCCATGCGCCGGTCAAAGGTCTGCATCGCCTCGCGCAGCATCTGCTGCTGCACGGCGTCCGGGTCCAGCCCCATGCGCTGCAGCATTTCAGCCACGGAGACCTGCTTTCCGGTGGCAAAATCGAAGCACCAGCCCCGGGAATACCCCGGGTCGGTACCGCCGTCGTAGCGGAACACCACAAGGCTTACGCAGTCGCCGTACCAGTAGGCGTCCCAGTTGATATAAATCTCCGGGCTCCACTCGTCCTGCTGCGGCTCGATCTCCGGGCTGTCCTCGTACTGTCGGAAGTCTGCCGCATACATGGCGGCAAGCTCATCGTTGAGATAAGCAGCGTCCGGGCCGTCGCACACCAGCTGCGGCACATGGATGATCAGCTTCTGTGCGCTGCCCCACTCGTACAGCTGGATGGTCTTTTCCAGCGTGAACTGCTCGGTGATGCGGTCTTTTTGTGCTGTCTGCACCACCGTATCTGCGGCGCTTTGGGAAGCTGCGCCGGAGCCTGCGGGGGCAGCGGGAGCCGCCGCGCCGCCGCAGCCGGTCAGCCAGAGAGCCGCCGCCAGCACTGCAGCGGCAAGGCGTTTGTGTTTCATGGTCGTTCTCCTGTGATCTCAGCCGTAGCTGCGGGTCATCTGCAGCTGGGTCTCGCCCTCGGCAAAGGGGTTTTGCCCGGCGATCATGGTCAGGGTCAGGTTCTCGTTGTACAGGTCGTTCTTGAACGCCGCCACAAATTCGAGCTCCTCATCGGCAGCGATGCCCAGCACCACGCCCTCGGGCACCACGCCCAGATACGCGGCATCGCCCCGATAGATGCGGCTGTTGTCCTGCACGCCCAGCTGAACGCTGCCGTCGCTGCCCAGATCCATCCAGTTCCAGCCGGTTTCGGCGGTGTAGTTGTAGGAGCCGGTGACGGAATAGGGGATCTCCTGCGCGCTCCACTCTGCCGACAGGGGAGCCAGTTCCAGCACAGAGCCATCCGCCCGGCGCAGGTTCACCTCGCTGCCGCTGCGTTCCAGCGCAGTGCCGTTGTTGGCAAAGTAGATGGGGTCCTGGCAGACCATGGCATTGCCGAACATGAGGCAGCGCAGCACGTCCACATACTCCACCACGCCGTCTTTGGTCAACAGATAGACCACCGGGCGGAAGAAGCCGTCCTCCTGCTCCCCGATACACACGTCCACATACTCGTTATAAGCGCCAAGGATGGGGTAGCTGTGCTCCTGTTCCACCCGGATGCCAATGTCTCCCCATTGGTCGGTCTTTGGTGCGGGGCTCAGGGTGATGGTGGCCTGCGTTCCCTCCAGCTGCACCTGCACACCATCGTAGGTGTCGGTCAGCACCGGGGTGTCAGCGGGGGGCAGCGAAAGCTCCATATCCAGCTGCTGCCAGCCTTCTTCGCAGCTGTACTTACCCCGGAGCACCAGTTGATCCTGCTCCGGCAAAAGCAGGCACAGGTTTTCCAGCTCATTGTATTCCAGCGTATCCATCCGCATTTGCGAAAGCTCTCCGCCGAGACGCAGGCCCTCGTAATACGCGCCCTGCGCCATCTCCCGGTCAAAGGCCTGCATGGCCTGCCGCTGCACCTGCGCCTGCACTTCGTCCGGGTCCAGACCCATCCGCTGCAGCATCTCGGCTGTGGTGATCTGCCTGCCGGTGGCAAAATCGAAGCACCAGCCGCTGTAACGCCACGGGGCGGTGCCGCCGTAGCGGCTGCGTACCACCAGACTGACGCAGTCGCCGTACCACCAGTCATCCCAGCCCACACCGATCTGCGGGTACTCGCCGCCCGGCTGCCCGGCCTCCTCGCTGTTCTCAAACTCCCGGAAATCCGCCGCATAGATGGCGTTCAGCTCATCGTTGATGTAGGCGGCATCCGGGCTGTCGCATTCCAGCTGCGGCACATGGACGGAAATGCACTGCACCGCTTCCTCCCCCCACACGCCCGAAACGTTCTTTTCCAGCGTGTACTGGTCGGTGATGCGGTCTGTCTGGACGGCCTGCGCCACCGCGCCGGGGGTGCTTCGGCTGCTGTCGAAGCTTTGGTCGGCAGCAGCGCTGGGGCTGCTCTGGGTGCCGCCGCAGCCGGTCAGCAGCAGCGCCGCAGCCAGTGCAAGGCTTACAAGGTGTTGGTATTTCATGGCGGGCTCCTTTTCTATGGTGTGGTTCAGCCGTCTCCTATGCCTTGCCACTTGTCGATGATGTAGGCGGCCCAATAGGTCTTGTCGTTGATATCCACCACAGTGATGCCTACCTTATTCACCACCGGGTTGTCCTCATGAAGCCCCGGCACACCGCCGTAGTCCTTGATCAGTTCATCCACCAATTGCTGGAACTGGGCCTCTGTGGCGGGGTAGAGACGATCCATACTGTAACGTTGCTTTCCTTCGTAGTCGAAATCCACGCCTACCCGGTACTGATTGAGCATACGGAAGATGGCTGTGGAGCCGGAGCTGTAACCCGCCTCGTGCAGACCATCCCACATCTTTGCGGCATAGTCGCCCTCCATCCGCAGCCTGAGCCCTTCGTCCGACGGGAACTCCGGGCTGCCGTTATCCACAAACATCTGCACATCTGCCTGAATGGCGTGTTCCAGACCCTTACTGTACTCGAACTTGATGTTCTCCACCTTTCGCCGGGCCAGCTCTGCGTTGAAAATGGTCAGGATCTTCTGCCCGTCCCGGATCACAGGGATCGGCGGCGAAGGAGGCGTTTCTGTGGCAGAACCGGAGCTTGTGGAGCCGGAGGAGCAGCTATCGTCACAGGCTGCCAGCGCCAGCATCACCGCCGATGCGCCGGAGAGCTTCAGGAACGTCCGTCGGTCATATCGTTTCATGGGGGTGCTCCTTTCTATAAAGCCCCGGACACAGGGGGAGTGTGCCCGGGGCAAAAGGGGGAAGTCTGGTTATCTTATGCCTTGTTATTTCGGAACACAACAGCGGTCATGTAGGTCTTGCCCTGAACCACCGGGCAGTAGATGCTGATGAACTCTGCCTTGGCGCTATTAGAATTGTCCAGCAGTTTTGCTACAAAAGCCCGAACGGCAGCATCCTCGCAAGAATACGCATCCTCCAGAGCCACCTCTCTCTCGGTAGACGGTTCGGAGAGGCCGGCCATACCTGCCAAACTGTCCTTGCCATACTTGTTCAGTATCTTGTCCTCAAATCCATTGAGTTCCCCAAAAATGAGCTTGTTGTCAGAGTCATTAAGCGTATGCGGTGTCTCGTTGGCCTCTTCAAAAACACGCCCGTAAGCCCTTATAGCGCCCACCGCATCCTGATTGAGGGTCAGCTGCTCATGGTCAACCAGACCTGCATCAAACTTTTCCTTCCAGACCTTGTTGATGGCTGCCAGCAGCTCGGTTTCCTTGCCGGTGGGCACTACGGGCGTGGAGGGTGCACCGCCGCAGGCAGCCAGTGCCAGCAGGGCGACCGATGCGCCGGAGAGGGTGAGGAATTCGCGTCTGTTCAGTTCTTTCATGGGGTGCTCCTTTCGATACAATATTTTATAGATTACGGTTCGCAACTTGCGGGAAGTCCGTGCGTCACTGCCCCGCTTCAGATCGGTGCAAAGTCTACCATTACCGCCACCGTATAGGTCTTGCCCTTAATGGTGGGGCAGTAGAGCCCGATCATCCACTGCTCGGGATGCGGACTCGCCAGTCCATGCCCGACCAGATCCCGCACAAACGCCTTGACCTCGCTCGGATTACGAGGATACAGTTGCTCTAATTGCAGACCGTCATGGGTGTAGTTAGAAACTCCCGCAGTTCCCCGATAGCTTCCGTTTCCATATTTTTCCCTGATTCCCTCTATCATTTCAGACTCACGGCGTTGGTACTCGTGGAATACATCATCAGGCAAGCTCCATTTGCGGTAATCCTCCTCGTCTACTTCAGGTTCATTGTTTTCAAAGGGGCTGGCTGTAAACTTTGCGAGGTCGGCAGCCTCCTGACAGTAGACCAAAGACTTGCAGATCTTAAGGTCGGGATGGGTGATTACTTCTCTGTTGACTTCATACCAGACCTCGTTGATGGCTTTGAACAGGGCCATCTCTTTGCTCTCAGAGGCCGGAGGTGAGGGAGGTGAGGAGGGCCCGCCGCAGCCTGCCAGCGAGAGCGCCACAACGGCTGCGCCGGAGAGGGTGAGGAATTCGCGTCGGTTCATCTCTTTCATGGGGGTGCTCCTTTCTGTTTGTCCCCCCTGCTTTTTAGGGGGGCTGGTTTGGGTATTCTCTGCACTTGCAGTCCGCTCCATCTTATGCTATTCTTATGAATAGAATCCGCAGTTGCCTGTTGACGCGTTTTGTGCACAGCGACAGGCTTTCTGCACCGGCGCGGGACCTCTTCTGTTTGTACTGTATCATACCCGGGAAAAAATTGCCCCCTCAGAAAAGCCGTTTTTGGGGGGCAATTCCAAAAAAATTTTTGGGGTTTGGGGCTTCCCCCTCAAAAAATCCCCCCAAAAAGCCCAAAATTGGGGGGATTTGGGGGTGGTTTCCCACCAAAACAGGCGGCTGCAGCCCTGCCTGTGCCGGTTTCCCCCTCTGGCTGCAATGTGCGGAAAGGAGTCATGAAAAATGGAACGAAGGACATTTTTAAAGCTTGCGGCGCTTGTCCCCGGTCTGGCTCTTGCGGGCTGCGGCGGCAGCAAGACCCTGCTTTCTCCCAAGGACCCCACCATGCTCAGCATCTGGCATGTATATGGCGAACAGGCGGACTCGCCCATGAACCGCCTGCTGACCGAGTTCAACGACACGGTGGGCAGAGAGAAGGGCATCCTGCTCAACGTGACCAACATGACCAACAGTGCCGCCATCGGCGGCCAGCTGCAGGACGCCAAGGCCGGCAAGCCCGGCGCGCTGGACCTGCCGGACCTGTTCTCGGCTCATTCCGCGGACGCCAGCGCTCTGGGCATTGAGAACCTTGTGGACTGGAACGACTGGTTCACCGCCGAGGACATGGCGGCCTATGTGCCCGGCTTTGTGCAGGACGGCATCATTGACGGGAAGCAGGTGGTGTTCCCGGTGTCCAAATCCACCCAGCTCATCTTTTTGAACGGCTCCCAGTACGCCCGGTTTGCGGCGGACACCGGGGCGCAGCTTTCCACCCTTGCCACATGGGACGGCTTTTTTGAAATGGCGGGCGCCTACCGGCAGTGGTCGCAGGGCAAGCCCTTCTGCGCGCTGGATTACCCCCTGCGTCTGGTGGAGCTGAACGCGCTGGAGCAGGGCAGCGGCGAGTTGTACAAGGGCAGCTGGTACGATCTGACCAACGAGACCTTCCGCGCTTCGTGGATGGAGTTTGCCCGGGCGCTGGTGCAGGGCGATATTCTGATCTCGGACCTGTACTCCAACACGCAGGTGATGACCGGCGAGACGCTGGCGGGCCTTGGCAGCTCTGCGGCCATCCTTTATTACAATGATTTCGTCACCTACCCGGACAACACCACCGAGCCCACCGACCTGCTGCTGGCTCCCCTGCCCCACGCCGCAGGCACCGCCACGCCCCTGATGCCGCAGGCCGGTGTGGGCCTGTGCGCCTTCAAGACCACCGACCAGAAGGCCGAAGCCGCCGCCGTGTTCCTGCGCTGGCTCACCGAGCAGCAGCGCAATCTGGAATTTGCCGCCGATACCGGCTACATGCCGGTGTCCAGCGCCGCCTTTGACGCCATTGCGGACTATCCCTTTGAGCAGCAGAGCTATCAGCGGCTGTACGACGTCTACAACGAAATGCGCATCCAGAACACCCCCCTGTCCGAACCGGGCATCGTGGGGTACCACGCCAAGGCCAAAACCTTGTACGACAGCCTGCGCCAGCGCCAGAAGGACTACCCCCAGCGCCTTGCGGACGGCGAAACGCTGGAAGCCCTTGCCGAGGAAACATGGCAGCTGCTGTGTGACAATGCCTGAGCCTGCCGCTCAGCCGGAAAGGAGGGACTTTGATGCACTTTGTTGACCGGCACCGTGAAAAGATCCGCCAAAGCCCCATGAGCAGCCGGCTGCTGTGGGCCTGCCTGCTGCTGGTAGTGCTGCTGGTGTTGACCTTTGGTGCGGCGCTGTTCCTGTTTGCCAGCCTGCACAACACCAAAAAGGACATCAGCCGCAGTCTGCAGATCCAGTTTTCGGTGTTCCAGAACGATATGGAGCGCTATTTTGACCAGCTGGCGGTCATGGGCGTGAACCTGTCCGAGGACATGAGCGCAGAGGTGGACAAGGAGCTTGCGCTGCGGCAGATGTCCTTTGCCCAGCTGAACGACTCCCCCGAGGTGCTGAACGCGCTGGAGGAGAAAATGATCGAGCCGCTGTGCCGCCGTCTGCGCCAGACCGGCTGTTCCGGTGCTTTTGTGCTGCTGGATGCCACCGTCAACACCCGCATGGAGGGAGCAGAGCATTCCCGTGCCGGGCTGTATGTGCAGAAAAGCGGTGCCGACACCCCCACCGTGCCCCTGCTGCTGTACCGGGGCAGTGCGGAGGTTGGCAAGACCCACAGCGTGATGCCCCACCGCAAATGGCGCATGGAGTTCCAGACCGACCAGTTCCCGGACTACGACCGCTGGATGACCCCCGGCAGCGCCCCGCTGTACCAGTCTTACACGCTGACCGAGCGGTTCGAGCTGCCCGGCACCTCGGAGGAGGTGCAGTTGTTTTTGCTGCCCCTGCGGGGGCGGGACGGCACGATATACGGGCTGTGCGGCTTTGAGATCAGCGAGAGCTTCTTCAAGCAGAACTTTGCCCAGCCCACCGGCTTTGACCGGCTGAGCTGCCTGCTGGCCCCGGCGGGGGACGGCCTTGCCGCCGATGCCGCCCTCAGCAGCGGCACCACCGGCGGCTACTACCATGCTCCCCGGAACACGCTGGTGCTGCGCAGCATGGGCGGTGGGCTGACCCAGTTGACCGGCCCCGACAGCGCCTATGCGGGCATCTCCCAGCTGTGCCGCCTGAGCGAGAGCCAATCCTACCGGCTGGCGGTGTGCATCCCCATGGCAGACTACCGGAGACTGGTCTTTTCCGGCAATCTGCAGATGCTGCTCATCGGCCTGTTCATCGCCTTTTTCGTGGTGTTCTGCTGCATGAACTTCCACCGGCGCATCCTCTCGCCGGCGTTCCGGCAGTTCGAGGAGGACCGGCGGGAATCCCGGCGGCGGATGGACGAGCTGCAGCTGGAACGCCAGCAGATGCAGACTGAGCTGTCCCGGCTGGCGGACGTGTGCCGCAACGAGTCGGTGCCCGATGCCTTCCAGACCTTTGTTGCGGGCATTCCCACCCTGACCAAGACCGAACGCCGCATCTTTGACGGCTACGCCGCCGGGTTGCGCACCCGGGAGATCGTGGAGCAGCTGGACATCAAGGACAGCACCCTGCGCTTCCACAACAAGAACATCTACGAAAAACTGGGTGTCAGCTCCCTCAAGCAGCTGCAGCAGTTCGTGGCGATCCTGAACTCCGGCAGCGGCAGCGCCCCGGACGAAAAGTGACCCAGCAAGCAATGTTTTCGTCTATACAAAAACACTTTTTTGCGCTGCAAAATGCTTGTTGGGGAGTGCCCCAAACCCCTTTGTTCTGCATTTTTCAATGCAGGCTGCGCCTCCCTGCGGGATGCTTTTGAGGATGTCAATCGTCACATCCTACGAAAAAGCCTGTACCTTTTTGGCGCAAGGGTCAATAGAAGAATTTGATGGTTCATGGTACAATAGCAGACGTTGCGTGTTGTGCGGTTTGCACGGCAATATCTTTGAAAACACAAAATAATAACGATGATAAATTAAAATTTAACGTTTTGCGTGGCTTGCTACACCACAATTACACTATTTTATAAGAGCCTTGAATGACGAAAAATGGCACCCGCTTTTAGCAGCAGGTGCCATTTTTGCGTCCGGGAGTATTGAAGAATCGTGAGCCTGCTGGTGGATTCTGCGAGAGGCAGACTGTCAGCGGCTTTATTGTTGACAAAAAATATAGGTGCAGCAACCATCCATCTGCTGTATTCGTAGGAGCGGTAGGTGGACGGTCTTTTACTTATGTATGAAAGTAATTATGAAGCAACTGTAGCTGTCGTTATGAAATATATAGAGAGCCGAGGTAGCACCACTCTGATAAGCTCGATATTTGATAAAGGTACTATGACTGCCGTTCGTGTAGTACTGAAAAAACTAGTATCAGTACACAAAAATGAGATGGGAAACAAAAGGGAAACCGAATGCTGAAGAAGTTACAATATAATTACAAGAAAACAAAAATAACGAAAAATAGTAGCAGGTTGCACATTTAAATTGAAAATTCATAATGAAATATGCACAAATTGAAAGGAAACCGTTTCCCTATTTCTTTGTTGACGTTAGTGGTTGGGAGTGCTACTCTGTAGATGTTAGGGATGCGCATCAAAAAAATCTCGAAAACTCTTTACCTTATGAAAGAAGGAAACAAATATGAGCAGAGTAAAACACTTGTTTGCAGTTGCGCTGGCGGCATTGATG
>ENA-OWPF01002734-OWPF01002734.1-human-gut-metagenome-genome-assembly--contig:-NODE-2734-length-11917-cov-4.132861_pt1 | contig 11917 bp, 9 predicted proteins | sample MGYA00248261_ERZ651840 | MGnify/ENA primary metagenome ERZ651840 (study PRJEB26924, sample SAMEA4378268) | human gut metagenome | biome: human gut; feature: human-associated habitat; material: faeces... | reverse complement strand
GGGAAAGCTAGCTCGACTGGCTGTCCCGCACGGCACTGGACAGTATGCCAGCCGTATTCGCCAACAATCCCGCGGCGATGACTTCCGACGACATCAAGACCATCTTGGAACGCCGCCTGTAAGCTTACACGGTTTCACAACCGAGCGGCCCTGAAATCCTTGGATTTCAGGGCCGCTCGGTTATCCGGCTCTTCACCGGAGGCTCCCGCCTGCCAGAACAAAGAAGGTACGGGGAACGGACCGTCTTTGCCTCTCTCCCCCGCTTCCCGTCTTACGAAAAATCTTTCCACACCTGTACGCCGGTATAGCACTCCACGGCGACAAGAATGATCAGAAGGACATTGATGGTCCCGTGGATGAGGGGCAGGATCTTCCGCTTCTTCTTGTAGCGGTTCATGATGTACCCGGTGATCAGCCCAAGGATGGCCAGCCCGATGATCGGCCACGCCAGTTCGGCGTGCAGTCCGGTAATGTGGGTGCTGCCGAACAAATCCAGCGTCACATAAAAACCGAGCGCCCCAAGAATCCATAAAACGAGGGCCAACGTCCCGAGCTTTACATGCTGCTTCCACGGGAAAAGCGTCTTCTTGCCAAGCAGCATCGCCACCCGCTTCAGCCCCTGCCACATGGCCCATACCCCGAGAACGGCGGCGCATACCTGCATCAACGGATGCATCCACAACAGAATATCACTCATGCCTGCTCCTCTCTGAACCGCCCTATTCGGAAAGCGGTATTTAGTAATAGCTACTGACAGCAGACTATTAGATCATTTATTTCCGAGAAGCAAGGCTTTTCCAACAAGGCTTATGCCAGACAGACCGCGCATCCCTGAAAACGTCCACGGCACCCATAAAAAAGTCCTCCCGATCGACCGAACGGGAGGACGAAAAACGGATATGCGGAAGCCCTATTCGTACATGGGCAGATAGTGCAGCACGAAAAGGATATGGCACACGGCGGTAATACAGCCGTATACAAGCAGGACATAAATGGTCAAAGAGCCGCCCGGGGCGCTATAGGCCGCCGCCGGGAACTTCTTGCGGCTGGCCCGCAGCATGAGGGCCGGGACGATGACCGACCAGATGGTTGCGGCGAGGCCCGCCCATCCGATGGCGGCGAGGAAGCCGTCCGGCTTGATGAGCCCGCCGAGCAGGGGCGGCAGGAAGGTCACGAGGGTCGTTTTGGCCCTGCCCATGACGGAGTCATCGAACTTGCACAGGTCGGCCATGTAGTCGAAAAGTCCGAGCCCCGCGCCAAGGAACGAGGTCGCCACCGCGAAGAAGGAAAACGCCTCCAACATGCGGAGGATGAAGCTGCTGTCGATACCGGAACCGGCTGCACGGATGAGGTCCCCGACATTGCCGCCCGCGGCGATGACGGCCTTGAACTGCCCGCGCGAGATGATCCCGTCGGCGGCCACAATCCAGGCCACATAACAGACAAGGGCAATCAGCGTACCATAGCGCAGGCACTTGTTGATGTCGGCTGGCCTTTTGCCGAAATACTTGACCAGACTGGGCACGGAGGCGTGGAAACAGAACGAGGTGAGGTAGGTGGAAAGCGCGCACCAAATGAAAATGACCGCCCCGCCGCCGGAACCGTTTTCGCCCAGGTCAAGCAGTACGGGCAAACGGATCTGCGACAGCATACCGGTCATGGACAGGATGAAGGTCAACACCATGCCGCCCATCAGGATAACCGAAAGCCGATCCACGAACCGGGTACTCCACCAGACACAGGCCATGAGGATCAACGAGAAAAACAGGCTCGAGCCCATCATCCCGGGATCGTTGCCCGTCACCGCCATGACGGTCTGCTGCACGGTGGACCCGCCGCCGCTGACATAGGCATACACCAGAATATACAGGACGAAGGCCACGGCAAGCCCGTTGATCGTGCTCCAGACTGGACCGAGCGTATCCTGAACGAGCGTGTGGAAGCTGCTGCCCGGCTCGTAATGCAGATTCACTTCCAGAATCGCCTGGCTCGCACGCAGCATCAACATCCACGTAAGGACCATCAGCAATAGGGACCAGTAAATCCACATGCCCGCCGAAATCATCGGCAGCGCCAGCATCCCGGCACCGATGGCCGTCCCGGCGATGATCATCGTGCCGCCCAAAACATTGCCTTGAGAACCCATGCCTTCTCCCGTTTGTTCCTGCATCACGGCAGGTTTTGGGGTGAAATTTCTCCGGCGGCATCGGATCTCCATGCCGCACGGACTGCTTTCCCCTGTGGGGCATCCCGGTTACAAAAACGATAGAGGGGAGCGAGTATCCTCTAAAACAGGCGATAGGTCCATATATGCAGCGGGCCCGCCGTCCGCCAAAGCTGGCGGGGATCTTCCAACCATGCGCCGCCACAACACTTGCCGCGTCAAAAAACATTCATCCCTCCTTAGGGTATCGCCAACCCTCGCCAAAGGTACATAAAAAAAGCCCGCCGCCCCATCCGGCATCCCCGCGTACGCCTCGCTCCATACGCACAAAAAAATCAGGTTGAGCGCCGCCTTGGGCATGTAGCATCTATCGGTTTTCCCTACGCGGGAGCATCTTCGCCCATCGTATGCAGCCAATGGAGTGCGGCGCGGGTTGCCTCACGCGAAAGGGCCTTCCCCTTCTCCTCCGAACCGCGCTTCGGCTCCGGGCCATTCCTATATTCAAGGGGAAAAGGGCGCGTTCCTCAGGCACCAGCCCCCTCCGGAAGAAGAACGGAAGCGATAAGAAGGGGCTACAGATACCTCCCGGAACAGCTTGAAGGCAACATCTTTTCTCGCTATGTAAAAGGGATACAAACGAAAGCGAGCATATTTCCGGACCATCGGACACCCACAGCGCGAACTGTGAAGACAAGGCAGCGTACGTTATGACCTTTTCCTTACACAAACTGGTTGGACTGCCTGCCATCGCGGCGGCCGCCTTTTTTATGCAGGCACTGGACGCCACCATTCTTAACACGGCACTCCCCGCCGTGGCGCGCAGCCTCGACCGTTCCCCGCTGGCCATGCAGCTCGCCGTGGTGGGCTATACCCTCACCGTCGCCATGCTCATCCCCGTGAGCGGCTGGCTGGCCGACCGGTTCGGGACACGGCGCGTCTTCATCTCCGCCGTGAACTTCTTCATTCTGGGTTCCCTGCTCTGCGCCCTGTCCACCTCGCTTCCCATGCTCGTCGCCTCGCGGGTGCTGCAGGGTATCGGGGGAGCCATGATGATGCCTGTGGCGCGCCTCGCCGTGCTCCGGGCTTACCCGCGCACCGAGCTGGTCGCCGTACTCAACTTCATCAGCATTCCCGGCCTCGTCGGCCCCGTGGTCGGCCCTCTGCTCGGCGGCTGGCTGGTGACGTATGCCACATGGCACTGGATCTTCCTGATTAACATCCCCATCGGGCTCATCGGCATCCTCTACGCCTACCACATCATGCCGGATTTCACGGCTCCGCGCCGCCCCTTCGACTGGATGGGCTTTTTCCTGTTCGGCCTGAGCCTCGTTTCCTTTTCCAGCGGCCTTGAAGTCTTCGGCGACAGGGTCGGCCCCGATTTTCTCCCTCCCGTACTGCTCATCAGCGGCATAGCCCTGCTCGGACTGTACATCCGCCATGCCCGGCGGCATCCCTCCCCGCTTATCAGGCTGTCGGTTTTCCGCACGCGCACCTTCTCCGTGGGCATCGGCGGGAATATCCTGTCCCGCCTCGGTACGGGCTGTGTACCGTTCCTCATGCCGCTCATGCTCCAGGTCGGGCTCGGGTACCCCGCTCTGGTGGCCGGGGCCATGATGGCTCCCACGGCCATAGGCTCCATCACCGCCAAAACTTTCGCCATGAAGATCCTTAATCGGTTCGGCTACCGGGTGACCCTCACGGGCGTCACCGTCTGCATCGGCCTCATGATTGCCCAGTTCGCCCTCCAGACGCCCACCCTGCCCCTGTGGATGCTCATTCTCCCCCTGTTCATGCTCGGCATGGCCATGTCCACCCAATTCACGGCCATGAACAGCATCACCCTCGGAGACCTTTCCACCGAAGACGCCAGCACCGGAAACGGCTTGCTCTCCGTAACCCAGCAGCTTTCCATCAGCTTCGGCGTGGCGAGCAGCACCGTGGTGCTTCGGTTCTACAGCTCGTTCGCCTCGGGGACGCTGCTCGATCATTTCCACTATACGTTCATCACCATCGGCGGGATCACCATGATGGCCGCCTTCGTTTTCATGCTCCTCCGCAAGGACGACGGCGACAGCCTGCTTCCCGGACGCAAGAAGCCCGTCTTCGAGACGACAAGCAGTCCCACCCCGCGCAACCTCTAACCATCCAACGTTGAACGGAAAGCCGCCGGGACAAGACGCGAACCGTATTGGCGGATCAGCCCGTATCTCGCGGTGTGCAGAGGCGACGCGTTTGCCGGGGTCCGGAACCGAACCCCGCTTATATCATCGGCCGCAAAAAAAGGCGCCCCCGTCCGTTCACGGAGAGCGCCTTCAGCAGGGAGTGGGAGGCAATGGTTACAGTGTGTCGGCGTACAGCTCGATGGTGTGCCTGACCCGTGCGCGGTCGCCGTTCCGTGCCAGCATGTCGGACAGTTGCATCATGCACGCCGGGCACCCTGTGGCGACGACGTCGGCCCCTGTGGCAACGATGCTGTCACGCTTCTTCTGGCCGATCTGCTGCGAAATGTCGTAGTGGGTCAGCGTGAAGCTGCCGCCGCAACCGCAGCAGCGATCAGGCTCCACCATCTCCACCAGTTCGCAGTTCTTGTTCATGTTGATAAGCTCACGCGGCTGCTTGCTGACGCCGAGGGATTTCTTCAGGTGGCAGGATTCGTGGTACGTCACCTTCAGGCCACCCTTGGCGGGCCCTTCGGGGTGCACGCCCAACACGTCCACGAGGAACGCGTTGATGTCTATGGCCTTGGCGCCAAACTTCTTGGCGGTTTCCTGCACCGAAGCGGGCAAATTCCGCGACATCTCGGGCCAGTATTCCTTGATGGTCATCGTGCAGGACGAGCACGGCGTCACAATGTAGTCGAAGTGGGTCCGCGAAAGGATGCCGAGGTTATGCTCGATCATCTTTTCAACGCCCTCGCGGTCGCCGGACACCAGCGCGGGGATGCCGCAGCAGGCAAAGTTGTCGGACAGGAACACCCCGACACCGTGGTGCTCAAAAACCTTGAGGCAGGCTTCCGACACGCCGGTATAAATCTTGTCGCCCATACAGCCTGGGAAGAACGCGACGCGCAGGCCGCTCTTTCCGGCGGGTCTGTCCACCTTCCCAACCTTGGAACGCAGAGGCTTGTCCGACAGCAGCGGCATGTGCCGATCCCCGAACAGGCTCTTGAGCAGCGGCGCGCAGGCGGTTTTCTGGGGATTTTGCTCATCTTTCAAGAGCAGTTTCTGGAACGGCGAACCGGCGCGCAGGAGCGTATCCACCACGCGCGGGTTGGGAAGAAGCTTTCTGAAAATGGCCTTCTTGACCGGGGACAATCCCAGATAGGCCGTGACGATGGCCCGCGCTTCCATAAAGATTTCCAGCGTCGGCACGCCGGAAGGGCAGCTGAACTGGCACCCGCCGCACAGCAGGCAGCGGGACAGCTTTTCGTTCACCGCTTCCGGGTCCTGAATGATGAGATGCGCCAGATTCTCGACCAGCGCGATTTTGCCGCGGGTCACGTCCCCTTCCTTCCCGGTGGTGTCGAAAACCGGACAGAAGGCCTGACAGAAACCGCATTTCATACAGGAAGCCAGTTTGTCGTCCAGAACCATCAACGACTTGGCAAGACTTGAAATCTCATCCATGAATCAGTCCCTTTCCCGGACGCCCGCCGGGGGTGGTCGCCCGCTTCCTTCAAGGCGCGGGCGGTTCTGTGCCGGATTCGGAAAGTTGACCGGAGAGGAAACGGCAGGGCCCCCTGTCATTGGCCACGGAGCAGCGAAAGCGCCGTTCGGCCACCCCCTTCATGCCGCCTCCCCTGCCGTTCGAATCCTTTGAGGGACGGGAGAAGCCCGCTTTCCAACGCCCTCCTCCCGTTCCCTTCCTACAGCTAGTCCCCGAATCCCACGATCTTGCTCGGGTTGAACAACCCCTTCGGATCAAACGCCTTGCGCAGGCGCCGCGAGAACATGATCGTCCCGTGGGAGGTTTCCTGTTCCAGCCATTTGATTTTGGCGGTGCCGATGCCGTGCTCGCCGGACAGCGTGCCGCCAAGCTCCAACGCGGCGTTGAAGAGGTCGTCCACAGCCCGTTCCACGCGCGAGAACTCTTCCTTGTCGCGGCGGTCGCAGAGGATGGACGGATGCAGATTACCGTCACCGGCATGGCCGAAGGTGGCGATGGTGACGTTGTGGCGGGCGGCGATCTCGTCGAGGGCCTTGATCATAGCCGGGATCTTGGAGCGCGGCACCGTGGCGTCTTCCAGCATCAGCGTGGGACGGCAGCGGGCCAGCGCGGGAATGGCCACGCGGCGGGCTTCCCAAATCCGGCTCTTTTCCACGGCGTCGCGGGCGACCACGATTTCCGTGGCGCTGTTGTCGCGCAGCACCTTTTCCACGATCACGGCTTCGTCCTCGACCTGCGCGGGGTGGCCGTCCACCTCGATGAGCAGCATGGCCCCGGCATCACGGGGGAGGCCGATTTTCACGTAGTCTTCAATGTAGTTGATCGAGGCGTGGTCAAGGAATTCCAGCGTACAGGGCACCACATGGGCCGCGATGATCCCGGCGACGGCCTGCGAGGCGCGTTTCACTTCGGGGAAAATGGCCATCATGGCTTTGGAAGCCTTGGGCGGCGTCACCAGTTTGAGGACGGCCTTGCTGGTAAGTGCCAGCGTGCCTTCCGAGGCGACGAGCAGTTCGGTGAGGTTGTAGCCGTACTCGCACCCCCGGCCGCAAGCCCCGGTCTTCATGATTTCGCCGGTTTCGGTCAGGACTTCAAGGCCCATGACATATTTTTTCGTGGTGCCGTACTTCAGGCCGCGCAGCCCGCCGGAGTTCTCGGCGATGTTGCCGCCCATGGTGGAGACGGACATGGACCCGGGGTCGGGCGGATAAAACAGCCCGCGGGCCGCCACTGCGGCCGCAAGGTCACAGGTTATCACGCCGGGCTCAACCACCGCGTACATCTCTTCCTCATTGATTTCGAGAATCCTGTCCAAGCTGTTGGTCAGGATAATGACGGCGTCGGTACTGTCTGGGATGGTCCCGCCGCTCAGGTTCGTCCCGGAACCGCGGATAGTGATGGGGATGCCTTCCTCATAGCATTTCTGGATCAGCGGCCCAAGCTGGTCCGTGCGTGTGGGACGGACGACAAGGCCCGGAACGACAGGAGGCAGGACTGCCGCGTCATACGCGTAGTTCTGGCGATCCGCCTCGCCCGTCAAGACATTCTCCCGGCCGATGATCTTCTCGATTTCCTTAATGAACGAAAGGCTTAGCATAAGTCTCTCCGCAGCATGAAACGTGGACACCCGATGGCGCGAACAAAGCCGAAAGGCACGCTTGCGTTCCGGCCTTCCCCCTGAGGCAACACGGAATAGTCAGTTCAGACAGTATAGATCAAGGCCCGTGTTTTTTCATTCATTGAACGCTCAACCCTTTTTATTCATTGCATTACCAAGCGCAGCTTCTTGCCTGAAAAGGTCGTTTTGCTCTTCATATTTTTGCAATTAGCAAAGAAATATTTCTTTTTTCTTTCAATAAACACAAATAACGCTCTTCACGGTTCGTTTTCCCTTTCCCTCGCATAATCTATTCAATATTTTTGATCTTTTTTTCACGTCTCCCCGCATGGGAGGCGGAAGGCATCCCGGTACGCCGTATCCATCCCCGCCCCGGCCTTCCGCCCGGCTCAAAAGCAATTCCCTTACGGTTTCCTCTGCGCTACGATGACAAAAAGTTTTTCCCCATTCGCAAGGAGGCAGTCATGCTTGAACTGTTGAAACACCGCCGCAGCATCCGCACATTCACCGACGAACCCGTCTCTCAAGAAAACATCGACAGCCTGCTCAAGGCCGCCCTGCTCGCTCCTTCGTCGATGGGCAAAAAACCCGTCGAATGCATCGTCGTTCGGAACAAGGAAACCATAGCCCGCCTCAAAACCTACAAAAAGCACGGCACCACACCTCTCGGAACCGCCCCTCTCGCCATCGTCGTGATCGCCGACGGCCAGAAATCCGACGTATGGGTGGAGGACGCCTCCATCGTATCCATCCTCATCCAGCTTGAGGCGGAGAAACTCGGGCTCGGTTCCACATGGATCCAGCTTCGGAGGCGCGAAGGCGACAGCGGGCCTTCCGAAGAGGCTTTCCGGCAGGAGCTTGGCATCCCTGAGCACTATGGCGTCCTCAGCGTCGTCGCCATCGGACACAAGAACGAGCAGAAGAAACCGTATACCGATGCGGATCTCGATTTCACCAAGGTCCACTACGAAACGTTCTGAGAACACTGCTCGTGAAGAATCCGTACCCCGCCCAGCGGGTTGCTCCCTTTCCTAAGAGGCGGGGGGGCCGACTGTCCCGCAGGGGTCTTGAATCCGCTTGCGCGCTATAAAAAACTTCCCATGACGAAGCCATAAAAAAAGGAGACGCCTTCCACGGAAGGCGCCTCCTCGGTTTTGTTGCGTCAGCGGGTTAGTTGGTGCCGAACCACTTCTCGAGGATCTGCTTTTCGATGCCCTTTTCCTGAACGGCCTTGATGCCGGCGTTCAGCTTCTGGGCCAGTTCCTTATCGTTCTTGCGGAGCGCGAAACCGTAGAATTCCGGATCGCCGGTCACGAGGCCGATGTGGAACTTGTCGCGGTATTCGTCCTTGGTGTTGGCGTAGTACTTGGCGACCGGGTCATCACACATCACGGCGTCAAGGTTGCCCTTGGCGAGGTCTTCAAAGGCGAGCCCCACTTCGTCGTAGGTCTTCACAATCATCTTGATCTTGGAAGCCGGGATGGTCTGCACCATGGCAGTCGTGCCGATCTGGCCACCGACCCGCTTTCCGGCAAGCTCTTCGAGATCCTTGATTTCCTTGCCGAGCGGCAGGACCACGGCCTGATGCAGTTCATAGTAGGGATCGGTGAACAGCATGGCCTTCTTGCGCTTGTCGGTGATGCTCACGGACGCGGCGATCACGTCCACCTGATTCGAGGCCAGCGCCGCGAAGATGCCGTCCCATGCGATGTTCTTGACCTGCACGTCAAAACCGGCTTCCTTGCCCACGGCTTTGATGTAGTCGATGGAGAATCCTACGATTTCCTTGTCCTTATTCAGCATTTCGTTCGGCGGGAACGTGGGGTCGGACGCCACGACAAGAGGCTTTTCGGCGAAAGCGACCGAGGCGCACAACAACAGGGACAGCAGGGAGACAGCCAAAGTACGGAACATGTTTATCCTCCAAAGTGTTACCATTACAGTCCGGCAACGCCGCAATACCGGCGGAACGGGACCGTCCTTTACAACGGATGACCCGATTTAGCATGTTTCAGGGAAAGATGTAACCCGTACAATCCACCGTCCCCCCTCCTATCCCGGCGTTCTTCACGAAATTTCCCCATAAACAGGCTTTTTTTGCACAGAGTCCGTTCCCCACCGAGCCCTTGCCCCGCCCCGGGAAACGAAATTCCCCGGATTCCGCCCCCTCCGGTTGCAAGTCAAGGACCGTTCATCTATGTTTTCAAGCCGGTTCGCATTTCTTTCCCAAGGATAAACTGATGAGGCATACGATTTATCTCGTCGGCGCGCGCGCCGCAGGCAAAACGACCTTTGGCGGCGCTTTGGCGCGGCAACTCGGCTGCAACTATGTGGATACCGACATCCATTTGCGTGAAACCACAGGTGAAACCGTAGCTGACATCGTAGCCCGCGAAGGCTGGGACGGTTTCCGCAAACGCGAGAGCGCCGTCCTCCGAGCGGTTACCGCCCCCGGCACCGTCATCGCTACCGGGGGCGGCATGGTGCTTGCGGAGGAAAACCGCCGCTTCATGCGCGAAAACGGCATCGTGCTCTATCTTTCCGCCCCGGCCGAGGTCCTTGCATCCCGCCTGCAGGCCAACCCCAACGCCGCGCAACGCCCCACACTTACCGGGAAATCCATTGCGGAAGAGGTAGCCGAAGTGCTCGCCGCCCGCGAACCTCTCTATCGTGAAACCGCCACGCACATCCTCAATGCCGCCGCCACGCCCAAAGAACTCTTGGCCGAGGCTCTGGCAATCCTGAAGCCATAAGTTTTTTTGCCCATACAGCCTTCGGAAGACGTCGTTCTTTCCCCAAAAAGCGGCTCCGAAAACGGGAAAAGGAAATTTTACCACCCGCATACAAAAGTCCCTCGGAAAAACTTCCGAGGGACTTTTCCCATTCCGCGGAAAGGGCTCTTTTTGTCAACATATGGAAACGCTCCAAACGGCGCTCCGCTTGACGACGCGGACCAAGAAGAAACACGGAGAAAAAGGTGCCCTTATGGGACCCTTCTCCTGTCGGCTATTCGCTTTTTTTCTTGTGCGAAGAACGCAGGCGGACACGGATGGGCGCGTGCTCGATGCGGAAAATCTTGCGAAGGGAACGATCGAGATAGCGGGCATAGGTCTCGGACACGCGATCGGCGTCACTGACGAAGAACACGAAGGTCGGCGGGGCCACTTCCGCCTGCGTGAGATAGAAAAACTTCGGACGCGAGCGCTTGACCACAGGCGGCTGGTGTTTCGTGAGCACTTCTTCCATCGCCCGGTTGAGCGCGCCGGTCCCGATGCGGGTGTTGCACTCTTCGCGGATCTGCGCGGCGAGCGGGACGATGCGCCCAAGGCCCACCTGCTTCATGGCCGAGACCATCAGCACCGGCACATGCGGGCAGAACTGGAGCACTTCCTTAAAGTTCTTTTCCAGTGCAGCCTGTTCCTTGCGGCCCACAAGGTCAATCTTGTTCACCAGAATCATAAAGGGCGTCTTGCGCTCGTCCAACAGATCGATGAGCCGCTTGTCCTGCGCGGTCACGCCCTCGAGCGCGTCGATGACATACAGCGTCACGTCCGCCTTGGTCGTGGTCTTGAGCGAGGAGTTGACGGAAAAACGCTCCACGGTATCCGTAATGCGCGTACGGCGGCGCACGCCCGCCGTGTCCACGAACTCGCAGGCCCGCCCGTCGCTCACGAAGGGAATATCCACGCTGTCGCGCGTCGTCCCGGCCACATCGCTGACGATCATGCGATCTTCGCCGATCATGGCGTTTACCAGCGATGATTTGCCCGCGTTGGGACGCCCGAGCATGGCGAGGCGCAGCACGTTTTCCGGCTTCGCTTCGGCATCGGGGTCTTCAACAGGCAACAAGTCCACCATTTCCTCTTCGAGCGCCCGGATGTTGTGACCGTGCTCGGCGGAAAGGGCCAGCATGGGGAAGCCAAGGGCGTGGAATTCGGCCAGCATGGTGTCTTCGTGCTCCATGCCGTCCACCTTGTTGACCACCAGCAGGGTCGGCTTCCCGGCCCGGCGCACGAACGAGGCAAGGTGCTCGTCGAACGGCATCAGGCCGTCGCGCCCGTCCACCACGAGGCAAAACACCGAAGCCTCATCCATGGCGGCCTGCGTCTGCTGGAGGATTTCCGCCTCGAACCCGCGCAGCCCTTCGGGGCCGTCGGCTACGGAATGGTGGCTGTCGAGCGTCACGCCCCCGGTGTCGATCAGGGTGAAGGAACGCCCGCTCCGAGAACGCACCACGCCTTCCATACGGTCGCGGGTGACGCCCGGACGGTCATGGGTGATGGCCCGGTTACTGCGAATAAGCCGATTGAACAGCGTGGACTTGCCCACGTTGGGACGGCCAAGCAAAGCGATTTTGGGGAGCATGCGACTTCCTCATCAAAAGATATCGGGTGACGCCCGCAACGGCGGGCAAGAACAACTTCGGGGACGGAACCGTCCCCAAACACAAAAGTCTTGGGAGGGGTGGG
>ENA-OWPF01002721-OWPF01002721.1-human-gut-metagenome-genome-assembly--contig:-NODE-2721-length-11964-cov-132.660677_pt1 | contig 11964 bp, 8 predicted proteins | sample MGYA00248261_ERZ651840 | MGnify/ENA primary metagenome ERZ651840 (study PRJEB26924, sample SAMEA4378268) | human gut metagenome | biome: human gut; feature: human-associated habitat; material: faeces... | reverse complement strand
TTCTTTATAGTATGGTATAATAAATATCATATATCAAAGAAAGGAGAGGAATATAACCATGAAAAAAGTACCTATTGCAGTAGAGGAGTTTAAAAAAATAATTGAAGAAAATTATTATTATATAGATAAGACAAAATTTATAGAAGATGTATTAAATGATGGAGCAGAAGTAAAGTTATTTTGCCGTCCTAGAAGATTTGGAAAGACACTTAATATATCTACGCTTAAATATTTCTTTGATATAGAAAATAAAGATGAGAATAGAAAGCTATTCAATGGCTTATATATAGAAAACTCTCCATTAATAGATGAGCAAGGAAAATATCCTGTAATATTTCTTAGTATGAAAGGAATAAGTAGTGCTAAGTTTGAAGATGCTCTTGATAAAATCAAAGATAAAATTTCTAATTTATATATAAATTATTCTTTCTTAATGGAAACTTTAAATGAATTTGAAATTGATAAATTTAGAGATATAGCAAAAGGAAATAGTAATACTGCACAATTAGAAAGTTCTCTCCTTTTTTTAAGTAAATTATTATATAAATACTATAATCAAAAGGTAGTTGTATTAATAGATGAATATGATTCTCCTATTATGAGTGCTTATGAAAAAGGATATTATAGTGAAATGAGAGATTTCCTAAAAGCTTTTTATGGAGATGTACTTAAAACTAATGAGTATTTACAAATGGGAGTACTTACTGGAATAATAAGGGTAGCTCAAGCAGGAATATTCTCTGACTTAAATAATTTTATCAGTTATACAACTTTAAATGATGAATACAGTCAAAGTTTTGGATTGGTAGAAGATGAAGTAAAAACTATGCTTGATTATTATAAGATAGGCTACGAAATGTTAGAAGTAAAAAAATGGTATGATGGTTATAGTTTTGGGAAAAGTGATATATACAATCCTTGGAGTATATTAAACTTTGTACAGTTTAAAGAGTTAAAATCATATTGGATAAATACAAGTTCTAATTTTATGATAAGAGAACTTTTAGAACATACAGGAGAAGAGGGATTAAAAACTCTTGAGAGAATTTTTAATCGAGAAGAGGTAGCAGTAAGAATAACTGAGAATGTAAGATTTGGAAATAATCTATCAGCAAGTGAAGTATGGGAGCTTATGCTATATTCTGGTTATCTAACTATAAATGGTAGATTAGATGATGGAAGATACTTGGTAAGAATACCTAATATAGAGATTACGAACTTCTTTAAAGATGAGTTTTTAACTATTGTCTTTGGAAATTATGATAAGGTAGATAGATTAAGAGATGCCTTGAGAGATAAAAATATAGAACAGTTAAATAAATCCATAGAAGAACTAGTTTTATATACAATGAGTTCACATGATATAACAAAATATTATGAGAATCCATATCATATGTTATTACTTGGATTTTTCTATGCTTTAGATGGTTACTATCTTCCTAAATCAAATATGGAAGCTGGATATGGTAGAGCAGATATAATACTGTTTCCAAAAGATAAGACAAAAGCAGGATATATCTTAGAATTAAAAAGAGCTTATACTAAGAAACCAGAGAAAGAAGTAGAAAAAGCTTTACAACAGATAGATGAGAATAAATACTATGTAGAGCTAGAAAGATATGGAGTAAAAGAGATAATCAAGCTAGGCTATGTTTTTGATGGTAAGAAAGTAATAAGTAGCTATATTGAATAATAGAAAATAGTGGAGAGTAAAATCTTCACTATTTTTTAGTATAACAGGGTATAATATAGAATTTTATTATGCTTTATGCTATAATCAAAGGAAGAAATATAGACTAAAATAATGTATGAAATAATTCTTTAATAAAGTTTTAAGTGAGGTAATATAACTATGGATACTAAAGGAGTAATTTATATTCTTACTAACCCTTCATTTCCTGATTATGTAAAAATTGGTTATGCAAATAATATTCAAAAAAGATTAGCAGAGCTCAATAGAAGTGAGTGTATTCCATTTGCTTTTAGAATTTATGCAACATATGAAGTTCCTAAAAGATTAACTGATTTAAGCCTTCATGCATTAATAGATAAACTTAATCCTACTTTAAGAGCAATAGATACTTTCAAGGGAAAACCTAGAAAAAAAGAGTTTTATGCAATGACTAAAGAGGATGCTTACTCTTTACTAGAAGCAATTGCAGAAATTCATGATAGAATAGATAAATTAAAACTTTATCCTATTTCAAAAGAAGATGAAATTGATACAGATACAGCAGAACTTATAGAGATTGAATCAAATAGTAAGCGAAAGTCAAATCCTATTACTTTATCAGAGTATTTAAATACAAAAAATCCTGAGATAGTGGATATTTATCAAAAGCTTCAAAATAAAGTATATGATACCTTACCAAAAGTTGAAATGTATGTATTGCCACAATATATAGGATGGCGTATTAATGGTAAATATTTTGCAGAAATTCATCTTCAAAGAAATAAAATTATGATGCTTACTTTAAAACCAAATAAAGATTATAGTATTGGTAATAATGTTCCTGAAAATTTTCTTTGGACTTTAAATTATCGTTCTTATATTGAGTCTATCAACGATGTTGAAGAAGCCCAATCTATCATTTTAGATTCATATAATCAAAGAAAATAGAAAGTTATTTTAGTTTTTTTATTAATATTTGAAATAATACATATTAAAGTGAGTTTATAAAAATAATAAAAGAAAAAATGTATGAGAGGAGTTAATATGGCAATACATGTAAAAAATTTGAAGATAGATACTTATCGTGGAATAAAAAATTTACAACTAAATAATTTTAAGGATATTAATATTTTTACAGGAGATAATAATACAGGTAAAACAAGTATTTTAGAGGTTTTAAATTCTTTGAAGAATCCACTTGCCACTTCATCATGGAAAATTGCTTTAAGAATACCTGAAAACTCCTTTTCATCAAATCAGCTTTCTCTTTTTGAAAGCTTTAAATTACTTTTCAATATAGAAGATGAAAAAATTATAAAATATAGTTACTCTCATAAAGAGGAAAAGAATATAAGTATATATGCTCGAGAAAAAGAGATATTATTAACTCCACAACAAAGAGATAAAATATTAGGAGTTATTGATTTAGAAGAGGAACAAAACAAATATATTCCTAATAAAAATTTAGAGCTAGAATTTTTAGAAAATGATAGTCTAGCAAATAGAGATGTCATTTTTGAAATAAGTCGTAAATTAACTACTACAGATAGCAAAGAAGAAATAAAAACAGTATATGTATCTCCATTTCAGCATATAGAGAGTACTGTATATTTAAATGATATTTTAGATAATCCTATATTATTTCAAGATATGTTAGAGGTATTGAAAGAATTTGATAAGGATATTATAAGTATAAATGCAGGAAAAATAGGAAATACAGTTGTATATAAGGTACTATCTAAACAAAAGACTATTCCATTAAATGCCTATGGCGATGGAATGAAAAAAGCTATTTTATTAATTAGTGCTGTTGTTAGTGCTAAAAATGGAATACTATTACTTGATGAGTTTGAAACTGCAATTCATACAAGTGCTATGAATAAAGTCTTTACTTGGATTTTAAAAACTTGTTTAAAGTTAAATGTGCAATTATTTTTAACTTCACATAGTAAAGAAGCGATAGAAAAAGTTCTAAGCTGTTCTGAGGAATTGCAATCTCATATTAATTTATATACATTATATAAAAAAGAGGATAAAATAGTTGCAAGGGAACTTAGTGCTAAAAAAGCATTAGAAGCTTCGGAAGAATTTGGATTGGAGTTGAGATAAAGTGAAAGATATTATTTTATGTGAAGGTGGAACAGATTTAACTCTAATTCAATATTTTATGGAAAAGGTTAATGGGTGGAAATACCACTCAAATAGACCTAAACTATTTGATTTAGAACAACAAAAAAGATTTAAAAAAGAAGATAAAATATTAGAAATAGGAGCTACAGGAGGATGTAGTGAAATTCCTAAATATTTTTCAAAAATTTTAAATTCTCAAAGAATAGGTAGTAATTTTGAAGAAAGATATGAGAATATAGTAATTATTACTGATAATGATGAGATGAGCACTTTTGATAAGATGAAAGTTACATTAGAAAAATTATTTAATGAGCATTCTGTTACAATTGAAAATAATATTGCTAATAATAGTTGGATTAACTGTACTTGTGAAAATGGGGCACAAGATATTATAAATTTTAGAGTGTTATTACTCATTATTCCTTTTGAAGAAGAGGGAGCATTAGAAACTTTTTTATTAAATGCTATTGCTTCTAATGATGAGTATGATAATGAAATTATTGAAAAAGGGAATGATTTTGTAGAAACTGTAGATTCAGAAAAAAGATATCTCACTAAAAGAAGATATGTTACTAAGGCAAAATTAGATGTGTATTTTTCTATAAGAACTTCTGTTGAGCAATTTGCTGAAAGACAAAATATTTTGAAAAGTATAAATTGGGAAGATTACGAATATATACAAGATAGTTTTAAAAAGTTAAGAGAACTTTAAAAGCTATGTAAAGTACCTAAATTCTTATATAAATGAAAATATTTAAGGAGAAAAAATGAAGATAGAAATATTTCCTGCTAATATTGGTGATTCATTTTTAATTAGTTATGGAGAAAATTTAACAAAACATATTTTAATTGATGGAGGGTATAAAGAAACTTATAGTAATTTTCTAAAGAAAAGATTATGTGAAATAGCTGAGTGTGAACAAACATTAGAATTAATTATTGTAACCCATATTGATCAAGATCATATTTCTGGAATATTAAAGCTAATAGAAGAAAATGGAGATTTATCAAATAGAAATATAATTGAAATAAAAGAAATTTGGCATAATAGCTATAAACATTTATGTGAAGATTACATAAAAGAAATAGCAGAAAATTCTTCTGAAGAAAAAATTATTGAAGATATTATAGCTACAGGAACATCTTTATTTTTAAATGAAGAAGGTAATATAAGTGGTTATCATGGAAGTATGTTAGCATCCTATATTTATGAATATAAATATAATTGGAATACTAAGTTTAATGGTAATGCCATATTGGCAGATAATTTGCCAGAAATAATAATTGATGATGAATTAAAAATAATTGTGCTATCTCCAATGTATGAAAATTTAAAAAAATTAAAAAATGAATGGGAAAGGCACTTGAGAAGCAGAAAAATAGATTTTAAATTTGGAAAAGGTAATAAAGTAAATAATGCTTTTGAATTTTTTTTCTTAAAAAAAGAGTTTGAAATAGAAGAGGAAGTAGCTTGTGCATATGCTGACATAATAGAAGTTGATAAGTTTAAATTTCCTAAAGAAGATACTAGTAAAACAAATGCTTCTTCAATTGCAATTATTTTAGAAAGCAAAAATAATAAGTTTTTATTTTTAGGAGATTCAATTCCTAGTATAATATTAAAAAATTTAAAAAAATTGAAAGAAGAGAAGAATTATTTATTAGATTTTGATGTAATAAAAATTGCACATCATGGAAGTTTAAAAAATATGAGTAATGAATTACTAGAAATTATAGAAGGAAAAAATTGGATTTTTACTGGAAATGGTTCAGCTAATAAACCTTCAAAATTTTTAGTTGAGTATATTTTGGAAAAGAAAAAAGATAAATTTAAAAAACTAATTTTTAATTATCAACTAGATTGGCTAGATACTATTAAAGAAAAAGAAAAAGAATATAATTGTAAAATAATAGAAAATAACCAAGAAAATAGTATTAGTTTATTACTGGAGAGTGAAAAAGATGATTTTAGATAAAAATCAAATAAAAAAATATGTTGCTTCACTTAAATGTGGTTCACAAAGTGGAACTGCATTTCTTATATCTAAAGATAAAGTCTTGACTGCATATCATTGTATTGATGAATATTATAATAATCCTAGCATCACACTTGAATTAACTTTTAAATATTTGGAAAAAGATCCCATAAAAGCAATTCCTCTAAATATGGATGTTTCTAGAGAGAATAATTTAGATATAGTTATTTTAAAATTAGAAAAAGAAATTATTTTAGATACATATCTTACTTTATCAGGAGAAGATATTTTAGAAGAGGATGAATGGAATACTTTTGGTTATCCTAAAATAGAAGAATTAGATGGAGTAAAACTGCAAGGAAAAGTAATTCTTGAGAGACTAGGGGATAATACAGAAAGTTATAATTTAATTATTCAAGCTGACGAAGAACTACCAGTAATGGCAGGATTATCTGGTTCTCCACTTATAATAGATGGAAATGTTAAAGGAATTATTACATACGATAGAAGAAAGAGAAATACTTTAGGAGCAGTGAGTATAAAAAAAGCCCAAATAATATTTGAACAACTAGATATTGAAACATGTTTAAAAAAAAATCACACAAAACTAAATGTTATATCTAATAATTTAACTCAAGAAAATCTTCTAGATTGTATATATAAAAATAGTTGTGGATATATTTTTTTTAAAGGTAGTCCAGGAAGTGGAAAAACTACTTTTATATATAATTTAGAATTAAAAAATGAAAATATTATTATTTTAGGAAAATATTATTTGAAAGGAATAGATACACAATACAATATTCAATATAATTCAAGTGGTGATATTTTAGGAAAATGGTTTATAAATACTATTAATAAATATCTTTATAATTCTTTTTTAAATGTAGAAAATAAAAGTGAAATTGAGTTAATTAAAAAAGTTGATAGTTATTTAAAAACTTTATCTGATTTAGGTATAAAAGAAAATAAAAAATTTATATTTTTTATAGATGGAATAGATGAGATTCTTTTAATAAATAAGGAGAGAATCAATACCTTTTTTGAAATTTTACCAAATAATTTATATGAAAATATTTTTATAATAATTTCAGGAAACAATGAAGAATTAATTCCAATGTATATAGAAAAAAAAATAGTTATTAATATTACTCCATTAAATATCAATGAAATAATTTATTTTGTAAATAATGAAATAAACTCACAAAATTTAATATTAATAAAAAAAATTGCAGAAAAAAGCGAAGGAAATCCATTATATTTAAAGTATTTAATAAAATATCTAAAAAATCAAAGTTCAATAACTGAGGATATTCTTAATACTATTCCTAGTTTTAGTGGTGAAATAAAAAATTATTATGAGCTCTATTGGAAAAAAATAGAAAATGACTCTCAAATAATCAAAGTATTAGCTTTATTATCAAGAATTAGAAAAAATATACAAAAAGAAGAGTTTTTTAAATTATTTAGTTTAGAAGAAAAATATAACTTAGAAGTTATATTATTAAAAGTAAATCATCTAATAAATAATAAAAATAATACTTTAAAAATTTATCATAGTTCATTTGAAGAATTTATAAAAGAAAAAACATTATCTTTAAATGAAAATATGCATAATATCATTGCTAAGTTTTGTCTAGAAAATAAAGAAAGTTTTTATTCTTTAGAAAATAAATTATATCATCTAATTAATTCAAGAGATTTTAAATTAGAAGCTTTAAATAACTGTAATCAAGATTGGTTAGATTTATGTGCAATTAAGAATACTGATTTAGAGTTAATGTTTGTAGATATCGAAAATATGTTAAATTTTGCTATAAATGAAGGAAAATTTTCAGATATAATTAGAATTTTACTGCTTTCTCAAAGGTTAAAATTTAGAAATGAAAAACTTTTTAGAACTTTTTCGGTAGAAATTGCAAAAGCATTATATGAAATTGGCAAAGTAAAAGAAATTTTAAATTATATCATCTATGAAGATAATTTAGTTGAATCTATTTCAATAAAAGATATAAAATACTTTTTATTTAAATTATTTAAAGATAATTATATAGTTGAAGGAGAAAAGTTACTTAAAGCTATAGAAAATAAATGCTTAAATGAATTTACAAAAAAGAAAATTTCTAGTGAGATAATTTCATTAGATATAATTTCTTCATTTTATAAATCTAAAGAGGAATGTATAGCTAAAATAGAATATTATGGAAAAATATTTCCAGAAATTAAAGAAAATATTACTTGTGAATTTATTGCATGGTATATAAATCACTTTAATATTTATTTTGATGTACAAAATTTAGAAAAGTTTTTTAACATAAAAATAGATGTTACCCATATAGAATATTTAAATAAAATAATATTTTTTTATTTAGAACAACAAGATTCCTATTGTTTTCTTAAAGAAGATAGTAAATTTTATCTAGCTATAAAAGATTTAGAAAATCTTTTAATAAAATACAATATACAAAAAGATTCTAATTCTCTCTCAATATTAATTTTATTTAGTAATAATACTACTTTATTGGAAAAATTAATTCAAAATGAAGAAAAACAGCTCTTTAATTTAAGAAGTCAAAATCAAGTAGATTTCAATTTTAAAGATTTTATTAAATATTATAATTATCATAAATATAGAGGTTATCTTGAAGATAATTTTGAAAAAAATGAAGAAAATTTTAATAATTGGGAGAACTTTATCTTATATATAATAGGGAAAACAGGAAATATTTTAGGAAGATGCTATAAAGCTAAAGCTCTTTCTGATGAAAATAGGTTTTCTGAGATTCATAAAATGATATTAGAGTTATTAGAAGATTTGAATATAAATTTCAAAGAAAGAGTTAAATGGGAAAGAGCTTATTTTATACCAGAAAATGTTATTCCAATAATATATAAAGAACTGACTTTTATTTATGTGAACTTTTTTAAAGATAAATTAGATGAATTCAAAGAAGTTTTAACTACTAATTATCAGTTAGGTTTATATAACGAAGGATATAGAAGAGCTTTATTTCATATAGCTGAAGAAATTATTAAAGAAAAAAGTTTAGCAAGAAAAGCTTTTTCAATTGTTAGTGATTTAGAGAATTTTATTGAAAAGTATATATTAAATCGTTGGGAAAGAAATAGAGATTTTTTAAAAGTGATGAAGCTTTATGGTAAAATAGGTGCTTTAGAAAAGGCAAATTCAACTTATCAAAAAATACTTAAAAATTCTATGGGACCATCATGGTATAAAGAAAGTCAACTTACTTTAATGATAACATCAGTTGAAAAGTTAAAAAATCTAAAAAATAAAGAGAAATATATCTCTCAAATTTTAGCTAATTTACAATATGCTTCGGGAGAAATGACTTTTCAAAGATATATAAGAGATGACAAGGAAAAAATAGTAAGTGTTATTTATAGAAATTTAAATAGAAAAAAAGCTATAGAGTATTTAGAAAAAACTATATTTCCAACATACGAAGAGTTATTAACAAATGTAAAGCAAGAAACAGCAGATATGATAACTCCAACACAAGGATATATAAGAGGAACTAATGAAATTGATATTCAGGATATAATGTACTATTTTATAAATGAACTTAAAAATGTAGATCCTTTAATAAAATATGCATTAACGGAAATTTTTATTCAAGGTGATGAAAGATACTTTAAAAATTATACTAAACTTCAAATAGAAATCTTAAGTAATATAAAAGATATAACTTCAAAAGATTATTTAGTATTGAGTGAAAGAATTAAAAGACAATATATAGTCGAATTAGATGAAAGAAAAAGAAGTATTTATGTTAATATTTTAAAAAATTTTGATAAAATAGCTTGTATAAAAAATCTTTTATTAGAATTGAATAATATTAATATTCAAAAAGCTACATTAAAAAATCCAATTACCCCTGAATCTAATTCAGAGCATTTTGAGGAAATACCTATTATTGCTTTAGCAAAAATGGAACTTGAAATTGGAAATACACAACAAGTAAAAAAAATGATAGCAGATAAACTTATAGAAATTTATAAAGAACATGGGGATATCTTTAATTGGAGTTACGAAAGTATAAATTGTTTAAATTTATTAGAAGAAGTTTGTGAAAATGAAATTGAATTTATTCAATTAATAAAACCAATATGTTTCAATAATTATAATGAAGATTGGGTGATAGCAAATGAATTAATGGATAAATTAGGAAATAAACTTTGTGAAAATGAATCGGAAAAAATTATGGAAATTATTTTAGAACACATGGAGTTAATGTTAAGAGTTCCTAAAAATTATATTGAAAAATATAAATGGATTGAAAAAAATAATTTAAATAATGAAAAATATGAAGTTGAAAAATATATAATTTATCTAACAAATTTTCCTCATGGAATAATTTATAAAAATAAAGCAACTGAAATTTTAATTTGGTTGGGAGAAAAACAACCAAATATAATAATTCCTCTTCTTGTCGAAGAATCTTTAATGATTGAAAAAAGAGAAAGTTCAGAAGTTGCAGCAAGTATTTTACATAATTTAAGTAAAAGAGGATTTTTAGAGCATATTTGGTATTTTATTCAATTGAATGATATAATTAAAACAAAAATTTTAGAAGAAAAACATTTTGTTATAAAAAGTTATTATTACGAAATAATTAAATTGGCTAAAAAGAAAGGCTTTTTAAATGTAGAAGAATATTTTCAAACATTAGAGAATAGTTTTTTTTCAATAGCAAATATTAATACTAAATTAGAATTGAATAATTTCGAAAAGTTTTGTCCTTATTTAAATGAAAGATTAATTGAAAAATTTAAAAGATTAAATAATATAATAAATATTGATGAAAAATTTTTGGAAAAATTATTTTTTAATTTAAGTGAAAAAATTTCTCCTTTAAACATAGAAGAATTAAAAGAAATTGATGAAATTTATGAAAGAAGTTATTCTATTCCTAAAAATCGTTCAAATATTTATGGAAAAATAATAGAAAACGAAATAAATTTATTACTAAATAATTATGTTAATTTTGAAAAGTATGAAAATTTAAAAAAAGAAATGAGGCATTATAATCCTTATTTTCCAGAAAGTTACTATTGTTTAGAAATTCCGGATCTTTATTCAGAAATAGAAAAAATTTTATTTGAGCAACAAAGTATGACAAATAAAATTTTATTTTACAATGATAAGTTAATTTTAGCATACAATGAATTTATTATAGATAGAAAAGAAAGAAAAATAAATGAAATTGATATGACAGCATTTCTAATTAAAGATTCAAAAAAAATTGAAAAAATTGAGGATAAATTTTGGGATGAATTCCCAGCCAATTTAACCCCTGAAGAAGCAAAAATAAATTCTTTTAAATCTAAAGACCTTTATCAGTTAGTTCGGGTATGTTCTTATGTCCCTTGTGATAATAGTTGGAATACTCCTGCTGATATTCATCCTCAATTGTTAAAAGATTACAATATAAATTATTGTGAAGAAATTAAAAGAAAAAATTGGAAAAGAGGAACTATTTTAGATGTTGAAGGATTTGGAATACCAATAGGAGAAGGAACATTATTAACAATAGATAAAAATTTTATAGAAAAATTAGATAAAGAATATAAATTAATGTTTAAAATATCTTACAATTCAGGAGAAAAAATTTTATTTTTAGATACTAAAAATAGAATAGTTTATAAAGGAGGAGTAGAGTAAAATGGATAAATGTTCTAGAGAAGATTTTGAAAGAAATTTTTTTCTATTTAAAGAAAAAGAAGTTTATTTTTCAACTGATTTAGATAGTGATACGTTTAATTCATTACTTAGAATACGTTATTTACCAAATGGAAGAATTGATTTTTTAACTGTGGATGAATCAGCTAGATGTTTAGTGAACACAATGTTGGCATTTGATCAAGATTTTATTTTAAAAAATAAGTTTGAAGAGAAATAATTAAGGTATTTAGATTTATCTTAAGAATATTCTTTGTCAAATTTAAGAATATTTGTTGCTTTATTAAAAAGTATTGTTTCTTTGTAATAAAAATTTAATATATAACAAAAAGTATATTGTTTTATTTGAAAATGAAGAAGCAGTATGATATAATTATTTAGCTTAAGATAAAAAAGTTTTGTTAAAATAAGGAGAGCCATTTAAATAGCTCTCCCTTTTCTAATCTTAGGAGCAGTGATGGATATAGCTAATTTATGTTGGC
>ENA-OWPF01002715-OWPF01002715.1-human-gut-metagenome-genome-assembly--contig:-NODE-2715-length-11997-cov-3.043209_pt1 | contig 11997 bp, 8 predicted proteins | sample MGYA00248261_ERZ651840 | MGnify/ENA primary metagenome ERZ651840 (study PRJEB26924, sample SAMEA4378268) | human gut metagenome | biome: human gut; feature: human-associated habitat; material: faeces... | reverse complement strand
TCTCGCGGGCCATGCCGATCATGGACAGGCAGTCGGGGCGGTTGGGCGTGATCTCGCAGTCGAGCACGGTGTCGCTCGAGCCCACATACTCGGCAAACGGCATGCCGCAGGGCGTATCCTCGGGCAGAATCATGATGACAGAATGGTCGCCGCCCAGGCCGAGCTCGCGCGCAGAGCAGTTCATGCCCATGGACACGACGCCGCGAAGCTTGCTCTTCTTGATCTTGACGTCGCCGGGAAGCACAGCACCAATCATGGCCGTGACGATGTGGTCGCCGGCCTCGAAGTTCTGCGCGCCGCAGACAATCTGCAGCGGGGCGGGGTTGCCGTCGGCGTCGAGGTTCTTGTCACCCACGTCAACCGAGCACACATACATATGGTCGCTATCGGGGTGCGGGGTCTTGGTGAGCACCTTGGCGGTCACCACGTGGTCGAAGGACTCGCCCACGGTGTCAATCGCCTCAACCTCGGTGCCGGTGCGGATATACTCGTCCGAAAGGGTCTTAGGATCTTCCGGAATATCAATCATGGTCTTGAGCCAGTCGTAAGAAACGCGCATCTAACTGGTCTCCTTTCATAAATGCGGCTTTGAGCCAAAAACTGCAACGGAGACGGGTTTTCCAAGTGCCGCAGATTGCCTTGAAAGAGGAGGGCCGCGTACTTAGGTACGCAACCGACGATTGAAAGGCAAGGTGCGGTGCTTGGGAAAGCCGCCGGGCCTAGAACTGATTTAAGAAGCGCATATCGCCCGTCATGAGCGTTCGCAGGTCGGGCAGGTCGTAGCGCAGGGCCGCGACGCGCTCGGCGCCAATGCCAAAGGCAAAGCCGGTGTACTTCTCGGGGTCGATGCCGCAGTTGATGAGCACGTTGGGATCGACCATGCCGCAGCCCCGGATCTCGATCCAGCCGCTGTGCTTGCAGAAGTTGCAGCCCTTGCCGCCGCACACGTGGCAGCTCACGTCCACCTCGCAGGAAGGCTCGGTGAAGGGGAAGAAGTGCGGGCGGTAGCGCGTCTTGCGGTCCTCGCCAAACATGCACTTAACAAAGTAGTCGAGCGTGCCCTTGAGGTCGCCAAAGGTGATGTCCTCGTCGACGACCAGGCCCTCGATCTGGTTGAACTGCGGCAGGTGGCAGGCGTCGGCCGTATCGGGACGATAGACGGTGCCCGGACAGATCATGTAGATGGGCGGCTTCTGCGACTCCATGGTGTGGATCTGCACGCCCGAAGTCTGGGTGCGCAGCAGTACGTCGGACTCGCCATGGGCGTGAGCCTCGGGGTGCGCGACGCTGCCGGGGTTGTTGTCGACCACGTAGAAGGTATCGCGGGCCGAGCGGCTCGGGTGATCCATGGGCGCGTTGAGCGCGGTGAAGTTGTAGTAGGAGGTGTCGACCATGGGGCCGGACTCGACGGTGTAGCCGATGCCACAGAAGATGTCCTCGGCCTCCTCGATAATCTGCTTGATCAGGTGCTGGTGACCGATCTGCGGACGGATGCCCGGCAGCGTAATGTCGACGGCCTCGTGCTCGAGTGCGTGCTTGAGGGCGGCGGCCTTCATCTCGGTGGTGCGCTCGTCGAGCATGCCCTCGATCAGCTGGCGCATCTCGTTGGCGCGCTTGCCCATGACGGGACGATCCTCGGGGGCGAGCTTGCCCATCATACGCATCAGACCGGTGATGCGGCCCTTGCGGCCGAGCAGCTCAACGCGCGCAGCCTCGAGCTTTGCGGCGTCGTCGGCGCCTGCGACGAGCTCCTTGGCCTCTTCCTCGAGTTTGACCAGATCATCAATCAGACTCATGTCTTCCCTTTCGTCTCTCGCGTATCCGCGCTCCGGGACGGCTGACGCCGCCCGATGCTGCGGATGCGCGGCCCGGTTCGGTAACAAAAAAACCGCCCTCGGGCATGTGCATTGCCCAAGGACGGTTAAATTCCGCGGTACCACCTTGTTTGACCCGGCGGATGTCTGGCCCGCCGCGCCCACTCTGCGCCTCTTGTCGCGAGGCTCACGGCTTCCCTACTGGGGCTTTGCTGCCACTGGCCGCGCGCCCGTTGAGGTCGCTGCTCGGGAGTGAACGCTTGGCCCTTGCCACCGCAGGAAGGCTTGCAGCCCATGACCTTCCCTCTCTTGCCGGCGACGCGGCGGGCAAAACCCTCTCCGTCAACGCATTGGGCTATAGGATAACACATTCTGCAAGCATATCGCCGCGTTCCGTTTTGTTCGCGCTGGGTACAAAGCAGGTAGCTGTGCAAACTGGCCGTGCACCCGCCTGCGGCGCTCGGCCTGCGAGATTAAGGATACGATATGGGAAAGAAGCTCGATAAGAAGGCCAAGCCCGCAGCGGGCAAGACGCCTAAAGGCATGAAGGTCGACAAGGCCGTCAAAAAGTTCCGCAAACTCGAAGGCAAGCTGTGGACTCGCGAGTACCTGCTCAAGATTGCCGAGTTCGATGGAGCGACGATTGCTCCCGCCAACGGCGCTGCCGCCCGTGCCGACGCCATGGGTACGCTTGCCGGCGAGCATCACAAGCTGCTGACCAGCGAGAAATCCGTTGAGCTCGTACGCTCGTTAGCGCGCGAGACGGTTGCAGGCGGACATGTAGACGACCCGCAGCTGCTCGACGAGCTCCGCGTGCTCGGCCGCGACCAGCGCGAAGCGAGCGTTGTCCCTACCGAGGAGGCCGAGGCCTGGACCAGGCTCACCTGCGAGGCCGACGCCGTGTGGCACAAGGCCAAGACGGCCAATGACTGGGCGAGCTTTGAGCCCTATGTGGACAAGATTGTGGGCCAGCTCAAGCATCAGGCCGAGCTTATGGACCCCAAGCGCGACCCATACGACGTTTGGCTCGACCAGTACGAGCGCGGCCTTTCCGCCAAGAGCTTCGATGCGTTTTGTGACGAGGTCAAGGCCACGGTCGTGCCGCTCGTGCACGCCATCGGCGAGCGCGGCCAGCAGCCGGCTGCCGACTTTTTGCACGCCCGCGTGCCCGAGGCCGCCCAGCGTGCCATGAGTTTCGACCTTATGAAGCTTGTCGGCCTGAATCTGGACGACACCACGCTTGCCTTTACCGAGCACCCGTTTAGCGAGGGTTTTGCCGTGGGTGACGCGCGCATCGCGACGCACATCTACGAGGACGATTGTATCTCCAATGTCTACAGCATCATCCACGAGGCGGGACACGCCATGTACGAGCTGGGCGTGAACCCCGCCTATGCGCGCACGTGCCTGGAGGGCGGCACCTCTATGGGCATCCACGAGAGCCAAAGCCGCTTCTTCGAGAACACCGTGGGCCGCAGCCGCGCCTTTATGGGGCCGCTGCTCGAGGTACTGCGCCGCCACGCGCCCGAGGTCTATGGCAGCGTGGACGAAGACACGCTCTACCGCGCCGTGAACATCGCGCAGCCGTCGCTGGTCCGCACCGAGGCCGACGAGCTCACCTATCCGCTGCATATTATGGTGCGCTACGAGATCGAGCGCATGCTGTTTGCCGGCGAGGCCACGGCCAAGGACATCCCCGCGCTTTGGAACCGCTTCATGGATGAGTACCTGGGCATTCCCGTTCCCGACGACACGCACGGCTGCCTACAGGATACGCACTGGAGCGGCGGCTCGTTTGGCTACTTCCCCACCTATGCGCTGGGCAGCGCCTACGACGCCATGTTTGTGCCGGCCATGTGCCGCGACGGCGTCGACCTTACCGGTGCCTGCGCGAGCGGCGATCTGGCGCCCGTCCGTGCCTGGCTGGGCGAGCACATTTGGCAGTGGGGCCGCGCCAAGGACGCGCCGGAGCTCATCAAGGGCGCCTGTGGCATGGACTTTGACGCCCGTTACTACTGCAGCTACCTCCAAGACAAGTTCACCACGCTGTACCAGCTGTAAGGCATAACCGACACGCCAACGCAAAGGGGAGCGCCGCGGAATCAATTCGCAGCGCCCCCCCCTTCACTTAGTCATTGGGGACGCTCTTTAATGACTAGTCGTTTGGGACACTCTTCGCCAGCCAACAACCCGGCACTTGGGGACGTTCCTAAACTGCCGGCAGATAAGGAACGTCCCCAAGTGCCGGCAGAAAGGGAACGTCCCCAAGTGCTGGGTGACTGCCCCGGAGAGGCTGTGGTCAAAAAAGGCAAAAATGAGTACTGTTGTCAGGTTGATAGCATTTATTTCGGGCTAAAACAGGGTCGCAAATGAGATTTAATCTCATCCGCGACCCTGTTTATTGGACATATGAGGAGCAACGTCTGTCGATATAACGCTCAGGCAATGCCGAAACGGCCTTTTGAGGCAAAATTTGCTGTTACTTATTTAGTGACAGTACTCATTTTTGCCCTTTTTTGACCACAGCCTTTTATAACCCCCTGTCAGACAGCCCAAAAGGCGCCCTATAGAGCCTCGAGTGCGTTGGCGATGCGCTTCATGGCGGCATCGGCGGATGCCTGGTCGGGGGCTTCGGCCAAAATGCGAATCACCGACTCGGTTCCGCTCTTGCGCACGAGCACGCGTCCCTCGCCCGCCAGCGATGCCTCGGCCTCGGCGATGGCGGCCTGCACACCCATGTTGCCCAGCGCGGCGTCCTTGTCCGCCACGTGCACGGCCACCTGCGCCTGCGGCAGCAGCTTGCACGGTGCCGTGAGCTGCGAGAGCGTCTCGCGCTCGGCGCGAATCACTTCCATCACGCGCAGCGAGGTCATAATGCCGTCGCCCGTGCGCTCGATATCGCCAAAGATCGTATGGCCCGTCTGCTCGCCGCCCAGGCTGTAGCCGCCCTCGCGCATCTTGGCATACACGTGACGGTCGCCCACGCCGCTGGTCACGGCACTTAGGCCGGCAAGCTCCAGCGACTTGACCAGGCCAAAGTTGCTGGCAATCGTCGGCACCACGGTACCGCCCGAAAGGCGACCGTGCTTGTTCAGATACACGCCGCACACGTACAGGATCTGGTCGCCGTCTACCACGCGACCGCGCTCGTCCACGGCCAAGCAGCGATCGGCATCGCCGTCATAGGCAAAGCCGATGTCAAGGTGATTCTCAACCACGAACTTCTGCAGACCTTCAATGTGGGTGGAGCCGGCGTTGAGGTTGATGTTCAGGCCGTTGGGCTTGTTGTTGATGACATAGGTATCTGCGCCCAGAGCATCGAATACAGACTTAGCGATGTTCCAGCTTGCACCGTTGGCGCAATCCAGACCAACCTTAACTCCTTTGAAAGAGTAAATTCCCAAAGAGATCAGGTAGCCCATGTAACGGTTACGGCCTGCCACATAGTCCACAGTGCAGCCGATGTGCTCACGATGGGCAAAGGGCAGCTCCGGCCAGTCCTTGTCAAATACATGGAGCTTGCCATCGATGTAGTCCTCCACCAGCAGCAGAGTTTCTTCTGGCATTTTCTCGCCGTAACAGTCGATCAGCTTGATACCGTTATCGTAGTACGGATTGTGGCTGGCAGAAATCATGATGCCACAGTCAAAGTCATCCACGCGAGCAATGTAAGCCACAGACGGCGTAGTGGTAACGTGCAGTAGATAAGCATCCGCACCAGAGGCGGTCAAACCAGCAACCAAGCTGTACTCGAACATATAGGAGCTGCGGCGAGTATCCTTGCCAATCACGATGCGAGCAGGTTCGGTATCACCATTGTGCTCACGCAGGGTATTGTAATACCATCCTAAGAAGCGACCAATCTTATAGGCATGGTCTGCTGTTAATGTAATCCCAGCTTCGCCACGGAAGCCATCCGTTTCAAAGTATTTAGCCATTTTATTCCTTTCTAAATCGCTTTGTAACATATTATCTCACATCTCAGGCAACCACAGATGTTGCCTGCTGCACATCTCTATCCAAAAATCTATTATTCAGAGACTCAACTCATCTAATTTCCACGATTCCCCTTCCCCCAGACATATATATAGTTTGACCAACTATTGTATTTCCCAAATCACTAACTAGTATCTTTGCTATTTGAGCTATTTCCTCTGGTGTTGTAAATCTTTTTATCGGATTCAATGGTGTATATAGGTTACCTTCTCTATAGTTCTTCTGCATAGATGTATTTGTCGGTCCCGGCCCTATCGCATTCACAATGATTCCGTGTTCCAACAGACGTTGTGCCATTCCTTTTGTTATGCCATCAATTCCTAACTTAGATAATCTATACGGTGACCATGATGGTTCCAATGCAGACTGAGACGATATTATTAAAATATGTCCTTTAATTTTATTTTCAATCATGTACTTTGCTACTGTTTGGCACATAAAGTATGTACCTTTCAAATTAATATTCATAATGGTGTCATACTCATCAAGCGTGACATTTACGAAATCAAGCCCATCTCTATCAACATGAACACCCGTTGAACTTACAAATATATCTAAACGCCCCCATATATTAATTATCTCACCAAGTTTTGATTCAAATGAGGATGGTTCTTTATAATCCAATACTATAAATTTCAACTTATCATTAGAAATTTCAGATTTTATTTTTTCAAATTTTCGCTCATTAGTTCCTGTTATAATCACTTTTGCGCCAGATAGTAAAAAATTTCTTGCTATTTCTAAACCAATACCACCAGTTCCACCTGAAATTAGTACAACTTTATCCTTAAGTTCTGATCCAGATGACGGCATTATAATAATTGGCGTATTTATCGGCTGAGGGAACAATTTTTTTAATTTTGTTTTAATTCCAAATCCCATAACTATCACTCCATTTTATCATTTTCTAATGCTGCTTGATTATTTCGCAAATCTCTTTTTGCCCACCACACAGGAAACAATCCCTGCACAAGCATATGTGCTTTTGTTCTAGGTCCCAATTCCGAGTGAACAAGCACCCCAAAGAGCCTTGTTCTCAGATTATGTATACATTCATCATATAAGGCCTGATTTTCTTTAACAGAATCCGTAGCGATAATCAAAAACAGTACATACCCGTAATTTTTCCAGATATGCCAATTAACAGCATTTTCTGTTCTTTTCGTCTTAACGATTCTTGTTTCACCAATGTAGCGAATATTCTCCATCGCATTAGTTCCCATTTTTAGATTATAATGAGTCAGTCCACTATTTGTGTTGTTGAGTCGGTAGTTATAGATTTTTCTATGTCCAACTGCAACCTTATTTGCGCACTGTGCTGCCATTGATGAAAAGTACAGTCCTTCTCCAGACCAAGGTCTATTAAAATCTATGTGATGTTCTTTGAGAAGCGATGCCTTATAAATCTTGTTCCAAGGTCCAATTGGAAACTTAGGATAGATAATTCCGCAGAAAGCATCTTCTGGTGTCCATACTTCAACAGCATCTTTTTTCGTCTGTTCCCGATCACGTGTTGTAAATATCTTGTCCGTCATGGCCATTTCCGCACCAGTCTGATGAATCAGATTCATCAGGTATTCTACATAATCCAGTTCCAGCCAATCATCACCATCAATGATAAGGATATACTCGCCAGTTGCCTCCGCAAGACCAACATTTCTGGCTTCACATGCGCCGCCGTTTTTCTTATGAATTACTCTGATACGGTCATCTCTCGATGCATAATTATCACAAATGGCACCGCTATTATCTGGTGAGCCATCATCTACAAGCAGAATTTCAAGATTCTGCCAAGTTTGGTTGATAATGGAGTCAATTAGTTTCGGCAAAAATTTTTCTGATTTATAAATTGCAACAATTGCAGATACTTTTTCCATATAATCCAATCTCCTTTTCGCTGGATTATTGAATAAAGCACCTACAGATAATTCAAGCACATAACATTCGTTTAATAATCTTTTTGACCCTTCTCTTAAATCGATCAAAATTCGATTCATATAAACCAATTACGTCTTTGAACTCAGATTTGCTATTCTTCAGCAACTCCAGCGATTTCTCATAGTATTTAGGATAATCATAATCTGTGTGCTGCTGACCAAATCGATCTGTTATGTCCTGTCTATTTATTGTAACTTTATCACTTACAGCATTCAGCAATGCTAATCCTCTGCTTCCATTAATGAGAACCATAGAAACGCCATCTTCATTGTTTTTGAAGCGTTCACCCCAATAGTCACCCAATCGAATATCTGCAGATGTTTCATTTCTAAACGGACAGGTAAAACAGGATTCCTGATTCACAACACCCATTGAAAACAGCTTTAAAAAAGGGTCTTTTTCCCTACTCGCTACATAGGCAGTACCCCCCCCCCATTAATATTCATAAAATATTCATGCCATGAATATGACTTATCTCGAAACAGTATGCTTCTAATATTATCTGTAGCATTCAATTTCATTTTTCTCGTAACCCATTTCATATATTTTGTCCACAAAAAATTTGAAGGTACTCCATGACAAAAAATATCAATCAAAACGACTTTATCAAGCCACCCATAAATTTCCAAAACATTTCTAAAACCACTTATCTGGCATGGCGTTCCAAATACCACAAATTTTTTCTGTGGAAATTGTTTCAATCTATTCAGTACTTCACAAAATGCCGGAAGAACATTACTCTGCAGGTACTTTGACCCTCGCAAAGGTTTCAAATCTTCTCCCCGTTCAAAAATCTTGTGCCGCACACTCAATGTATTATAATCCATAATTGCGCCACATACTTCATAGCCATGTGCTACTGCGTATTCCGCAAGAACTGCTGCTATGCCACCACTAGAAGACTGTTTCCGTCCTTCTGCATCTGCCCACGCCGAGTATAATTCACACTCATCCAAAAAGCAGCCATGTGCAGCTTTCATCGGACAGACTTTCTCACACAAGCCACAATGTACGCATATCGTGTCATCCTTTACCGGTCTTAGAAATCCATCTGCATTATATTCTATTTTGATGCAATTCTCCTTTGGGCACACAGCGGCACACGCACTACATCCACTACACTTCACCTCTATACTCACCTCTAATGCTTTTTTGTAAAAATTCTTTACTCTTCTCAATCTCCTGCTGGAGCATTTTCATATGCGGAGCATAATCAATATCTGGTAACTCCTTAATCTTTCTTGTTCCAAATTCCAGTCCACGGTTTTCTAATCCTGCCGTGTGCAATAAATTCCGGATTCTAGAATTCGTACTTGTAACAGGGTTTTCTCTATATCTCATAAAAGAATAAAACTGCTTTCTATGAATAATCGAAAAAACTGTAATATGAAAAGAATCTGTTATTACATACCGTGCATTTCGAATCAGTTCCAACAAGTCTTCAAGCCCTGCATCCGCACACCTATCTCCAATTTGATAATACGATAGACCGCTATATGGCACAAAAACGTATTTCATCTTCTTTTGCTTTGCAAATTTTTTCGTAGCATGGAGATGGTCAAAATTTCCCTCAATAAAGAATCCAAGCACATAGTCACTCTTTGGTGCTGCTCCAGTAGGAGGAAGAATTGATGCCCAGTCATTTGAATCCAGCAGCAATGTCGGATCAACAGCAACGACTGGTTTATACTTAGAGTATGGTTCTAGTAGTGAAACCGCATTTTCTTCTCTAACGGAGATTGCATCAAACTTTGAAACACTTCTTTTTATCTCTGGTTCAACTTCGTCCAGAATCTTTGTCACTCCCATACTCGGTGCATAGGATATTCTACGTGTCGTAACGCCTTCGTAATCAGCATAATAAAAGCGGTGATACCAATTCGGATTCCATATTTGGTCGCTTCCACTGATAAGCAAGTCAAAGGAATTAAACACTTCAACTAGATCTTTCTCAGCTTCGCATCGTCTTGTAAGGATACAATTTTTTCGAATTGTTTTTACCAGTTTCTCATCTCGAATTGCTTTTTCCTTTTTAAAAAAGACTCTGCACGCCAATTTTTGAGCACATTTTTCTGGAAAGAATTCTATTTTCTCAATAAAAGTTCTACGATTCTTACTATACTCTGATTCTACCTCACAATTTATTAGTTCAACCTCATATCCCTGTTTCCTTAAATAATACTGTAGTGCAATCGCCTGTAAATTCGTTCCATAATTAGGCCCTGTAAACCATGTGATAATTCCAATTCTCATTATTTTTCACCAACAATTATCTCTGAACTGCTTGTTTTCCTTTTTTAGCAATTGACATTAAATCTCCCGCATACAATATTACAATCACCAAAAACATTCCTATTTCTACACCATACAGTACAATACCATCCTCAAGCAATAATACGATTGACTGTGCCGCCAACAGAACATATGTTATCAAGTCTCTTTTTAAATTAATTTTCAGCTTTATAATTTTTTTTGAATGCCAGTACCGTATCACCCACACTACAAAATAGCAAACAGCTGTTGCAATGGCAGCGCCCAAAGCTCCCATAAATGGAGTCATAACTAGATTCAGAACAATGTTACTTACCGCTCCCACAACTGTGGATTGCGCAAATATTTTTGAGTTTTTTACTGCCGAAAAAAAGCCGCCAATGTAGCCTGATAAAGAGCCAAAAACAATAGCAATCGTCAACCAGGGCACATATTTCCATGCGACAAAAAAATCTTTTGCATAAAGGAAATGCGCTAATATTTTATCTGCTACAATAATAGCCGAACAAAGCAGAACCATCAGACAGTTATATGCACGGTATGTGTTGGCAAAAAAACCATTTTTATCTTCCGGATCAAAGTCTTTTACTGCCGATAGAGTCCATGCCTGAGAAAAAATGGACTGAAAAATATTTAAAATAGAAGGTATCTTGGAGGCTACAGAATAAATACCATTTTCAGCTAAACCGCAAAAAAAGATGACCACATATCGATCCGATGTATTATTCACCCACCATGCGACGGAATTAGCTATCATCGGTTTGCAGTAATCCAGCATTGCCCTTTTTTCTTCCGAAAAGTCCGCTCTTAAATCCGTGTCATGAATTAACCTCGATCGAGCAATCAGATACAAGGACTGTACCAAAGGGCCGATAATATTAGCCAAAAAATAGCCAGTTAGTCCCCAATGAAATACCGCCAGAAAAACGATATTACAGCCAATCGTAAATGCCGATACAAGCACACTGGAAACTGATAAATCTGCGATTTTGTCAATTCCCCTTATATAATATGTAACCACACCAGATAATGACTGCATAAAAAACATGAGGAAAAAGAATATGGAATAGTCTTTTACTAACGAGCTTATCCCAAAAGCAGCATTTACGATAAGCCCCACTGCTACAACTGTATTAGCCACAAGCAGTATTTTCATTGCAACAGATATAATTGCCTTGCGGTTGCTTTTGCTATCCATTGCAAAACGCATAACAGCATCCTGCACATTTAGTGTTAGGATCGGCAGCAGCACTCCTACTGTCGTATTGAACAAATCATAAGTACCATATTCTGTGGTCGTAAGTATGTTTGTATATAACGGTACAAGGAAAAAGCTAAGCAACTTGGTTGCAAAGCTGCTTAACGTCAAGAGACCTATGTTTTTAAAAAGATACTTATATTTGTTCATTCATCGTTTTCCTTCCTTTTCCCTTATATTCCCAGTGTTCCCAAATCAAATCTTACGAACTGTCTTTTCCTTAAGGCTTCCTCAACCCACTCCATCGCAGGTTTTCTCGTCTTAAACCCTGCAAAGTACCTCTCCATCAGTTCTGCAGTTAAAACAAACTGTGCTTTTCTAATACGGTATGGCTGATGTCTTGTGCGTCCTTCGTTTTGGAGACTCTGGCGGAGTAGATATTCATATGCACGTTGATTATATGAAAGGCTGAAAATCGGGAATTCCTCTAGGCAGGCCTCTGTAATCCAGTAGCTTTCAACAGCTCTTTTTTTCTTTCTAGCGGTTGCTGTAATACCTTGCGGATTGAATCGATAACCGTATATGATGTCCTTTATCGCTGCACAGCGGTAAGGCATTGCTGCAATCATAAACGACAGTGGTGTATCTTCAAACCAGAACCCCTCAGGAAATTGAAAATGCTCCATAACGTTATATTTGTATAGTTTTCCCCATGGATAACCTGAAAAGACACCTTGATTATCGTTAAGTACACCTTCTTTGGGTATGATATGGTTCTCT
>ENA-OWPF01002701-OWPF01002701.1-human-gut-metagenome-genome-assembly--contig:-NODE-2701-length-12050-cov-3.316715_pt1 | contig 12050 bp, 12 predicted proteins | sample MGYA00248261_ERZ651840 | MGnify/ENA primary metagenome ERZ651840 (study PRJEB26924, sample SAMEA4378268) | human gut metagenome | biome: human gut; feature: human-associated habitat; material: faeces... | reverse complement strand
AGGCAAATGCCGTGGTACATCAGCACCCTTACACAGTTCAATTACCCTGTACAAGGCGGTCACTGACCGCCGCTACAGACGCAATTGGCGCGTGCCATTTTAACGATAGCCTTTCCAAATCGGCAGTGCCTTCCCGAGATTGCACCCCAAGGGCACTTCCTCGCGCTTCGCGCTCAGGGCGCCACGGCCCCTTCGGGGCCTCGCAATGACAAGTCGGGAGTGCATGCCATTTTCACGATGGCCCGTTTCTTGTGCCGGTGCAGCGCCGGGAGGGACATGTCCCTCCCCTACAACGCCCGGCTGGCGGCCGTGCCGAAAAATTCCCCGGAGCATGTGCTCCGGGGAACGGTTCCTTTTAGTCGCGGGCCTTCGTGTCGATCTCCGCACGGCACTTCGTGCGGAAATCGTCTACGCTCATGGCGCCGAGATCCACACCGGCACGCGTGCGGACGGACACGGTCTGGTTCTCCATGTCGCGGTCGCCGACGACGAGCATATAGGGGACCTTCTCCATCTGCGCGTCGCGGATCTTGCGGCCGATCTTCTCGTTGCGGTAGTCGACCTCGACGCGGAAGCCCATATCCTCGAGCTTTCTGGCCTGCTCAGCGCAGTAGTCGGCGGCGCGGTCGGTCACGGGCAGGAAGCGCACCTGCTCGGGTGCCATCCACGTCGGCAGCGCGCCGGCGTACTCCTCGATGAGGTAAGCGAGCGTGCGCTCGTAGCAGCCGAGAGAAGTGCGGTGGATGATGTACGGCAGCTTCTTCTCGCCGTTCTCATCGATATAGTACATGCCGAAGCGCTCGGCGAGCAGCATATCGATCTGGATGGTGACAAGGGTATCCTCCTTGCCGTAGACGTTCTTATACTGAATGTCGAGCTTCGGGCCGTAGAACGCGGCCTCATCGATGCCGACGGTGTAATTCACGTCGAGATCCTTGAGGATGCGCTCCATCACGCTCTGTGCGTGCTCCCACTGCTCCGCGGTGCCCTCGTACTTGTTGTTGGGGTTGGCAGGATCCCACTGGGAGAAGCGGAACGTGCACTTATCGAGCAGGCCGACGGTGCCGAGGCAGTACTTGGCAAGGTCAAGGCAGCCCTTGAATTCCTCTTCAAGCTGGTCGGGGCGCAGAACAAGGTGGCCTTCGGAAATGGTGAACTGACGCACGCGGATGAGACCGTGCATCTCGCCGGAATCCTCGTTGCGGAAGAGCGTCGAGGTCTCGCCCAGGCGCATCGGCAGGTCGCGGTAGGAGCGCTGACGGTTCAGATAGACCTGATACTGGAACGGGCAGGTCATCGGGCGGAGGGCAAAGCACTCCTTCGTCTCGTCATACGGGTCGCCGAGGATAAACATACCGTCGAGGTAGTGATCCCAGTGGCCGGAGATCTTGTAGAGGTCGCGTTTGGCCATCAGCGGGGTCTTGGTGAGAAGATAGCCGCGCTTCTGCTCAGTATCCTCGACCCAGCGCTGGAGCACCTGCACGACGCGCGCGCCCTTGGGCAGGAGCACGGGCAGGCCCTGGCCGATGCAGTCGACCGTGGTAAAATATTCCAGCTCGCGGCCGAGCTTGTTGTGGTCGCGCTTGACGGCCTCCTCGCGCTCTTTGAGGTAGGCGTCCAGCTCTTCCTTCTTCGGGAAAGCGACGCCGTAGATGCGCTGGAGGGTCTCGCGGTTGCTATCGCCGCGCCAGTAGGCGGCGTTGCAGGCGGTCAGCTTGATGCCGTTGCCCTTGATGCGGCCGGTGGAGTCGAGGTGGGGGCCTGCGCAGAGGTCGGTGAACTCGCCCTGCTTGTAGAAGCTGATAACGGCATCCTCGGGCAGGTCGTTGATGAGCTCGACCTTAAAGGGCTCTTCCTTTTCCTCCATGAACTTGATGGCTTCCGCGCGCGGCAGCTCAAAGCGCTCGAGCTTGAGCTTTTCCTTGCAGATCTTGCGCATCTCGGCCTCGATCTCGGCAAGATTCTCCTGCGTAAAGGAGAACGGCGCGAGCATATCGTAGTAGAAACCGTTGTCGATGCTCGGGCCGATGGCGAGCTTCACCTCGGGCCAGAGGCGCTTGACGGCCTGCGCCAGCACATGGGAGCAGGTGTGCCAATAGGTCTTGCGGTACTCGGGATTTTCAAACGTGAACTGGTTTTCTTCGTTGATCTTGACTTCTTCGGACATTGTATGTTACCTCCATTGTTCCTTGAGGGTGCAAAAAAGCTCCACCCCCGATGTCTATCAGGGGTGAAGCATCGAAATACTCCACGGTTCCACCCTGCTTGCGCGTTGCGCGCCGCTTGTGTCCGCTGTAACGGGCGATCCCGTCCCGCTTGTTTCGCGGGCGGCTCAAGGGTGGTACTGCCGGCTCTGCACGCAGGACGCTTGCACCAAATGCGTCCCTCTCTTGGCGGCGAACTCCGGTTTCTTCCCTATCCAAGCCATTTTGATGATGGGAGTGTACACCCGCCGCGCCCGTTTGTCAAGCGAAAAGTGCGCGCAGAGCGCGCACTTTACAATAAATTCATCAAAACTCCGGCGGGCGGTTCTTCGTCGGCTTATCGTCGTCCTCGTCCTTGCCGAGAAGCTTGGCGAACATCTTTTTGCGCTCCCCGCGACGCTCCTCTTCTTCCCTGCGCTTCTGCTCTTTCCAGTGCGCGAGCGATTCCTTCGCTTCAAGTTCCTCGCCCGCCGCCTTTTTCAAAAGCTCCGGCTGCTCGCCGTCCACGATCGCACGCAGCTGATCGATCGTTTTGTTTTCGCAGGCGCGGCGGAAGCGCAGCGCGCGGGCCTCCTCCGGCTCGAAAAACGCCATGCGGCCGCACCAGGGACAGATGTACAGGTCCGCCGCGAGAAATTCGCTCCAAAGCGACCCGGTATCCGCGGTGTGCAGTTCGATCTTCTTTCCGGTGACCCGGCTTTCCATCACGTGCCCGCAGACGCAGAGCTTATCCGCCATGCTGTTTCTCCTTTCTGTGAAGCTCCTGCTTGGGGAGCGCGTCATAAAACGCGAAAGTTTGCTCAAAGAGCTGCTCGCCGTAGGCGCGCAGCTTTTCGCAGTACGCGTCGTAGGCGGCGATCATCTGCCGCGCCTCGTCCGTCAGCTCTGCGCCGCCGCCGTGCTTCCCCCCGGCCGTGGAGGTGAGCAGCTTGAACCCCAGCCCCTCCTCGGCGCCGCGGATGACCGTCCACGCCTTGGAATAGGCCATGGACATCGACATCGCCGCCGCGCGCAGCGAGTGCAGCTCGTCCACCTTTTTGAGCAGTTGGGCCACGCCGGGGCCAAAGCATTTCTGGTCCGTAAATATCCTGCTGGAGATGACCACGCGGAGTTCTCGATCCATTCGGCAGCACTTCCCTTCTTGTTTTGATTATATCGGAGCGGCTCCGTTCCGTCAATACGGCAAAAAATAAGAGGGAGCGCCCCGCTCCCTCTCATCTCACTTCAGGGTGTTGTAGTGCGTGTTCTCGCCATCGAGCAGAAAACCGTCCGTGTCGTGCACGCGGCCGTTCGACAGCATCTGCCGGTAGCGAAGATCATTGTCGCTGTTCGTCGGAATCCCGGTCATGCTGCGGCCGTTGCTGCGAAGCTGCGCATTCGCGCTTTTATCGGTCTCGGGATTCAGATAGGTTTTGCCGTAGAGGTTGCCGTTTTCATGCGTGATGGTCTTGTCGCTGCCGAAATAGCGGCTGCGGTCGCTGGCGCTCGCGGCGGCGTTGCGGCGGCCCGTGCTGCGCCCCGCTGCGCTTTCGTCGCCGTCCATATCGTCGCCCATCATGCCGTCGCCGGTCACGCTGTTGTCCTTCGTATTTTCGCCGCTCATGTCGTCACCGGGCATAGTATCGTCCTTCTTGCCGCTGTCGGTCGTACCGTTGTCGGTCGTGCCGCTCGGCGGAGTGTTGGCGGTGCTGTTATCCTTCTTCTCGCCGCAGCCCGCGAGCGAGAAGAGCAGCAGCACCGTCACAAAAAGTATGGCAAGACTCTGCTTCATTGCTGCATTTCTCCTTATTTCCATCTCCTGCGATACCCGGCAATAGTATGCGCACGAAACAAGAAGAAACCAGACGTAAATTTTGTCAAAACGCATATCACCGACACCAACTCGGCAAAAAGCCTCGCAGAGTTTCGCGCCTATAGGCGCGAAATAATTATAATTATTTTTCTGACGACATGTGCGTCAGAAAAATAATTCTCGCCCGCAAGTGTGGAAATCGCTTGCCTGCGGCAAGCAATTTCTGCGCGCAGCGGGTGTAAAAAGCAAAAAAAGAGGACACCTTACGGTGTCCTCTTTTTTTGAGTATTTTACTTGCTCGCCTTCGCAGCCTTGAAAGCCTCGATCAGCATCGGGGTGACCTTGAACAGGTCGCCGCAGATGCCGTAGTCGGCGATCTCGAAGATCGGCGCGGTCTCGTTCTTGTTGACCGCGATGATGCACTCGGACTCGCTCATACCGGCCTTGTGCTGGATGGAGCCGGAGATACCGAGAGCAACGTAGACCTTCGGGTGGACGGTCTTACCGGTCTGACCGACCTGATGGTCGGCAGTGAGCCAGCCGGAGTCGATGGCAACACGGGAGCCGCCGACAACGCCGCCGAGCACGTCGGCGAGCTCGTGCGCGAGCTTGATGCCGCCCTCAACGTCCTTGCTGATGCCGCGGCCGACGGAGACGATGTAATCGGCGCCGATCAGGTCGACGAGCTTCTTGGCGGCCTTGACGACCTCGACGACCTCGGTCTGGAGATCGGCGGCGTCGAGCCTGACGTCATACTTGGTGACCTTGACAGCCTTGGCCTTGGCCTCGTCATAAGGAGCCTTCTTCATAACGCCGGGACGGACCGTCGCCATGGAGGGACGGAAGCGCGGGCAGATGATGGTAGCCATCAGGTTACCGCCGAAGGCGGGACGGGTCATCTTCAGGTCGCGGGAGACGTCATGGTCCTTGCCCATGACCTTCGCGGTGGCCATGCCGTCGATCTTGGCCTCGGGCAGCGTGGAAGCGCCGCGCAGGAAGTCCTTGTAGATGGGCATATCAACATCGAGGTGCGTGCAGTCGGCGCAGAGACCGGTGTGCAGGCGTGCCGCGCAGCGGGGGCCGAGGTCACGGCCGATGTTGGTCGCGCCGATGAGGAAGGCCTCGGGCTTCATCTCGGAGATGACGTCGCAGATGACCTTGGAATAAGCGTCGGTGGTGTAGTTCTTGAGCAGGGGGTGGTCGCAGACGATGACCTCGTCGGCGCCGTAGCCGCCGATGCTCTCGGCGAGACCCTCAACATTGTCGCCCACGAGCAGACCGCAGAGCTTCACGCCCAGCTCGTCCGCCAGCTTGCGGCCTTCGGAGATCAGCTCATAGGAGGTGGACATCATCTGGCCCTGACGCTGTTCGCAGAAGACCCATACGTTCTTGAACTCTTCGATCTTGGAGGAGTCATAGTTGGGATTGGCAAGTTTCACTTCGTTACGCATCGTATTGATCTCCTTTCCTTAAATGATGTGTTTTTCGAGCAGGATGCCGGCGAGCTTCTCGCAGGTAGCCATGTCGTTGCCCTCGAGCATCTGGCCGGCGCCCTTCTGGGGGGGCGTGAAGGAGGTCAGGATGTTGGTCGGGGAACCCTTGAGGCCGATGGTCGTGGCGTCGATGAGGGGATGATCCTTCAGCGCCTCATAATCGAGGACCTTCATGGGCTTGGCGTAGCACTCAAACACACCGGAGACGCTCATGTAACGCGGGGTATTGAGCTCCTTGATGCAGGTGATCAGGCACGGGGTCTGTGCCTTGATGGTCATGTAGCCGTCCTCGAGCATACGCTTGACGGACAGGGTGTTGCCATCCTTGGTGATGTCGGCAGCGTAGGTGATCTGGGGCAGGTGCAGCTTCTCAGCGATCTGAGGTCCGACCTGAGCGGTATCACCGTCGATGGCCTGACGGCCGCAGAAGACGATGTCATCCTCGTCGAGACCGATGGTGTCGATCGCGGCAGCGAGGATCTGGGAGGTGGCGTAAGTATCGGAGCCGCCGAACTCACGGGCGGAAACAAGGTAGCCATCGTCAGCGCCCATGGCCATCAACTCGCGCAGCATACCCTCTGCCGGCGGGGGACCCATGGTGACGACGGTGACCGTGCAGCCCAGCTCGTCCTTGAGCTTGAGAGCGGCCTCAACAGCGTTCATATCATCGGGGTTGATGATGGTCTGCATGGAAGCGCGGTTCAGGGTACCATCGGGATTGACGGCAACCTTACCGGAGGTATCGGGGACCTGCTTAACGCAAACAAGAATCTTCATTATATCTTTACCTCCTTTTTTAGTTCACACCAAGATACTTGGCGACGACCATACGCTGGACCTCGGAGGTGCCCTCGTAGATCTCGGTGATCTTGGCATCGCGCATCATGCGCTCAACGGGATACTCACGGGTGTAGCCATAGCCGCCGAAGAGCTGAACAGCGCGGCGGGTGACGTCGGAAGCGGTCTCGGCCGCGAAGAGCTTGGCCATGGCAGCGTCCATGGAGTAATCCTCGTGATTCTGCTTCTTCATAGCGGCAGCGTAAACGAGGTACTGGGCAGCCTGGGTGCGGGTGTGCATATCGGCCAGCTGGAACTGGGTGTTCTGGAACTGGCTCAGGCGGCGACCGAACTGGACGCGCTCCTTGGTGTACTTGACAGCCTCGTTGATGGCGCCCTCGGCAAGACCCAGAGCCTGGGAAGCAATACCGATACGGCCGCCGTCGAGGGTCTTCATGGCGATCTTGAAGCCTTCGCCTTCCTTACCGAGCAGGTTCTCCTTGGGAACGACGCAATCCTCGAAAACGAGGTCGCAGGTGGAGCTGCCGCGGATACCCATCTTCTTCTCGTGCTTACCGGTGGAGAAGCCGGGGAAGTCCTTTTCAACGATGAAGGCGGTGATGCCGTGGTTGCCCTTGCCCTTGTCGGTCATGGCGAACACAACGAAGGTGGAGGCAACGTTACCGTTGGTGATGAAGCACTTGCTGCCGTTGAGGACGTAGTCGCCGTTCTCATTCTTGACAGCGGTGGTCTGCTGGCCGGAAGCGTCGGTACCGGCGCCGGGCTCGGTCAGACCGAACGCGCCGATCTTGCGGCCGGAAAGCAGGTCGGGCAGATACTTCATCTTCTGCTCCTCGGTGCCGTTCTCAAAAATGGGAGCGCAGCACAGGGAGGTGTGGGCAGAAACGATGACAGCGGTGGTGCCGCAGACCTTTGCGAGCTCTTCCACGCACATGGCATAGCTGAGAACATCGCCGCCCGCGCCGCCGTACTGCTTGGGGAAGTAAATGCCCATCATGCCGAGCTTGGCCATCTTTTCGACGGTCTCCATGGGGAAGCGCTCTTCCTCATCGAGCTCCTCAGCTAAAGGCTTGACTTCATTTTCTGCAAATTCGCGATACATTTTGCGGACCAGCAGATGTTCTTTGGACAGATGGAAATCCATAGTCTTTTGCTCCTTCACTATAAAAATAATTGGATTGTCTAATTTTTCACAAATCAGTTCCGTAATCGTAATTATATCTGTTCCGTTAAGTTTTCGCAAGGGGAACTGCATTCCTTTTCGGAATTTATCCCTTCTGCTGAATTCCCCTCTTCGATTTTGGCGCTTTCGCACGCAAAATGACGGCGTTCCGCCATTATTTGGAATCATTTCCTTTCCAAAACAGAAGGATATTGCCAAAAATAAGCAAAAAAGAGGGCGATCCGGCAGGACCGCCCTCTCATAGACAGGGATGCTTGCAGTTTACTTCTTGCTGTAATCATAGAAGCCCTTGCCGGACTTCTTACCGAGCTGACCGCCGCGGACCATCTTCTTCAGCAGCAGGGCGGGACGATACTTCGGGTCGCCGGTCTCGCTGTAGAGGACGTTCATGATGGCGAGGCAGACGTCGAGACCGATGAAGTCGCCCAGAGCGAGGGGGCCCATCGGGTGGTTCGCGCCGAGCATCATGGCCTTATCGATATCCTCAACGGAGGCAACGCCGGTCTCGACGAGACCAATGGCCTCGTTGATCATGGGGATCAGGATCTTGTTGACGACGAAGCCGGGAGCCTCGGCGACCTCAACGGGCTCCTTGCCGATCTCCTTGGAGAGGTTGTAGATGAAATCGAAGGTCTCCTGGGTGGTGTTGGCGCCGCGGATGACCTCAACGAGCTTCATGCTGGGTACGGGGTTGAAGAAGTGCATACCGATGACGGGGTGCTTGAGGCCGAGACCCATCTCGGTGACGGACAGAGAAGAGGTGTTGGTCGCAAAGACGGTGGAATCCTTGCACATAGCGTCGAGCTCGCCGAGCAGCTCGCGCTTGGTGGCCATGTTCTCGGCCACGCACTCGATGACGAGGTCGGCGTCGGCCGCAGCGGACTTCTCCTCGACGAGAATGTTGTTCAGGATGGCATCCTTGGCCTCTTCGGTCATCTTGCCCTTCTCGACGCGCTTCTGCAGGGAAGCGGCGAGCTTATCCTTGTGGCGCTGAGCGGAAGCGACGCTGGAAGCGTACATCAGGGCGGTGTGGCCCTTGGCCGCAAAGACCTGAGCGATGCCGCTGCCCATGGTACCGGCGCCGAAAACTGCAACTTTCATTTGTATATCCTCCTACAAATTAAATATAATGAAATCCTAATGGACTATCACTGATTGGTAAAGGGCGCGTGCTTGCGTTTTTCGAGGAAGGCGCCCATGCCCTCCTGCTGGTCGGCAGTCCGGAAGCAGGAGCCGAAGTTCTGCTCCTCGATCACGACCGCACGGTCGATATCGACCTGAAGGCCTTCGTTGATGGCCTTCTTGGAGGCGCGCACCGCAATGGGCGCGTTGGCCGCGATCTGACCCGCGATCTTCTCCGCCGCAGCGTAGAGCTCATCGAGCGGATAGACGGCATTGACAAGGCCAATGCGCAGCGCCTCATCCGCCTTGATGTTGCGGGCGGTATAGATCATCTGCTTGGCCATACCGGGGCCGACCAGACGCGCCAGGCGCTGTGTGCCGCCGAAGCCCGGCGTGATGCCGAGGCCCGTTTCGGGCTGGCCGAAGACGGCGGTATCGGAGCAGAGGCGGAAATCGCAGCTCATGGCGAGCTCGCAGCCGCCGCCGAGCGCATAGCCGCCGACCGCCGCAATGGTCGGAACGGGCAGCGCCTCGAGCTTGCGCATCACGTCGTTGCCCTGCTTGCCGAAGGCTTCGCCCTCTTCTTTGCTGAGTTCCTTCATCTGCGCGATATCCGCGCCCGCAACGAAGGACTTGTCGCCCGCGCCGCGCACGATGACGCAGCGAACGGTATCAAGATCGATGGCATCGAGCGCCGCGTCAAGGTCTGCAAGGACCTGAGAGTTCAGCGCGTTGAGCGCCTTTTCGCGGTCGATGATGAGGTAAGCGATATTGCCTTTGGGCTCATATTTGACAAAAGACATCGTCTGTCTCCTCCTGTTCCTTTCAACTGCTCCCTATTATATGGGTGGTCCGGGTGATTTGCAAGAGAAAAATCACTTTTTTCAAAAAAGATTCCGAAATTTCAGCTATCATTGCAGGAAATGTTGCATTTTTAACGAACTTTCTGCTTTTCATCACGGAACCTGTGCAAAATTTTCAAGAATGGCTTGTCTCCCGCGCACTTTTCCGATATGATAGCAGATGACTTTACGAAAAATGAGGCGTTTTTTATGCGAATGCGCAAAAAGAAAAATCTGCTCCCCCGCATGGAGCGCTGCGAAGCCTATCAGATCAAGGACCCCTACGAGCGCAAGGGCCACTGGCGCGACTTGATGCCCGAGGCGAGGGAGATCCGCGTGGAGCTTGGCTGCGGCAAGGGCCGCTTCACCGTCGAGACCGCCGCCGCCGAGCCCGACGTACTGCTCATCGCGGTGGAGAAAGTCCCCGACGCGATGGTCGTCGCCATGGAGCGCGCGGCAGGCGCGGGGCTGCACAATGTCTTCTTCATCGACATCGACGCCAATCAACTGCCTGAGATCTTTGACGCGGGCGAGGTCGACCGCATCTATGTCAACTTCTGCGACCCCTGGCCGCCCAAGCGACAGGCCAAGCGCCGGTTGACGCACGGCAATTTCTTAAAGCTCTACCGCAAGGTGCTCAGGGAAAACGGCCAGATCCACTTCAAGACCGACAACGATCCCCTCTTTCTCTGGTCGATCGAAGAGATCCCACAGTTTGGCTTTGCCCTCTCCGAGGTCACGCGCGACCTGCACGCAAACGGGCCTTGCGGCGTGATGACCGACTACGAGGCCAAGTTTTACGCCGAGAGCAAGAACATCAACCGCTGTGTCGCCACGATGCAGCCGTGGGAAGAACCCGCGGAAGAAGAAAAGGCCGAAGAAACGAACGAAACGGCGGAATAAGAGAAAAGGAAGGCTGACGCGTCAGCCTTCCTTTTTGCTTTCTTCCAGATACGGCGAATACATCATCACCGCGTCGTTCTCGGCGACGGGCATTTCCGCGAGCAGATTGCCCTGCAAATCCAACGTCTGCCGGTAGAGCTCGTTGTGGCGGATGTAGCCGCCCCAGTACTGCGCGCGCATTTCGTGGTTGCGCTCAACGACCTCATAGCGTTCCGCGAGTGCCGCGCTCACGCGCCACTCGCCCTCAAGGTCTGTTTTGCCGACGCGGACGCGCATCTGATAGGTGTCCTGTGTGTCGTTGCGGATCATCAGGTCAAGATAGGGGTAAAAGCAGGTCGCACCGCTGCCGAAGGGCTGCGTGCGGTTCGCGTCGGGAAAGACGTCGTAGCCATGGCGGTGGCGCTCGACGACCGTGAGCGGCGTGTGCAGCGTCATCCAGTAGATGAGGTTCGAGAGCTGGCAGAGTCCGCCGCCCGGCGCGGCCAGATCCCCGCCGTTGCGCAGGATCATCCCCGGCAGATACCCCTTCCCCGCCGTCGGCCTTCCGATGAGATACCAGTAGCTCATCGTTTCACCGGGGCGCAGCAAAAGCCCGTCGAGCCGCGCACAGGCGAGGCGGAGATTCGTCACCTTGTTGCGCTGAAGCTGCATGTCGACGTCCTTGAGCCTGCGCATGAGCGGCGTATGGTGGGAAAACGCCTGATATGCTAAGTCTTCCACGCTGCGCTCGCGCGCAAAATGCTTCCGCATCGAAACCCATCTGAGCTTTCGCTGCGCACCGAAATACGCGCCGCCGAGCTTCAGGCGCAAATTAGAGCGTTTTTTCGGTTCGCGGACGGTCATATGCTTCCCTCCTCTGTCTTTCTGCTTTTATAGACGCAAAACAGCGGGAAAAAGTTCCAACATTTTCTTATTTCAGGCTCATCACGTAGATTTGACACGGGTTCCACTCGTCCCAGAGCGTCGGGAATACCTCAAACTCGCCAAAACCGAGGGCGAGATAGAAGCGGTTCGTCGCGTCGTACTCAGGGTACTTCCCCATCTGCACGGTCTTGACCTGCAAAAACGAGTAGCCAAGCTCCTTCGCCCGCTGTTTCGCCGCCGCAAAGAGCGCTTTGCCGACGCCATGGCGATGGTGCTCCTGCAAAACGCCCATCACATAAAGCTCCGCCGTATCCTTTCCTGTTTCTGCAAGACATAGAAAGCCGATTGCCCTCTCCCCGTCAAAGGCAGCGAAAAATGGCCGGGACGCGCTCTTTCCGATGTACTCCTCGCGCGCCTCCGGGATGCCGAACCAGTCGGGAAGCGATTCTAAAATGAAGCGCGCGATGCACTGCTTCTCCCCCGCCGTTGTGATCTCTCTGATCTCCATGTTTGTCCTCCGTCATTTTGATAGAAAAAAGGGGTATGGCTCATGCCATACCCCTTTTTGGTGTACATTACCGCTGACCCTTGTCGTAGGGAATGCCCTCGGCCTTGGGAGCGCGGGAGCTCTTGGACGTGAACGCCAGCACGAGCAGCGTGACGATATAGGGCAGCATACGGTAGAGATGGGCGCTGATGCCGATCTCCGCCAGCATGAAAACGCCGTCGCCGTTGATGTCGATGCTCGCATAACTTGCCGCGATGCACTTGAAGAGGCCGAACAGCAGGGATGCGCCCGCGATGTTCAGCGGCTTCCAGTTGCCGAAGATCATAACAGCCAGCGCAAGG
>ENA-OWPF01002700-OWPF01002700.1-human-gut-metagenome-genome-assembly--contig:-NODE-2700-length-12053-cov-2.749042_pt1 | contig 12053 bp, 12 predicted proteins | sample MGYA00248261_ERZ651840 | MGnify/ENA primary metagenome ERZ651840 (study PRJEB26924, sample SAMEA4378268) | human gut metagenome | biome: human gut; feature: human-associated habitat; material: faeces... | reverse complement strand
AAGGGTGGTAGATTATGATAAAGATAGTTGGTTTAGGGCCTGGAGATTTATCTTTAATAAGTTATGGCGCTATAGAAGCTCTTAAAAATTCGGACAAGGTATTTTTAAGAACTGAGAAACATCCTGTAGTAAAAGATCTTAAAAAATTAACTAAATTTGAATCACTAGACCATTTTTACAATGAAAACGACGATTTTGATGATGTGTACAGAAAAATATCAGAGTTTATAGTTGAAGAAGGTAAGAGTGAAGATGTAGTATATGCTGTTCCAGGGCATCCTAGAGTTGCTGAAAAGACAGTAGATATGATTGAAAAATTAGCTAAAGAAAATAATATAGATGTAGATGTTGTGGCTTCAATGAGTTTCGTAGATGCTATGTTTGAAGCCCTAGCATTTGATCCTTCAAATGGATTTAGATTAGTAGATGCATTTGAAATGCAGACATCTTATATAGATACTGATATAAACCTAATAGTTACTCAGGTATATGATGAGTTTATAGCTTCAGAGGTTAAGCTATATCTTATGGATAGATACGATGATGAACAAGAGGTTTATATTGTAAGGGGAGCGGGTATAAAAGGAGAAGAATTCATTAAAAAAGTTAGACTTTGTGAGCTAGATTGGGCTGAAAATGAATTTGATTATTTGACAAGCCTTTATGTTCCTAAGGTAGAAAATAAGAAATACAATACAGTTCACGATTTAGAGCTTATAATGGATAAGTTAAGAGCTCCAGATGGCTGTGATTGGGACAAGAAGCAGACTCATGAGTCTTTAAAGAATTCTGTAATTGAAGAAGCATATGAGCTTTACAATGCTATTGAAAATGACGATATAGATGAAATGATAGAGGAATTAGGTGATGTACTTCTACAGGTAATATTCCACTGCCAGATTGGTAAAGAAGAGGGAATGTTTGACCTAGGTGAAGTTGCTAATGGAATTTGTACAAAGCTTATAACAAGACACCCACATATATTTGGAGATGCAAATATAAATAGAGAAGAGTTTGAAAAAACTTGGGAAGAAATAAAGAAAAAAGAAAAAGGCGAAAGTACAATTACAGAAGGAATAAAAAGAATTCCGGTATATCTTCCAGCTTTAATGAAAGCGGAAAAAGTACAACATAAGGCAGCATTAGTTGGATTTGATTGGGATGATATATACGATGTATTTTCTAAAGTTGAAGAAGAATATGAAGAGGTTAGAGAAGCATATGAGTTAGATTTTGCAGGATTTGTTGCAGATAAATATGCAGGAGAAGATGTTTTAGAAAAAATTAAGGAAGAAAGTGCTGATTTGCTTGACGAATACCATAGAATGAAGATACAATACATAAAGGAAGAATTAGGAGATTTATTATTCTCTATAGTTAATCTTGCAAGATTCCTTGATGTTGATACAACAGAGGCACTTAATGGAACAATAGATAAGTTTGTAAATAGATTCGGATTTGTAGAAGAAAAGATAATAGAATCGGGAAAAACTTTTGATGAAATGTCTCTTGAAGAAATGGATGCGTTTTGGGATCAGGCTAAGGAACAGGAAATATAGTCGAAAAAATTAAATTCAAATAAATTTATAATAATCGACTAATAAATAATTATAAAAAAATCGATTAATAAAGCGTCTATCTATTGCAATTACAAGGTAGCTACGTTATTATTATATAATAGCCTTTGATTTGAGGTAGTATAAAAATCTGAATCCTAGATAAATTTATTAAGACCTAGGAGAACGATGAATATATAAATAAACTTAGGAGGTAGATACTGTGAATAAAGCTGAATTAGTATCAAAAATGGCAGAAAAAAGCGAATTAACTAAAAAGGAAGCAGAAGCAGCATTAAATGCTTTTATGGAATCTGTTGAAGAAGCATTAGTTTCAGGGGAAAAAGTACAGTTAGTAGGATTCGGAACATTCGAAACTAGAGATAGAGCTGCAAGACAGGGAAGAAACCCAAGAAACCCAGAAGAAGTTATAAGTATACCAGCTTCTAAAGCTCCAGTATTCAAAGCTGGAAAAGGATTAAAAGATAAAGTTAATGCATAATAATACGCAATTATAATAGAAAGTGCAGCTTCTGCTGCACTTTTTGCGTATATAGAAAAAATAGATTTAATTATAGATAAAGAGATATTTTGAAAGGAATGATAGTATGAGATTAGATAAATTTCTTAAAGTTTCAAGAATAATAAAAAGAAGAACGGTAGCAAAAGAAGCTTGTGATAAAGGAATAGTTAAAATAAATGGAAAAGTAGCTAAATCATCTAGTGAAGTAAATATAGGTGATGAATTAGAAATAACATTTGGCGAAAAAGTGATGAAGTTTAAAATAAATGAAATAAGAGAACACGTCTTAAAGAACGATGCTAAAGAACTTTATGAACAGATTAACTAGTTTGCGAGGTGTGCTAAATTGAAAATAGGTGCTATAGATATTGGAACAAATTCAATGAGACTTCTTACCACTGATTTAGTAGATGGTAAATTGATTGATAGAAAAAAATATGTAAATACTACTAGGATAGGTCAGGGTGTAGATGAAAATGGATTTATAACAAGAGAAGCTATGGACAGAAATATAAATGCATTAAAAGAATATCATGATATATGTGTAGAGTATGGATGTGAGAAAATTTATTGCATGGGAACATCTGCGCTTAGAGATAGTAAAAATAGAAGTGAGTTTATAAAAAGAGCCTATGATGAGGCAAGCATAGATGTAAATGTTGTAGATGGATTAGGCTTCTCAGGTGTCGCTAGAGGTATCGATATAGAAGGAGATATACTAGTAATAGACATTGGAGGAGGATCTACGGAGTTTATTTTTGGAAATAAAGACGGAATAAAGAAAAATGTAAGTATAAATATAGGTGCACTTAGACTTACAGAAAAATTCTTGTTAAATGGATACACAGAAATAGCATTTTCTGAGATGAGAGAGTTTATAAATAATCAGATAAGCGATATTCTCTTGTATTTGAAAGAAAATGAAATAGGATGTGTATGTGGTATTGGAGGGACTATAACATCCCTTTCTGCTATAAATCAAAATCTAGAAGTTTATTCTATGGAAAAAGTACATGGAAGTAAAATAACTAAAGAAGAAATATACAAGATGTTAGATAGATTTATTAAATGTTCTGATGATGAAAGAAAGCATATAAATGGATTACAACCAAAAAGAGCGGATATAATAGCTGCTGGAACTGAAATTTTAATTTGTATAATGGATAATCTTTCAAAGGAATCGATAATAGTTAGTGAGTATGATAATTTAGAAGGTATGGCATATTCAACTATATTATAAATGATACACTTAATAAGTGGAGATATGTTAATAATCGGTGGATAAATTAAAAGTTATCAACAAAATGTGTATAAATATCTTGATAAATTGTTGATAAATGCATAAAAAATGTTGATAAAATATGTTTTAAAAAAGATATTTTGGGTAATACAAATAATTAAACCTAGAAAAATAAAGAAATATTAGTAAAAATAACATGTGGATATGTTGATTGTTTTGTGGATAATATATAATATGCATTATTATAAATAGAATACAATAATTGTAAAAACAAATATATAATTATATATACTATAGTGTGTATTATTTACATATACATATAATCTATATAACGAAATCCTAAAAATATAATTTAGTATTCTAGCAAGATGAATTTTTTACAAAAGTAGATAATAAGATGGTAAAATAAGCATATTGGTGTTAAAATATAAAATGATACCTTGTAATGTATTTAATATTGAAATAGAAATTATTTACCAATGGAGGATGAAAAAATGCAGAGAAAAGTAAGAAAAGCTGTTATACCAGCGGCAGGTCTTGGTACAAGATTCCTTCCTGCAACAAAAGCTCAGCCAAAAGAAATGTTACCTATAGTTGATAAACCAACTCTACAGTATATAATTGAGGAAGCTGTAGCTTCAGGAATAGAAGAAATACTTATAATAACAGGAAGAAATAAAAAATCAATAGAAGACCACTTCGATAAATCTGTTGAACTTGAATTAGAGCTTGAAAATAAAGGGAAGACAGAGCTACTTGAAATAGTTCAGAATATATCTAATATGATAAACATACACTATATTAGACAGAAAGAGCCTAGAGGATTAGGGGATGCTATATACTGTGCTAGACACTTTATAGGAGATGAACCTTTTGCTGTAATGCTAGGTGATGATATAGTAGATAACAAAGTTCCATGCTTAAAACAGCTTATGGATGCATATGATGAATACAGAACTACTATACTTGGAGTACAGAAAGTAGCTAAAGAAGATACTAATAAATACGGTATAATAGACGCTAAGTTTATAGAAGATAGAGTTTACAAAGTAAAAGATCTTGTTGAAAAACCAGACTCTGACAAAGCTCCATCTAATATAGCTATACTTGGAAGATACATAATAACTCCAGAAATATTCGATATACTTTCTGATTTACCACCAGGAAAAGGTGATGAAATACAGCTTACAGATGCATTAAAAGAATTATCTAAAAAAGAAGCTATGTATGCATATGATTTTGAAGGTAGAAGATACGATGTTGGTGATAAACTAGGATTCCTTGAAGCAACTGTAGACTTCGCATTAAAAAGAGATGAATTAAAAGATGGATTTATCGATTATTTAAGAGATGTTTGCAAAAAATATGATGAAAGTGCTAAAAAAAGTGTAAAAGCAAATCCTAGTAAATAGCCATATAATTTAAAATATATATTTATAGATTCTAGAAATAGAAGGTGATAATATTGGCAAAAAAACAAAAGATGATGACAAAGGTAATAGCAATAGGTGCAGCTGGAGTAATGGTACTTACTAGCATAACTGTTCTATTATCGTTAATAGCTGGGCTATAAGTTGGCTATTAGATAGGAGGTTTTAAGTTTGAGTATGAATATGCAGCTAGAATCAAAAACTCTTAGTGAGCTTAGAGAAACTGCGAAAGAAATGGGTATAAAATCAGTTACAAAGTATAAAAAAATAGAATTAATTGAAAAGATACTTGAAAAAGATAGAGAAGAAAATAATTCAAAACAGAATAATAAAGAAAATAAAAGTAATGAGCAAAAGCCAAAAGAGGATTATAAAACACCAGATGAGGAAAAAGAAGATGCTGAAGGTGTTTTAGAAATACTTCCGGACGGGTTTGGATTTTTAAGAGGATCTAATTATTTATCTACAGAAAATGATGTATATGTATCTCCATCACAGATAAAAAGATTTAATCTAAAAACTGGAGATAAAGTAATGGGTATAACTAGAAAACCTAAAAGTGGAGAAAGATTTAGAGCACTTATATATGTTAAGACTGTTAATGATGAAAATCCGGAAACATCTAAAAGAAGAACTAATTTTGAGCTACTTACACCGATTTATCCTGAAGAAAAACTTACTCTTGAAACTACGCAGAACAATATAGCTACTAGATTAATAGATCTTATATCTCCTATAGGAAAAGGTCAGAGGGGATTAATAGTTGCTCCTCCTAAGGCTGGTAAAACTGTCCTTTTAAAAAGTATAGCAAATAGTATAACTAAAAATCATCCAGATGTTGAACTTATAGTTCTTTTAATAGACGAAAGACCTGAAGAGGTAACAGATATGAGAGAATCTATTGAGGGTGATGTTATTTACTCTACGTTTGACCAAGTTGCAAGCCATCATGTTAAGGTTGCAGAAATGGTGCTTAATAGAGCTGAAAGACTTGTTGAACATGGTAAAGATGTTGTGATACTATTAGACAGTATAACTAGATTAGCAAGAGCATATAATTTAACGATATCTCCAACGGGAAGAACACTTTCTGGTGGTTTAGATCCAGGTGCACTTCATGGACCTAAAAAGTTCTTTGGGGCAGCTAGAAATATAAGACAGGGTGGTTCTCTTACTATATTAGGAACTGCGCTTGTTGAAACTGGGTCTAGAATGGATGATGTAATATTTGAAGAGTTCAAAGGAACTGGAAATATGGAGCTTCATCTAGATAGAAAACTAGCAGAAAAAAGAATATTCCCTGCAGTTGATATATATAAATCAGGTACTAGAAGAGAAGATTTACTTCTTACAGAAGAAGAAAAATCTACTCTATGGACACTGAGAAGACAAATGAGCAATGAATCTGTATTAGAAGTTACAGATAAAGTACTAGAATTACTAAAAAGAACAAAAACAAATAAGGAATTCATAAGTATGTTAAAGTCATTGTAAAATCTTCTTGAATCACTTTTATAATTGTGATATAATAAGGAAGTTGATATTGTAAAAGACAAGTTTACATACTTATTAAAAATAAAGAAAGAGGTGAAACAAATGAAAAAAGATATACAGCCAAACTACAAACCAGTTGAAGTTAGATGTGCATGTGGAAACACTTTCATAGCTGGATCAACTAAGGACGAAATAAGAGTTGAAATATGTTCAGAATGCCACCCATTCTACACTGGAAAACAGAAAAACATAGAAAAAGGTGGAAGAATCGACAAATTCAAAAAAAGATTCAACATGGAATAAGAATAATAGACACATTAGCTATCAGAAGGCAGGTGTTTATATGTTTTCAATTATATTTGAAGATATATAAACATCTGCCTTTATTTTTTTGTTTTTTTGATTTTATATAGCAATTAAAAAACAAAAGTAATAAAAAATAAAATAACTTATGTTATAATACATTAAGACTAGTATAAAAGGGGGGATTTCATGTCTTATAAAGCAGTTGGAGGACAGGCAGTAATCGAAGGTGTTATGATGCAAGGGGAAAAGAAAAAAGCTGTAGCAGTAAGAACACCAGATGGAGAAATAAAAGTAAAAACAGAAAGAATAAATAGCTGGGTTAAAAATAAACATATAGATAAAATACCTTTTTTAAGAGGAATGTTTATACTATTTGAGACTATGATAGATGGTATGAAAAGTCTTAACTATTCTTCAGATATATATATGGAGGAAACTGGAGAAGAGGAAGAAGATGCTATAGATAGATTTATTAAAAAAATGTTTGGAGATAAAGCAAATGATGTTTTAATAATGGTTTCTATGGTTATAGCAGTCATACTATCTGTAGGTTTATTTGTAATGCTTCCTACATTTGCGGGAGGATTCTTTGCAAAATTTATAAATAACGATGTAGTTTTAAATCTTATAGAAGGTGTTATAAGAATACTAATACTATTTGCATATATCTATGCCATATCTAAAAACAAGGATATAGAGAGAGTTTATCAGTATCATGGTGCAGAGCATAAGAGTATACATTGTTATGAAAGTGGAAAAGAACTTACAGTTGAAAATGCTAGAGAATTTAAAAGACTACATCCTAGATGTGGTACAAACTTCTTATTTATAGTAATGGCGACTTCTATAATACTATTTGCATTTTTTGGATGGCCAAATCCATTGATGAGAGTGCTTATGAGAATAGTTTGTATACCAGTAGTAGCAGGAATAGCGTACGAAATAATAAGATTACTTGGAAAATATGATAATGGATTTACAAGAATGATAGCCTATCCAGGTATGATGTTACAGTACTTAACTACTAAAGAACCAGATGACGAGCAGTTAGAGGTTGCAATAGCTTCACTAAAAGCTGTAATATAAAAGAATTAACTTGTAAAAATGAAAGGTGATTCAATGACAATAAGAGATATTATTATAAAATATACAGATGAGTTTTCAAAGATAAGCGATAGTCCTAGATTGGATATAGAAGTAATGCTTATGAAAGTTCTTGGAGATGTAGATAAGTTATATTTACATATGAATCTTAATAAAGATTTAAGCCAAGAAAAATTAGATGAAATTGAAAAAATGGCTGAGGAAAGAAAATCAGGTAGACCGATAGCATATATAGTTGGAAATAGGGAGTTTATGGGACTTGATTTCTATGTACAGGAAGGAGTTTTAATTCCTAGACCAGACACTGAAACATTGGTAGATGAGATTATAAGAATTTGCTCAGAGGAAGAATATAAACAAAAAGATAGAATAGATATATTAGATATAGGAACTGGCTCAGGGGCTATTACAGTTAGTCTTGCTTATTATATAAAGAATAGTTTTGTAAAATCATTTGATATATCAGATATAGCTCTAGAAATAGGCGCTAAAAACGCAGCAAATAATGATGTAGAAGATAGAACTGAGTTTATAAAATCAGATGTGTTCTCAGCATTAGAGGGAGAAGGAGAAATACTGGATATAATCGTTTCTAATCCTCCGTACATAAGAAAAGATGTAATACCAACACTTCATACACAAGTTAAGGATTACGAGCCTTACAATGCGTTAGAAGGTGGAGAGGATGGACTAGACTTTTACAGAAGTATAACTGAAGGATCTGTAAAATACTTAAAAAAAGGTGGAATACTTGCTTATGAAGTAGGACACGACCAGGCAGAAGATGTTTCAAATATAATGAAAAACTGTGGATATGAAAAAATATACACAAAGAAGGATTTACCGGGCATTGATAGAGTTGTTATAGGCACAAAACTGTGATATAATGATAAATTGACGGAATACGAGAATAATTGACGAGGTGAATATATAAATGCTTAAAAAACTAGGTGTATTAGAGGATACATATAAAGATTTAACAGAAAAAATATCTGATCCAGAAATAATAAACGATCAGAAAGTTTGGCAGAAATACATGAAAGAACATGCTGATTTAGAGCCAATCATAATGAAATACAGAGAATATAAAGCTGTATTAGATGCTATAGCTGAATCAAAAGAAATACTTCAGGAAGAATCAGATGAAGAATTAAGAGAATTAGCTAAAATGGAATTATCTGATATGGAAAGTCAGGTAGAACCATTAGAAGAAGAATTAAAACTACTTCTTGTACCAAAGGACCCTAACGATGAAAAGAACGTTATAGTCGAAATAAGAGGTGGAGCTGGTGGAGATGAAGCAGCTCTATTTGCTGGGGACTTATTAAGAATGTACTCAAGATATGCAGAAAGAAAAGGATGGAAGGTATCTATGCTAAGTTCAAATGAAACTGGTGTTGGTGGATACAAAGAGGTTTCATTCATGATAAAAGGTAAAGGTGCATATTCTAGATTAAAATACGAATCAGGAGTTCATAGAGTTCAGAGAATACCTTCTACTGAATCAGGAGGTAGAATACATACTTCTACAGCAACAGTTGCCGTATTACCAGAAGTAGAAGATGTTGAAGTAGAAATAAATGACAATGATATAAGAATAGACGTTTTCAGAGCTTCTGGAAACGGTGGACAGTGTGTCAATACTACTGACTCTGCAGTAAGAATAACACATCTTCCAACAGGAGAAGTTGTATCATGTCAGGACGAAAAATCACAGCTTAAAAATAAAGAAAAAGCTATGAAAGTTTTAAAAGCTAGATTATACGACAGAGCTCTTGCAGACCAGCAGAAAGAAATATCTGCAGAAAGAAAGAGCCAGGTTGGTACAGGAGATAGATCTGAAAGAATAAGAACTTACAACTTCCCTCAGGGAAGAATAAGTGACCACAGAATAAATCTTACTTTATACAAATTAGATTCATTCCTTGATGGTGACATAGATGAAATGATAGATGCTTTAATAACAGTTGACCAGACTGAAAAAATGACTGCTATAAACTAATTTAAAGTAGAATTATTATATATCAGATTTAGTATAAAAATGAATGAGAAAGTGTCTTATTATTGAATTGAAGGATAAGACACTTTTTTAAATACTTTTTAATTGTGTTTAGAGAAAAAAAGAGGAGGCGCAGGGATTTTGATTTTAAAAATCACTCTAATTGGTTTAATTGTAGGGGTAATCGGCACAGGAATAGGAGGAATTCTTGCTGTATTATTCAATGAAAAGGCTTCAAAATATATGAGCTTTTTTATGGGGTTATCAGGAGGAATAATGCTTTCATTGGTAATGTTTGACTTAATTGAGGAAGCCATAGGGATTGTGTACGCGGTTATATTAATTTTCTTGGGAGCACTTGTCACTAAATATCTAAAAGAAAAAGTTAAAATCAATGGAGAAAATGCATCTGGTTATTTAATGCTTACAAGTATAATAATGCATAATTTACCAGAAGGACTTGCAATAGGAACTACTTTTTTAGCAGAGCCAAAACGGGGAATTGCTATGGCGGCTGCAATAGGAATGCATAACCTACCAGAAGGGTTAGCTTTAGCACTTGGTTTTATATGTAATAAGGCAAGTGGAAAAAGAGCTGTTATAATGTCTATGATTGCCGGACTTCCAATAGCGATTGGATGTTTTATTGGTTCTAGTTTTGGAGAAATTTTCTCTGCAATCACAGGAGTACTACTTTCTATAGCTGCAGGTATGATGATGTATGTTGTTATGGATGAGATGATACCAGAATCTAAAAGTATATACACAATAATTGGTGTTATGCTTGGTCTTGTTATAGTGAAATCTATAGCTTAGTTAGTAGGAATTAAATCTAAAATCTATAGTCTAGTTATGGAAAATATTGTATATTAGTTATAACTAGATTATAGAAAATAATTTATAAAAAGAAGGTCGGTGGATTTATGGAAACAGTTATAAAAAAAGTAGATGAAAATAATATAGATATAGATATAATTAGAGAAATGGCTGAAAAGATAAGAAATGGAGAAACTGTTATATTTCCAACTGAAACAGTATACGGGCTAGGTGCAAATGCTATGGATGAAGATGCAGCTAAGAAAATATATGTAGCAAAAGGTCGTCCTAGTGATAATCCACTAATAGTCCATATAGCTGATATAGAAGAAGTAGATAAAATAGCACTTGAAGTTGGTGAAAAGGCTAAGAAAGCTATGGAAAACTTTTGGCCAGGACCACTTACTATAATACTAAAAAAGAAGGAAATTGTTCCAAATGTTACTAGTGGAGGGCTGTCAACAGTAGCAATTAGAATGCCTTCAAATAAAATTGCTAACGCACTTATAAGAGAGTCAAAAACTCAGATAGCAGCTCCATCAGCGAATATATCTGGCAGACCATCTCCAACAAAGGCAGAGCATGTTGTCAAAGAAATGAGCGGAAGAGTTTCTGGTATAATTATGGGTGGAGATTGTGACTTTGGACTAGAATCTACAGTTGTAGATTTTAGCGATGACAATCCTATGATACTTAGACCGGGAAGTATTACAAAAGAAATGTTAGAAGAGGTACTTGGAGAAGTTAGTATAGATCCATCTTTAAGTAAAAAAGAGGACAATATAAAAGCAAAAGCTCCTGGTATGAAGTATAAACACTACTCACCAAATGCACAGGTATATATAGTAAAAGGTGGAGAAAATAATGTAATTACAAAAATGAATGAATTATCTAGAAAAAATCATGCAGAAAATAAAAAAACAGGAATAATGTGTATGAGTAAAGATGTAGATAAATTTGAATGTGATTATATTGTAGACTTAGGTAAAGATTACGATGAGGTAGCAGCAAATCTTTTTGATGCCCTTATAAAAATGGATGAAGCAAAAATGGATATAGTTTACTCAGTATGCTTTGAAAACTGTGGAGTAGGACAGGCAATAATGAATAGACTTTTAAAATCTGCTGGGTATAGAATAATAGATGCAGATTAATGAGTATAATATGTACTATTTGGCTAGTTTACAATGTACTATAAAATAGATTAATGTTATAATATAATAGATAAGTCCTTAATAGGACGTAAAATGTATAAAAATTTACATCAAGACGGAGGATTTTAAAATGAAAATAGCATTAGCTTGTGACCACGGTGGATATGATTTAAAAATGACTATAATAGCTCACCTTGAAAAAAGAGGGATAGAAGTAATGGATCTTGGAACTAATAACGCAACAGATTCAGTTAACTATCCAGAATACGGAGAAGCTGCAGCTCTTAAAGTTGCTAACGGAGAAGCTGACTGCGGAATATTAGTATGCGGAACAGGAATAGGTATATCATTAGCAGCTAACAAAGTTCCTGGAATAAGATGTGCTGTTGTAAGTGATACTTTCTCAGCTAGAATGACTAAAGCTCATAACA